>Ga0100377_1000402_pt1 | contig 36762 bp, 29 predicted proteins | sample CryGeymeta201501_FD_83664 | JGI IMG/M metagenome (GOLD analysis project Ga0100377, IMG submission 83664) | Groundwater microbial communities from Crystal Geyser aquifers in Utah, USA - Crystal Geyser metaG 2015-01 | ecosystem: Environmental > Aquatic > Deep subsurface > Groundwater | place: USA...
AACACTGGATTCCGGCTTTCGCCGGAATGACGGAAAGAGAGCATTTTCGACTTTTTACGATTTCATCACCTTTAATTGCCTTATCTTTTTCCTGAGCTGGAGTTTATGATGGTCCATTCCAAAGCCCTGGAAATCAACCTGGCCGACTATCACATCGATGTGAAGATGGATCCAAAGTACCAGGTCATTCAAGAGATCATGGAGCGATACTATGGGTTGGCTGAAGGACTTAATACATTTCTCAAGGAAATCTCCCATCCTTACCGAAACTGGCAATTCATCGTCACAGAGGCCAGAACATATGCCCTTGACTATTTCCACATCTTCAAAAGCCATCCGAAAGGGGCTGAGGGCGCGCTCCTTTTCATCGAAATCTTCTTGAATGCCATAACACAGTCCAATAATCCCGAAGTTCATCCGGATGCCACGGACAACCTCTTATTATATTTACAAAAGATCATCAAAGATGCCGGACCTGAAATTCCCCGATTTCTTCCGGTGGTTCAATCGGCCTTCAAAAAAATCAGGGAGCTTGACGACAAGACTTTTTTCCTGTTCGTGAAGAGCTATTACCCCTTAAAAAAACATGGGGAATTTTTACTTAAATACCCGGAAGAAACGATCGGCGACCCCGGAGAAACCTGCCTTCTGTTGCATCGATATTTCGAACAGACCTATGCCTACTGGTTAAGCGAACCGGATCCAGAAACGCTATTTGAAAAAGAACTCCAGGAGGATCAACCCCCGAAAGACTTATCGCATCTTTTTAATGAAGTATCTCATGCCCGCCTCCGGGAGCTTGCAACCCGCTTGAATACTCTATGTGATCCGAATTCAGTAGACTTAAGGGATAAGATAGGCCAACGCCTCACCCTTCCGGGATTCAACCAGATCGCCGAGGCCTACCGCAACATCCCGAGACGCCTCCAGGAGGCCGGTGCTTCCAAGGGATTGGGAAATAAATGGAAATTGATCTTTTTATTCCAGATCATGAATCTTCCAGGGCTTTCCAACGCCCATGAAGAAGCTTTACGGGAAATCAATCAGACTGTCGGGCACCTCATCCAACATGAGAAGGGATGGAATCTCGAAAAGCTCATCCGTCAGACATTTGCCCTCCTGAAGGACAGCATCGAAAAGTATCCATCGGCCGCCCTTAACGGCGTTTTGAACATGGGAAAAGGGGTCTATAAAACCGACGATCCGGGACTCATCCGATACTTTATCGATTCCGTTATCGACCTTGAATTCCAAACCCCCGGCATTTCAGGGGTGGGAAACGACTGGCAGATTCAATCCAACAACGCTCACCTTCTTAATATCCGAACTTGGCTGGAGCTTATCGAACTCAATCCGAAACGATCGGTCATGCTCCTTTCCAATCTGTCGATCTACCTGGCCCTTTGCGGAGTCTTCATCAAGGATACGGATCTTTTTTCCCGGGACATCACACGCCTTTTGAATGCAGACATCCGACCGGTATATAATCTTGTCAAACAAATGACCCGCCTGATGCCGGTCTTCTTCAATGATATCGGCGCGGAAGGACTCCTTCGCGACATCTCTACGGAGATCGACGAGCTGTCCCACAGAAAAGACATACTGATTCATTTCTTGAGAAAACAAAGCCATGTGGAAAGCAGCAACCAAGTCATCAAATTCATTGAAGCGGTTTTCCAATTTTGGGCTACCCAGGACAAGGAATGCCTGAAGCCGTTTCTCCCGCCCAGCATCTACGAACAGATCGAGGCAAAGGGGATCTATGTCGATGGATTCCATCGCATCATGACCACCCTTGAAAAGGAAGGGCATGCTTTTGCTGAAAATCTCTTCTTACTTGATGATGCGCGGCTGGAAGATGTCCTGAGGCAGGTTCCGCAAGCATCGCATACGGACCGCCGGCGATTCCGCCTGGCCATCGATTTTTATCGCCTGCTGATTCAGAAATATAGCTTCAATTTCATTGAATTCGATCGATATTTATCCCGCCTCAATGATGAATCGCTTCCGGATATCAACCGGCTTAAAAAAGCCCTGACAGAAACAAATTTGAAGAAAAAGCTTTTTGGACTTCTGGATTACCTCGAATTACTCAAAGGCGTTATTCTGTCCGGAAAAACTTATGATGCCAAAGAGGACATTTATAAGAAACGCCATTTTACCGTGGACATCCCCTCCACTTACGGCAGCTACCGGGAACCGAAATTCGATGCTCTGGGCCTTTCTTTCCGGCTGGAAAGCCTGGTGAACACGCTTTTTGAAGAGATTATCCACCAATTCGACTTCAGCCTTATCACCAAGGCTACTTTTTACCAGATCTACGATCTATTGCTCCTTTTAGAAAAAGCCTTGAAACTGGATGGCATCTCTTCCCTGGAAATGGAACGCCACCTGGATCTCATTTATCATTCCCTTGAAGTGAAAGGATTCACCTTCACCCAGTACATGGATATCTTTAAAGGCCTTTCCCAGGCGGTCTCCAACGTGATTCACGATTATTTCAACACGATTTATGAGCAAAGCCTGAATCGTGTTTTGGTGCGGTTACCGATGAATCAGATCCTTTCGAAATATCTGGCCGCAAACAAGGATCCAAACTTCGAAAATATCAAACACCGAGTGTTTGAAATCTTCTTTCGGGATCGAATCGCGCTCTCTGCGGGCCTCCAGCGACTGGACCTTTTCATCAGCCGCATCTTGAGCACTCTCTTTCATCAAGCCAATCAGTTGCCTAAAGAAAAATTGCATCAGCTGCTTCTTTATGATCCCGAACGGGCCATGATGTCCATCAATAAAGCCAAGAGCCGCATTTTAGGAGTCATATACCTGGGAAATAAAGGCTTCAATCTGGTCAAACTCCATAATTTCGGGTTCCCGGTCCCTCCGGGATTCATCGTCACCACAGAGGCGTTTCGTTTCAGGGAAGTTGTCAACGGATTTCCCCCGGCAGCCAAGAATCTGAAAGAACAACTCCGCCTGCACCTGAGGTATTTGCAACGACTTGCCGGAAAAACGTTTGGGGACCCCAAAAATCCTCTTCTCCTTTCTGTGAGAAGCGGGTCATCCATTTCCCAGCCCGGGATGATGGACACCTTCCTGAATGTGGGAATGAATGAAGAGATTGCCGTAGGAGTCGCGGCAAGAACCCAAAATCCATGGTTTGCCTGGGACAATTATCGACGATTTCTGCAGTGTTACGGCATGTCTTTCGGAATGGACCGGGACGATTTCGATGCCATCATCAACAGCTTCAAGCGATATCTGGAAATCCCTTTTAAACGCAACTTAAGCGGGGATCAGATGCGCCTGGTGGCCCTAGCCTATAAAAAAATGATTCTGGATATTGGGATCAAAATTGCCGAAGACCCCTTCGAGCAATTACTCGTCACCATCCAGCGGGTGTTTGATTCGTGGGATTCCCACAAAGCCAAAGCCTATCGCAGGATATTGGGGATTTCGGACGACTGGGGGACCACCGTCACCATCCAGGCCATGGTCTTCGGCAACCTGTCCGGCAATTCCGGAACCGGCGTCCTGTTCACCCACAATCCCCGATGGTCCGGGGAAACCCTCGGCCTCTGGGGAGACTTCACAACCCAAAACCAGGGCGAAGACGTGGCCCTGGGATTGGTAAGGACCCTTCCCATATCCATCCGCCAGCAGGACACGGAGCTGCGAGATACCGATATCACCCTGGAAACCCATTTCCCAAAAATCTATCAAACCCTGGAACACAGAGCCAACGATTTGATCTACAAAAAAGGCTGGGGACCGCAAGAGATCGAATTCACCTTTGAATCCCCATCCCCAAAGGATCTGTATTTTCTGCAGGCCAGGGACATGGTTGTCCGTGAACGAACCGAAGCCTTTTCCTTTGACTTTTCCCAAATCTCAGAAGATCGATACCTGGCCCATGGCCTTGGCGCCGGGGGCGGCGCCATGACCGGCCGAGCGGTGTTCAGCCTGGAAGATATCGATTCCTGGAGACGATCGGAACCGGACACCCACCTGATCTTGATTCGATCCGACACGGTTCCCGATGATATCCGCGAAATTCACGCCGCCGACGGTCTGTTGACGGGGCGGGGCGGGGTGAGTTCCCATGCCGCCGTCGTGGCCTATCGCCTCGGAAAGACCTGCGTGGTGGGGTGCGACGCCTTGACCTGTTATGAAAAGGAAAAGGAGTGCCGCCTGAACCAGAACCTCATCCGGTCCGGAGACTTCATCAGCATCGACGGCCGGGAAGGTTCGATATATAAAGGGCTGATTCCCGTGATGGAGAAATAGCTTTCTTTTAAAGGACTGGGGCTTTTTTCATCGGCATTGGGTTTGAAAAACAGAGCAGGAGGAATGACGACAATGCAGGATTCTCAAGTTCTGAAACTCGGCATCAACGGCCTTGGGAGAATCGGAAAGCTGACCTTGTGGGATCAAATCGGCCGCAAGCACTTTAAAGAGCTGGTCGTCAACATCGGGAGGCCGGCCGGTACATCCTTGCAGGATATCGCCCGTTACGTGGAACGGGACTCCACTTACGGCATGTTACACACCCGGCTTTACGGCCGCAACGCCAAACCGCTCATCACCCACATCAACGACGCTTCGGGAACTTTGCGTATCGACGGCATTCGGATCACTTTCCTTCGAACCCAGCGAAATCCGGCCGATATCGATTGGCAAAAGCATGGGGTCCGGTTGGTGGTGGACACCACGGGACAATTCTTGGACCCGTCCCTTCCCGTCGATCATTCCAAGGGGTCCGTACGAGGGCACCTCCAGGCAGGTGCAGAGAAGGTGATCGTTTCCGCTCCTTTCAAGATCAAGGACAAAGGAAAAGGGATGCCGGAAGACAGCGTGACTACGGTCATGGGAATCAACCATCATGCCTATGATCCGAGGCGCCACCGAATCATCTCCAACGCTTCCTGCACCACCACATGCCTGGCCCACATGATCAAACCGATCCTGGATCATTTCGGGCCCAGGAAGCTCTTGTCCGCCTCCATGGCCACGGTTCATGCCGCCACAGGTTCCCAGGAGGTTCTCGACCGTCTTCCCGAGGCCGGAAAGACGGATCTGCGCAAAAACCGCAGCATTATGAACAACATCATCTTGACCTCCACCGGGGCCGCCAAGGCACTGGGCCTGGTGATTCCGGAGATGCAACGCATCGGCATCATCGCCGAATCGGTGCGAATTCCCACCTCCGCGGGATCTCTGATCATCCTGGTCATGAATCTGCAGGAAGACATCTCCGGAAACACCATCCGCAAAGAGCGGATCAACGATATCTATCGACAGGCCTCAGAATCCGACCCGAACGGGTATCTTCATTATACGGAAGGCCAAAACGTATCCTGCGACATCATCGGCTATCCGACTGCTGCCGCCATCATCGAGGGGCATGAAACTCATACACGAACAGCCGAAGTTACCATTGATTTAGAGACGGTCCCCGGGCTTGATGCAAAGATTTTCTCTTCGCTCCCGGACCATCAGATCCGGATTCCCGTGACCCAGGTCGTGGCGTACGGGTGGTACGATAACGAAATGGGAAGTTACGTCCACATGCTGGGCGACCGGATTATTTCCATAGCAGAGGATCTATAATTGAACGCTTTGATATTTGGAATGACATCCGAAAAAGCGCTCACTTCCAGCGAACCCTATAAAGGAAAAGCCGGTTCCGATATACTCCGTAAAAACGGAGAAAAGGACTCGACGCTGTCGAGTTCCGTATGGAACCGGGAAATCGTTTTGCTTTTTGCCGTTGTTTTCCTCGCCTATGCAAATATCTCTGTCTTCTTCAGCTTCTATGAATACCTCCGGACCCTGCCCATCGACCCCAAATGGTTCGGCCTCCTCATCGGCGCATACTCGGCCATATCGCTCGTAGTGCGGCCTGTGGTGAGCCCTTTTTTCCATTCCGGCAACGCTCGGCGCTTCCTGTATGCAGGAACGGTCATGGCCATGGCCGCTTTGTCTTTCTACAGCTTGACTTCCGGCTTTGTCAGCATGCTCCTTGCGAGATGCTTCCATGGAATTGCTTTCGTCGTCATGGGTGCAGCCCTCACGGCCTTGATGATCGACCATATCCCAAAGGGCAGAAGCGCCCAGGTGTTCGGACTCATGGGCATCGTTACGCTCCTTCCCAATACCGTGGTCCCTCCCATGCTTCCCTTCCTGGAGAGTCTCCTGGGCGGGTTTCCCCGAGTCCTCCTCTTTTTTGCCGGGGTCACCCTCTTGGTCTTCCCTTTTATCCGCGGGATGTCTCCCTCTTTGCCGAGTGAGGGGATATCTTCTGTTCGAAGTTCCCTGAACGCAAGAGACATTCGCGAGGACCTTGGCAACCCCGCCGTTTTGCTCCTTCTTGGGGCCATGCTCTTTTTCTATTGCAGTCAGGCCCTGATTTTCTTCTTTCTCGATCCCTTCGGGAGGAGCGTGGGGATAGGAAGTACCGGCCTCTTTCTGACCCTTGCTACAGCGGGCGAGATCGGGATTCGCATTGCGGCGGGAAATCTCTTTGATCGAATGGATAAGGTGCGTCTGGTGGCATGGACCATGGCAGGACTTGCCGCAGCCTGTGTCCTTCTGGGTCATGCGCGAAATGAGGTGGGCTTCTTTGCCCTGGGTGTGGCCTTCGGCCTGGGATGGGGTATCGCCATGCCGGTCTTCGGCAGCCTCATGTTCGACCTGTCCCCGGCCCGGTTCCGAGCCTTCAATACAAACTTGGGGATGCAGATGTTCCAGGCCGGATATTTTCTGGGGCCGTTTATGGGTGCTTCGGTGATTGCCCGTTGGGGCTTTGTCGCCTTGTTCTACTTCTGCGCGGCGTTCAGTTTAGCATCCTCCTGTTTGGCCTTCTTTTTGGAATCAAGGACGCGCGGATGAATCACCCGTCATAGGCGCTGCAAAAATGCGCTGCGCGTCATCCCGGCTCCCACGCTGTCGCTTAAAATCGTTTTAGCATGTTTGAGTTTTTCTAGATTTCGATTGATGGGAAACCGCTGGATCGTATCCGGCTGCAGAAACCCTCTTTGAAGGTCGTAAGGAAGACGCTGCATGCAGACCACGGAGCAATTGCCGCGGGTATGGATGTTGGTGGCCATTTTATTGGCGACAAAATCCGCCACGGTCTGTTTTAAATCGCCTGGGCCACCGTTGAACACCTGCTCAAGGGTCAAAGGGATGATGGCGAAATTGGCCTGATGTTCGATTAAAAGATCCATATCGGCGAGCGTGAGTCCATGAGGGCTAAGCAGGCTCGACAGGTGGCCCGGCGCGCTCCGGGTGGCATAGAGAAAGACCCCCTTTCCGTCCATCTTCCCGAAAACGCCGTCGGCCTCCTCGGAAATATGGATGTAGTCGGCAAAGCATCCGTGGGTCCGAGTCAAAGTGTCTACGATCCCTTTTGCCGGCGGTCGAAACACATATCCCATTCCTTCGTGAACGGCGATTTTGACATGGAGGTCCGTGGAGAGAAATACGGAGGCCACACGCCGGTACTTCCCGGATTGGACATATGCCTTGGCGATCTCTTCGACGATATGAGATCTTGGATTAAGCGTCATAATATCAAAGGCAAAAAATGAGGTGTGACGGTCATAAAAGTCCAGGGCATCTTTGAACCTTAAGAATTGTCCTTGATCGGCCGCCTCCGGATGCAGACGTTCCATCAGGGCATGCTGAACCCTGGCCGCTGTGGCCGGAAGGCGATGGACGAGCGTTCCCAAATGATTGTCCAAAATCAGGCCGTCCAGGGGCCTGTTTCCGGCAAGAGGCAATAAATGCTCCGCGATCTCAACCACCGGATCTTTTTTTATGGTGAAATCGGGGATCTTTTTCGACTCGAACGTTCCCTGCGAATCCAGTGCGCCCATAGTCTCCAGGGCCGTGGCCAAGGCATCATCTCCGAAAATAATATGGGCCGTATCATCCGGTCGAAATGCCTGGGCCCGGTGAAGGTTCTCGGCCCCCACGATCACGGTGATATCGCCCGGTGAAAGACGACCGCTCAAAGAGAGCATGAAAGCCAATTCCACCGACACGTTGTAGCCGGGACAACCGGCATAAAGATCAAAGGCCAGAGCATCGGGACAGTCTCCTTTCAAGATTTCATACGGATGCCGGATCAAGGGTCCCCGGTCGTATTTATCTTCCCCCACGTTTGTGGCGCCGATGACCATCTTGATCCTTTTCGGATCCACAGAGTCGTTTTCAAGCAGGTTCTGCAGGGCCACCACCCCGATCCGCTCATCGGGATAAGCAGCCACCCGGGTGCGGACACCGATCCGATCCTCGATGGTCTGATTGTTGACGGGAATATTCCCCTTGAAGAACATATTCTTGTTTTCAAATATAGAATTGTCCACAACGGTCCCGCCGTTCCAGGCGCCCTGGGCAATTACCGTTAAAATCGTATCGCGTGCCAAAAGGATCTCCTTTCCGGAAGAATTTGCTCTTTACTAAATCCGCTAAAGACGCCAGTAGCGCATCTTGTTCCGTTTGTCATCGGTGGGATTGAATCCGCCCTTGACATCCACAACCAAAGGCGTGGCGTTGGCACACAGGCCGGCGATCTTTTCAATGCCCATCTGTTTATAAAAAGTATGAATGACCGCCACAATGACCGCGTCTACACCGGATAAAGATTCCAGCTTTTCCAGCTGTATCCCAAGGTAGGCCAGGGATTCCCGTGCATCCGCCAGGGGATCATGGACCCGTACCCGTACGCCGTAATCTTCAAGCTCATGAATAATGTCCACCACACGCGTATTGCGGATATCCGGGACATCTTCCTTGAACGTGACCCCGAGTATCGCCACAGACGAGCCCCGGACCTGACGTCCCTCCTCGATGAGGAGTTTGACGGTGCGCTCGGCGATGTATTTTCCCATATTGTCGTTGATGCGACGCCCGGCAAGGATCATTTCCGGGTGATACCCTGAAGATTCGGCCTTGAAGGTCAGGTAATAAGGATCCACACCGATACAGTGTCCGCCCACAAGGCCCGGTGTGAAGCGCAAGAAATTCCATTTGGTCCCTGACGCTTCCAGCACCTCTCGGGTATCGATGTGCATCCGATCAAAAATCATGGACAACTCATTCATCAGCGCAATATTTAAATCCCTTTGGGTGTTCTCAATGACCTTGGCCGCCTCCGCGACTTTGATGGAGGATGCCGGATGAATCCCCGCGGCGACAACTTGTCCGTAGACCCGGGACAACATATGGGTTGTTTCCGTGTTGCTTCCGGAGACGATCTTGACGATACTTTCAAGCCGGTGCTGCCGATCCCCCGGATTGATCCGCTCCGGCGAATACCCCACCGTGAAGTCGCAGCCCATCAAAAGGCCGGATGCCTTTTCCAAAATCGGGATGCAAACCTCTTCGGTTGCCCCTGGATAGACCGTCGATTCGTACACCACGCAGCTTCCCTTGCTCAAGTGTCTTCCCACCGTTTGCGATGCGCTTTTCAGGGGGTTGAGATCCGGTATCCGGTATTGATCGATGGGGGTAGGCACCGCCACGATGAGGAATCGACATGAATCGAGATCCTCTGGATTGCTGGTGTACTGCACCTTCACTTGAGCCAACTCCTCCCGAGAAACCTCTAGGGTTTTATCCAAGCCGGTTTGAAGCTCGGCGATGCGCTCGACCTTCAAATCGTATCCCACCACATCGAAATGACGCGACATCGCCACGGCAAGCGGCAATCCCACATAGCCCAATCCGACTATGGCAAGACGGTCCTTGCGATGGATCAAAGACTCATAAGTGACCAACAAACACCTCCGTCAATTCGATTGAGTATTCCTATTTAAAGCCGTCGGCTTGCCGCGCCACGGTTTCCTTTGATCCCGACGACTCCCATCCAACGACGATCCATGCCCAAAGGCGGGTTTGGAGTGTGCCCGGACCTTGGACAGCCGAATCGGCTCCTTCAAGCGCCGGATCTCCCGGGGCGTCAGGTGGCGCCATTTCCCCTCGGGAAGCCTTCCCAGGCCGATGCCGGCAAACCGGATCCGTTTGAGATTTTTAACTCGGTTTCCCAGTTTCTCGACCATTCGCCGGATCTGCCGATTTTTCCCTTCCTTGATCACGATGCGAAAGCATGAAGACGAAATCCGTTTGACACGTGCCGGCCGGGTAATCTCCCCATCAGAGGCATACCGGATTCCATCCTGGAAAGCGCTTCGTTATCCACATCCAAAGCCGTGGTCACTTCGTATTCTTTTTCATGATCAAAAGACGGATGTAATAATCGATGGTGAAGGCTCCCGTCGTTGGTTAAAATCAGGAGTCCCGTGGAATCCTTGTCGAGACGCCCCACCGGAAAAAGACGTGTTTCAAGTTCCACCAGGTCAAGGACGATCCTTTCCCCCCGCTGACTGCAACTGCTGACCACCCCTTTTGGTTTGTTTAACGCGATATACACCCGGGAAACTACAATATCCACAGGTTTTCCGTCCACCTTCACCCGGTCTTTTGACGGATCCACCGGGATACCCATCACCGTAACTGTCTTTCCATTGACCGCCACCCGACCGGCTCGGATCAGGGCCTCTCCTGTCCGCCTGGAGCATACCCCGGCTTTGGATAAAAACTTCTGGAGGCGCATCAAGGGCATTTTGAATTTTTCTCTTTGAAATTAAATAATCAAGAAGATTCCGGGGCGATGGCAGACTAACTCCGGTAATGAGCGTTGATCTTCACGTAGTCGATCGAAAAATCGCAAGTCAACATGGAGGCGGTGCCGGATCCGGCCCCCAGCTTGATCTTCAGGCAAAATTCCGGCCTTTTCAAAATCCGCGTCGCCTCGGCCTCGGCAGCCTTTCCGCATCCGGCGCCGCCTTGCACCAAAAGGACATCATCAAAAGAAACATCGATCGATTCTGGCTCTATCGGTACTCCGGACCTTCCGGCAGCAGCCAGGATCCGGCCCCAGTTGGCATCTTCTCCGAACAGGGCGGTTTTGACCAGACTCGATGTGGCAACCGTTTCCGCAACCCGGCATGCCGCTTCAGGTGACGATGCGCCCTCTACCACGATTTCCACCAGTTTCGTGGCTCCTTCCCCGTTTTTGACAATGGCCCGGGCAAGGGCCATCAGGACATCCTCTAAAATACGACCAAAAGCGTTAAGGGATGCCGGGTCGGTGACGACGGCACCGGATGCGCCGTTGGCGAAAAGCAAGACCGTGTCATTGGTGCTCATATCGCCGTCGATGCTGATCCGATTCAAAGACCCTGCCACCGAATTCGCCAGCGCCCTGTTTAAATGATCCGGTGTGGCCTGCAAGTCGGTACACACAAAGCACAGCAGCGTAGCCATGTGCGGGTGGATCATCCCGGCCCCCTTTGCAATCCCTGTGACCGTGTATTCAGCCCCCTCCAGCATGCCTTTTCTGGAGACCACTTTCGGTACCGTATCCGTGGTGAGAATCGCTTCGGCGAAATCCATAAAGCCATCGGGTTTTAATCCCTTGACCAGTTCCGGTATCGCCGCTTCAATCTTTTGAATCGGGAGCGGTTCTCCGATGACACCCGTGGAAGCCACCAGGACCTGTTCCTCATCAACCCCTAAAATTAAAGCGGCAAAACGGGCCATCGCCTCGGCGTCTTCGAGCCCCTTTTTACCGGTACAGCAATTGGCATTTCCACTGTTGACAATAATAGAACGGCATCGTCCGGACCGGATCCGCAGCCGATCCAATAAAACCGGTGCGGCTTGTATCCTGTTGGTGGTGAACATCCCGGCGACATGGGCGGGCACGTCGGTGTACAGCAGACCGAGGTCCTTTTTCCCGAAACCTTTGATTCCGGCACATATACCCGATGCGCGAAACCCTTTGGGCAGCATCTGTTCCATATTCTTCCCTTTTTTGATATACTTTATCAAAAAAGCCGTTATTGTCAAATATACCCTGTTATTGCAACTGCGGGGTATAGTCAGGCTCAAAGGGCAACTCGCTCGAATCACTAAAACCTAAATTGAGCGATTTTCGAGTTTGCCGCAGATGCAAGGCGTCCGGAAGCGAAGGCGTATATATCATACGTCGAGCTTTCGGCAACGCAGCAGATGCGGTAAAATTGGAAATCCCGAAGGGTTTCCAATTTGGCATATGTTTTTTTGTAAGGCACCCATTGGGTAAACGATTGAAACCGGTCAAATCTTTTCTAACACAAGAATATTTATACATAATTATTTTTTTGCCAAATTGGAAACGCTTAATTTAGGTAAAAAGAAGCTTGATTTCAAACCATAAATCGCTCAGGATGAAGCGACGGTTAAAACGATCGAAACGCGTGCGAGGAAAAGAAAATGGAGAATCCCGGAGCAAAATGTCCTTCATGCGATAAGGAAATGCTGCTCCAGAAAACGTGACGGCGGGTGTTTTTTCTTTGCAGGTCCTGCAATCGGGTTTATCCCATCGATATGTTTATCCATTCCTTGGACGATGCCCTGGAATCTGATCTAGGCGACATCCGGTGCGACCGTCTCTAGCGCTGGGCGTTACAGGCCCTTTCTTTATAAGCAACCTGAGGCATTAACCCAATCAATTGTTCATCGAAGATGCTGAACTTCAAGCTTTTCATCGAGTATGACGGCACGGCTTACCATGGATGGCAACGACAAAAAGCGTGCCCTACCATCCAGGGCGAGATCGAAAAAGTCGTTCGGAAAATGGCCGGCAAGGCGGTCACCGTCATCGGCTCCGGAAGAACCGACGCCGGTGTTCATGCACTGGGCCAGGTAGCTCATTTTCATTGCGAAACGCGCCTTTCTCCGAAATCCTTTCTCTCCGGGCTCAACAGCCTGCTCCCCAAAGACATCGTTATCCATCGGATCGTCAAGACCAAAAGGGACTTCCACGCCCGTTACAACGCCAGAACCAAGACCTATCAATATCGCATCCTGAACCGACCGATTCCTAAAGCTGTCGGTCGCTTTTATGCCTGGCATGTTCGAAAGCCCCTGGATCTTTCCGCCATGCGTTCGGCCGCCGGATATCTAACGGGAACCCATGATTTCAAATCCTTTGAAGGCGCTGGAAGCCCCCGCTCTCATACCCTGCGGACGGTGACAAAAGCAGCTCTGTCCAAATCAGCCGGCGGAATCATCCTGTTTGAGATCCAGGCCGACGGGTTTCTCAAAGCCATGGTCCGAAACATCGTGGGAACCCTGGTCTATGTGGGCCTCGGGAAAATTTCCCCGGAAGAAATGGAAGAGATCCTCCGTTCGAAGGACCGCCGGAAGGCCGGCCCCACCGCTCCTTCCTGTGGCTTGTTCCTGAAGAAAGTTATTTACTGAGCACCGACCGGCTTTTCATTTCCTGAATGCGTTCATTATAAAACGCGATGACATCCCGCCGGCTCAACATGCCGATCAACTTGTGGGGATCATCTTCTTCCACCACCGGCAGGCTGTCGATATTCTTTTGGGTGAACTTTTGAAGGACGGAATTCAGATCATCTGAGACGGTTGTCGTGATGATATCTGAAGTACCGATATCTCGCATCACCACCAAATCCTCGATCTCCTGGGAGAATAAAACACTCCGTATATCGTTGCTGGAAAATATTCCAATGAATCGCTCTCTATGATCCATCACCGGGAAATAATGCTGTTGGGTGGTTGAAAAAAAGCCTTTGAATTCGGAAAATGGCATGCTTTCCGGGAGCACCTGAACCTTCTTGACCCGTTTTATAAGATCCTTGACTCGGAATTCTTGTAGGATATCGACAAAAAAGTCCCCCTTGTGCGCGGGCGAGTCGATGCGGCTCTTGACCTGTTTTTCATAAATGGTCCAGCGTTTAGAGACCAGGTAGGCGACCGAGCAAACCAGCAGACTGGGTAGAAGAAGATGGTATGAGTTGGTCATTTCACTGACCATGATGATTGTGGAAATGGGGGTATTGGAAACCGAAGTGAAGAAACCGGCCATTCCCACCACCACGAACGCCCCGGGTTCCATAACGACGCCCGGCATGATCCCATGGAATAGTCTCCCCACGGCACCCCCCATCGCCCCGCCGATGACAATGGAAGGCCCGAAGACTCCGCCGCTTCCTCCGGATCCGATGGAAAAAGACGTGGTGAAGATCTTCCCGATTGCCAATGCCAGAAGAAACAACAACGGCAATTCATTGTTGAGTGCCTGCTGAGCGAACCCATATCCGAAGGACAGGGTCTGGGGAAGGAAATAACCGATGACGCCTGTACAAAGACCCCCGATGGCTGGTTTAAAGTGTTTGGGAATGCGAAGCTTTTTAAAAGATCGGGTGATGCCGTAAAATGATTTGACATACAATGCACCGTGGCCGATAAAACAAAAGCGAGCACCAAATAGGGACCGAGTTCCAGGGGATTTTGAAACGTGAAATAGGGGGACTCAAAGAGCGTTCCCCATCCAAAAACCAGGCAGAAGAGGCAATACGCGACAACGGATGCGATACCCGATGGAATGATCACCTCGTATTCGAATTCCGGATCCCGGTAAAGCACTTCAGCGGCGAAAAGTGCACCCGCAAGGGGGGCCCTGAAAATACTCCCAACGCCGGCGCCGATCCCGGCGGCCATCATGATTCGGCGCTCCCGCTCTGAAAGTTTTAAAATCGTGCCTAAAAAAGAGCCGAAGCCGGCGCCGATTTGGGCGATGGGGCCTTCCCTTCCGCCGGATCCGCCGCTGGTCAGCGTGATGGCCGATGCAATGGTTTTGATGATGGGAACGCGTCCCCGGATGAATCCGGCCTTATTATGGTATGCGTCTATGGCGGCATCGGTCCCATGCCCCTCCGCTTCAGGAGCAAAGGTATAAACCAGGATTCCGCTCAGGATTCCTCCAAGAGCCGGCACCAGCAATAAGATGTATCGGTTGAAAAAACTGTTGGTGGGCAAAAAGAGAGAATGTTCCCCTGCAGGAGACGGCGGCCGATACCCGGCCATTAAATCCAGGAAAATGTGGGTGCCGATCTGGCAGAGAAAGTAAAAGGCGATAGCACCCAGGCCCGCGATGATCCCGATCAGGACGTAGTACACTGTCCACTTCCCGGCTCGGGTGATGTCGAGGGATCGCACTTTACTGAGGTTGAGTTTCAATGCGTTTTTCTGTCTTTCAAAACCGCCGCCAGGTCTATCCCGAAGTCAGATCCCGGATGCCGGAAAGAATCAGATCGAAAAGACCGGGAATTTCGTTTTCCTCCAGGCAGGAAAAGGCCACCCGAAGATCCGTATTGCCGATGGAGATCAGGCCGACACCATATTTCTCCAAAAGGTGAATCCGAAGCTTCTCCGCATCCATGGATTTGAGCCGAAGGCACATGAAGTATCCGGAATTGAAAGGATAAACATCCCAGGCCTCTTGATACCGTTCGGCCTTGAGTACCTCCCGCACACGTTGAGCCCTTTGTTTCAGGATTTCAAACTTTTCATTTTTTTCCCGGGCATATCGTTCATCGGCCATGGATTTCAAGATGAGGGTTTGGCTCAAGTGGGATGCGTTGGAAATCGTTCCCCGGACGCAGCCCGCGGTTTTTTTCTCCAGTGCCTCGTACACCCGATCGATCTTCCCATCGGCCCAGCATCCGTAAGTAATAAAACCGACACGAAGCCCCCAAACGAAATTTTCCTTGGTGGCGCCGTCGAGTTTCACCGCCAAGAGTCTGGGATGACTTTGGGAAAGTTTCGCAAAAAGGGATTCCTTAAGCACGGCATTATCATAGAACAGGCCGAAATACGCATCGTCGAAAGCCGCGATGACCCGTGTCCCCTCCCGGGCCAAGCGTGTCAGGATATCGACTATCGCCTCTCCTTCCGCCCGGGTAGGGGAATAGCCCGTTGGGTTGTTCGGAAAGTTGAGGATTGTGATCACTTTTCCGGATTTCGCCTCCTGTCGGAGCGCCTCTTCAAAGGCTTTTAGGTTGAATCCCCCTCGCTCGGAAAAAAAAGGAAATTGGACGATTCTCGCCCCTTTTTTGACATTCAGGATCATGGTGTAGTTACCCCATATCTTGTCCGGCAAAACCACAGCATCCTCCGGATCCACCCACAAGTCCGCAAATGTACTGACGGCATGAGTTACACCACAGGTCACGACGGGAAGGCTGATCCTTTTGCCGGCAAGGGACGGGTTTTTTGAAAAAAGTTCCGCCTGCCATGCTTTTCTCAGTGCAGGAATTCCAAAGGAAGGCGCATAGGTCAGGGATTCCTCGGGAGAAATGTCCTTCATCCGATCCATGAGGGATTTAAAATGCATGGTCTTATGATCTTCCATGGCGATTCCGATGGTGGCGTTGGTCTTAAAAGCCTTTTCCTTGGCCTCAGCGCTCTGAGTTAAAATCCCCTTGGGAAAGAAAAGACGCTTCCCCATATCGGACAACATCTCGAAAAGATGAGGGCTTCCTTGTGATAAAATTTCGTTGAGCTCATGGGCTAAGGGGTTCATCGATTCTCTCCTGGCTATGTTTTTACAGTTTTCGGGCTCAATAAGGTATCCTGATTTATCTCGGCAGTCTTATAGTTTGATAAGAGAGAAAGTCAAGGAAAAACGGGAGGTAAGACGTAAGAAAAAACCCCGCCTGAAAACCAGGCGGGGTTTACCTTAAGATCGTAAAAAGGCTATTTTGCTGCGCGTTTGGATGCTTTGAGCGGATTCACCTTGATCTTGGACTCCGGCGCGACAGCCTTCACCACTTGGCTGGCCAGGTTGCAATTTCCGGTTTTCCATTTCTGGGAAGGATCCGGATATGCCGTGCAATACCATTTAGAGGAAAATCCGATCTTGCGGTTGCACCCCTCACATTTCTCCACGATCCCATGGCAAATCCCGCCATTGAAAGAACACCCTTTCTTGCTCATAAACGGGCAGTCCTTTCCGTTTCGAACCGTTAAACAAACCAACTGAATCACCCCCTTTCCTCTTTACTATTGATGAAAAACCCTCAATAAAAAACCGGGCGGTACTGATCCCGGCGTATGACCCTTTTTTATTAAAGATGATTAAAATAATTTCTTATCTGCCGCATGTCAAGACATTTTTCATAATTGGCGAATTGTAATGAAATCGTAAAAACTCAAAATTAGGATGGCAAAGTAAAAAGCTTCAGATGCAAGGCGCGCAAATCCTGAAAATGAGGCGTACATATGGGTACGCCGTAATGATTTACCCGGTTGAATCCTGCGAAGCAGGGCCGCAAAGCGGCATTCAACCGGGTAGGGGATGCAGTGTAACGCAGCAGATGGACTTTTTACGAAGCCATCAATTGTTATTGATCTATCTGGGCATATGCGGTAAGGTATCCAAAATTAAAATTGTTCAGGTTCACCCAAAAATATGAAATCACCTTTGACTCGAAAAAATTCTTCAGCCCTCCTTATTGAACAGGCAAAAGAAGTTCTTAAGATTGAAGCGGAGGGTATTTTAAGCCTTACCGAAAGGATTGATGATCGGTTTGCGGAGATGGTGAATGCGATCTTTCAGTGCTCCGGCAGGCTCATCGTTTCGGGAATCGGTAAATCAGGCACCGTCGGCCGAAAAATCGTGGGAACACTCAACAGCACCGGCACCCGTGCCCTCTTTTTGCACCCAGTGGAAGCCATGCATGGAGACCTGGGCATGGTGAGTAAGGATGATATTTTTTTGGCCCTTTCCAATAGCGGGGAGACGGATGAACTCAATATCCTGATCCCCAGCATCCGAAAGATCGGATGCAAAATCATTACCATGACCGGAAATATTGATTCCACGATGGCTAAAAACAGTGACATCGTCATCGACGTCGGTGTACCCAGGGAAGCCTGTCCTATGGGTCTGGCCCCCACGGCCAGCACCACAGCCCTGCTGGCCGCCGGAGACGCCTTGGCCGTGGTCCTGATCAACAAGAAGCGATTTAAATCCAGCGACTTTGCCCGCATTCACCCGGGGGGTAAACTCGGCCAAAGGCTGGCCTGCAATGTGAGACAATTCATGCTCACAGGGGACTCGATCCCCTGTGTGACCATGGGGGTGACCATGAAAACGGCCATCGATGAGATCAACCGTCTCCAGCTCGGTGTCGCCCTGGTGGTGCAATCCGACGGGAAAACGCTGGCCGGGATCATCACAGACGGAGATATTCGGCGCCGGATCGCAAGGGAGGATCGACTTCTGGAGCTTCCCGTGGAAGCGGTCATGACCCAGAACCCCCGCACCGTCGATCCCGAATCCCCGGCCTATAGCGCCTTGAATTTGATGGAAAAACACCAGATCACCGTCCTTCCCGTTGTCGACTCGAAAGATCGGATTTTTGGAATCCTGCACCTCCACGATATCCTGGGTAAGGGTGCCTTTAAATTCAACGACGTCCAATGAACGAAAAAGAGAACAACTGCCTCGAAAATCTCGACGAGTACCCGGAAACGGCCATTCCTTTTTTGGGTCCTTGCCGGATCCCTTCTCCCATACACCGGATGAAAAGAGAACATTTCAGGGAATGTTTCGTCACGGATTACGACCGGGTCCTCCTCGACGTCAGTCTAATCCGCGTGGAGACCTTAATCAAAAAAGGAGAGCCCCTGGCCGCCTTCGAAATGGCTGGTCCGCGTGGGCAGATCTATTTCGACCCATCCAAGCTCAAATGTGCCCTGGTGACTTGCGGCGGACTCTGCCCCGGACTCAATGATGTTATTCGGTCCATCGTCCTGGAACTGTATCACGGGTATGGCGTGCACAACATCTTCGGCATCCGATACGGATTGCGGGGCTTCATCTCCTGCTACGGTCACGACCTGATCCATCTGAATCCTGAGGCCGTAAGGCGTATCCTGGGCACCGGGGGTTCGATTTTGGGCTCATCCCGAGGTCCCCAGCCCATTGACGAAATCGTAGACTGCCTGGAGCGTCTGAACATCGGGATCCTTTTTATGATCGGCGGAGACGGAACACTGCTGGCCGCCGCAAAGATTGCGGATACCATTGCCGCAAGAGGACTGAAGATCGCTGTCGTGGGAATCCCCAAGACCATCGACAATGATATCTTTCTCGTCTCCCGTTCCTTCGGCTTCGACACCGCCGTGGATGTGGCCACTCAAGCAATTCGCGGCGCCCATAAGGAATCGGAAGGGTATCCCAACGGGATCGGCCTCATCAAGCTGATGGGCCGCTATTCCGGTTTTATCGCGGCCACAGCCACCCTGGCCCAGCAGGAAGTCAACTTCGCCCTCATTCCGGAAGTGGACTTCGACCTGGAAGGCCGCAACGGACTCCTCCAATCGCTGGAAGCCCGCCTGAACTTACGAGGCCATGCGGTGATCGTAGTCGCCGAAGGGGCCGGCCAGAAATTTTTCAAAGACACTCAAAAAGACCGGGATGCTTCCGGAAACATCAAGTTGAAGGATATCGGGCTGTTCTTGAAAGAAAAGATTTCGGAGCATTTTGTTTCCAGAGGAATCGATATTTCGCTAAAATATATCGACCCCAGCTATATGATCCGCAGCCTTCCGCCAAACACCAACGATCGGATTTTTTGCAGCGCACTGGCACGAAATGCCGTCCACGCAGGGATATCCGGAAAAACCCGAATGATGGTGGGGTATTGGAATGATCGGTTTGTCAACATTCCCATGAAAGCATCGGCAGGACGGCGAAAGCAGGTTAATCCCCGAGGAGGGCTCTGGCAAAATGTCCTAGATGTCACCGGCCAGGGGTCCCTCAAAAATCGTTGAGGCATTTCAATAAGCTTGATATCATTTGATGATATAGTGGTGCTAACAGCCGTGAACAGTTGATTTAAGAGGATAAAAAACGATGTTAAAAAAACTCAAATGGATAAAGTATCTGCCTCTGGTCTTATTACTAGTCATTTTCTGGTCACTATTAAGAGTCAACAATGTGGTGAACTTTTCCGGAGGAATCGCGGCTTCGATACTCACTTTGGTTTGCTTTGTGGTTATCGCCATTGAATTTGCAAAGAGCGGAGATATTAGTCTTGGTTTTTTCATTTGGGAAGTCATAACCTCTGTAGCAGCCACCATCGTGGGAACTGCAACCTTTACCTTAATATTTTCCAAAAATAGCAGTTTTTACCTGCAGGATGTTTTTATGGGTCTTCTGATCTTATTTGACGCTGTATTCAGTGTCATAAACTCATTCAGGACCGCCTTAAGGAACTGGGCAGCCTCGATAGGCCCTACGGCATGACATCATTTGAGATAGTCAGGGGCGTGCGTATTGAGTGTTGATAGTCCGGATCGGACTGTAGCGCGTTGCTAAAGTCAAAAGGATCCGTTTTTGTGCATACATTATCAGCAAGGAGATTCAAATGAAAAAATGGATTTGCGTTCTGTTAGTTGCACTGTTCGGGATCGCTCTGCCGGCTATCGCCGCGGATCCTGCTAAGTCTCCAACCATTCAAGGAAAGATCAAGATCAAGTACAACACTCGGACCCAAATCGATGACGCCGGCACCCCAAAAGTCGGGGTAAAAGATGTTTACACCATTGACATGGCTGTTACCGATACTTTGCTGTACCAGGGTTCCGTGGAATTTCTCCCGCTTATCCCGGGGACGCTGTCGGCGAAGCAGCCGGCAACTCTTACCTACAATCTAAATATGCTGGTGCGTAACCCTGCGAATCTTAGCGAAACCCGCTCCATAGGGAAGTTGGTCGGCGGAGTTCCTATTACCGCCAAAGGAGTTTACGAGTATGAATCCGGCACGTTAAGGACGGCTGTTGAATCCATGGGTAAATCGGTTGGTTTTTCCAGTTCTTTTAAAGGAACTGCCGAAGGGCGTCCTCTGGGTGAAGCCGGATTACTCGAGCGGGCCAAGAATAAACTTCAGACCATCAAAAAACAAGTCAAGGGAAAAACAATCACCCTGACTTTGACCAACTATGATTTAATGACTTATAATAGTTTGATACTTGCAGCCGGTCCTTTGAAGAGCTATCCCGATACGACCGTGAACGGACAAATGTTTTATGATCCGGAACGCGGTGTGTGGTTCTTTAACGGCGTGACTTTGGCCTACGCTGTTGAAGGCAAGAATATCACGGACAAACTTTCCGGTAACATCCGATGGGTGGAAGACCCTCAAAGAAAAACAAACGGCCTTGGAGAGTATCAATTTGACGTCAGATTCAACGAACCGGAAGTGAAGACAACTGAATCAGAGGTTTTTGCTCCGGCAGAAGACGAGGCCGCATTCTTCTCCACTGATGCGAGTTTGACATGCCTGACCGGTACCGCTAAGTATAAAGACACGATGCTCCGAGACACGGTATCTGCTTCCGAAATCGATATTTCTCTCGTCGGCAACAATCTCAACAAGCAACAAGTTGTCAATGCTTTCAAGCTGATTTGGCTGGTAAATATTGTGCCGATGAACGCGGAGTAATCCGTTTCATTACAAAGACCCATCAGGTATTTTTGAGGTTTTTTAGGAGAGGCTCTTAACTTAGTGTTTATGTGGAAGGGCGGAGTCTCTCCAAAAATCGACCGGGTCGGCATGCCTCTTTACATTCACTTTCATACTCCCTCTCCCTTAGAATATAGCAGCTTATATGCACCTTAACCCCCTGCCTGATAGAGGCAAGCATTTTCTAAAACCCAGCGAGACATATCCGGGGAAAAAGCTCTGTCTCCGAGAATCCGGGTAAACAAGAGGAACCTCCAATAACCTTCAACATCAGGTTGTTTGTGAAAAAGCGAATCTTGAACAAGGGGTCGAAGGTATGAATGACGATACAACCGATAAGTATGATATCGAACCCGGCCAGGATTGGGAAGTGGGCCTCTTCCGTCCGGAGGATGCCAAAGGCGTTGTGCACATCTTTCGCTCGGTTTACGGAGATGGGTATCCCGTCAGGACCTATGTTGATTCACAACTGTTGACCAAAGAGAATGCCGCCCGCACGATCATATCGAGTGTGGCCAGGACCCCGCGAGGGGACGTGGTCGGCCACAACGCCCTGTTCAACAGCGCCGCACACCCGGGGACTTATGAGGTCGGGGCAGGGGCGGTGCATACGGCCTACCGCGGAGGAAAAGGGATTTTCACACGGATGGTGAACCACGGCCTGGAAGTGGCCGCAACTTTTCCCCAAGTAAACGCCGTATTTGGCGAACCGGTCTGCAACCATGTTTTCAGCCAAAAACTGGTGGACAAGGCGGGCTTTGTTCTTCGGGCATTGGAGGTGGACCTGATGCCTGCTAAAGCTTATGAAAAAGAGGCCAGCGCCCAAGGCCGTGTGGCAGCTTTTCTAGCCTTTAGGACATATCGGACCAGGCCCCACACGATCTATCTGCCGGCTGTATATTTAGATATTCTCCGTTTCCTCTATGACAACCTGGACGATGACCGGGATTTCCGTATGTCCGAAGATGTAGTCCCTCCCGGTACCGTTTCCGATATCAGGCCTCGGGTATTCGACTTTGCTGGTGTGGCAAAGGTTGCGGTCCATAAACCAGGGGTGGATTTTTCATCCAAGATAGACGGTTTGGAAAGGGAACTCAGGGAAAGACACGTTCAGGTGATCCAGATATGGCTGAACCTGGCATGTCCCTGGGTGGGAGAATCGGCCGAAACCTTAAAAAGGCGCGGCTATTTCCTCGGAGGCGCGCTTCCCCGCTGGTTTGACAGCGATGGTCTCTTGATGCAAAAAATTCTCAAGAGGCCGAACTGGGAACAAATCTGCTTATATGGTGACCGTGCCGCGGAGATCCTGAAACAGGTTCGCGCAGACTGGGAACGCAGTATCCAGGAGTAATATAATGGCTACGACCCGTTATTGATATGATTGCACAGGCTTTGTATCCAGTCCCCTGCCCAGTGAGTGAGCAGAATCACTATGGCACCGATAACCAGGTGTTCGCCGACAATTTTCCAGGGCGGCTCATTCTGTGATTTGGCGATTCTGTAACTTAAAATCGTGAGAATCAGCAGACCCCAAACCAAGCTGATGACAATGGCTTTAGAAAGGGGAAAAAAGAACACCGGGACAACAAAAGTCATGGCGAATAAAAATTTCGCCAAAAAAGTCGCCACGGTGGCCGCCCAGACCTGACCATGGGTATGCATGTTCTCCGCTTCTTCCGAAACGTGGATTCCCAAAGCATCTGAAAAAGCGTCGGCGATGGCAATCGTTAAGATGCCGGCTAAAACTACGACCTTGGAGTGGGTTCCGGAGTGCAGCCCCACCATCAGGCCGAGGGTGGTGATGACCGCCGACGTCAGTCCGAATGTAATTCCCTTTCGTAATGAATCCTTCATGGTGTTTTTCTGGCCTATAAAACCTGCTGCTGTAAGGGATTTCGGTTAAAACGGTGCCTTTTCATCCAATTTTTTTTCCTTGTTGAGGTGGGACCTGATGTATGGCCAATGTAGAAAAAGATGGATCCCGATGACGAAAATAAATGCCAGGGCCGCCCACTCATGGACTCCTATCAGGAAATGCCTCAAAGAAAAGAGAAACCCTCCTTCCCCCCGAAACCCCCTCGGAAGCACGAAGGTGTTGATCAGGCCGCTGGTTGCTAAAATTGAAAACAGAACGAAAGATACAATGTTGACCTGCCAAAGTTTTGCGGTCTTTGTTTTCAAATTTCCCATTCTCTTTGACCCCTTTCCTTTGAACCGACACGGAATCGGTTTCAGACCGTTCATCCCTTTGCCAAAGGGCTAACGCCTCCCGAACGCCTCTTTCTTCCATTTTTGCTCAACAGATTCCGGATGACGTCGGCATGCCCTCTGGCGGCTCCCCTGTTCAGGGCCAGGGCCTGACTGGCAAGGCAACCCATGACTCGGGCCTGGTCCGGATGCTTTAGCAGGTCAAGAGCTTTTCCGGCAAGCTCATCGATATCCTTGACCTGAACACCTCCGCCGGTTTGATCCAGGATCTCTTTGGCATCCAGGAAATCCTCCATGGAGGGCCCATAAAGGACCGGCTTTCCCCACACCGCCGCCTCCAATACATTCTGCCCTCCCGTCGGAACGAGGCTTCCACCGCAAAAGACCACATCCGCAATGCCGTAAACCGACTGCAGCTCGCCGATCGTATCCAGAATCACCACCTGGGCCCTTCGCGGAAATCCGTCTCCGATCAGTTCGGTCCTGAGTTGACATGAAAACCCCTGGGCCCTGACCCGTTGTGCGATATGCCGGACCCGTTCGATGTGCCGAGGCGCTAAAATGAGCACAGTCTTTGGGACCTCCCGCACGATTCGGGCATAGGCGCTCAAGACCATGGCATCCTCTTCGCCTCGGATGCTCCCTGCAATGAATACCGGAGTCTTGTCGGAAATCCCGTACAGGGTTCGCATGCGGTCTTTTTCCGAATCAAGGGATTCTGTCGGGATATCGAATTTGGCATTGCCGTGGATCTCAATCCGATCCGCCGGGGCTCCCATCAGGGAGATCCGCCGGGCGTCGGTCTCCCGGATCATGCTGAAAGCATCCATCCGGGCTAAAAGGTCTTGCATCAAGGGCCGGATCTTCATGTATCTATCGATGGACCGGATCGAGATCCGGCCATTGACCAGCGCTGTTTTGATCCCCATTCGGCCGGCCTCCATCAACCAGTTGGGCCACAATTCCGTCTCGACACAAGCCAAGACATCCGGCTGCAAGGTGGCCAGAGCCCGGCGCGTGGTCAATACCAGATCGATGGGGGCGAACACGCAGGTGGTCCGCGCTTTTAAAGAAGTGCCGACAATCCGGTTTTCGGCATATCTGCGGCCGTGCTCGGTGATGGTGGAAAGGATCAGTCTGCACCCCGGAACCAGATCCTGGAGGACATTCAAAATGGAAAAGGCAACGCTGACCTCACCCACGGACGCTGCATGAATCCAGATCCTCGGCGCGCTATCCCCCCGACGACGCAGGTTTTCCGGGTAGTGTCCGAAGCGCTCACTCATCCCGTTGCGATATCGACCGCTCATCCTGGAATAGATCCAAAATGGGGGGAACAGGGCAAGGAACAGTCCGGATGTAATCCCGTTATAGGCCATGTGGTAGGGATTCATTCGCCCTCTATTCTTCATTGGAATTCGACAAACCGGCCTTCTTTCACCCGAAAGAGAAAGAGCGTCTTTTTGACTTCACCCCCGGAGTCAAAGGACGTGGGACCGGTCAAGCCCTGGAACACGGAAAGCCTGAGGATCTCGTCTTTCAAATGGCTTCGAAACCGGATATACGGCTTCATGGCTGCTTCGAGAATGATCCGGGCGGTGTCGTAAGCCACGGCTTCCATGAATCCCGGTTTTTCTCCATACACAGCCGCAAAGCGTTCCACAAAGGACTTTGTCGGCTCGGAGATGCTATGCACATTGAAGCCGTCCGTCATCATGGCATCCTGGGCGTACTTCTGAGCCATATCGAGAAGTTTTTGGGAATGCCAAAGGTTGGTTCCCAAAAGATAAACTTCCCGGATTTCATTGTAGGTAAGCTGGGGCAAAATGAGCCCCGCTTTATCGGGTGCATCCGGAATGAACAGGGCTTGGAAATCGATATAAGGAGCCCCCTTTTTTCTCAAGCGAGCCATCGGAGCTGCATGAACCGTCCCGGCTTCTCCTTGCATCTCCCCTGTTTCAACATCCGCTTGCGGCTTTAATTCCCAGTCAGACACCGCGGTCCGCTCGATTTCATCCGGTACATGGTAATAAAGCCCCACCAGCTTCTTAATGGGATCCGAGAAATCCGTCTGATCCGCAGAATAGGATTCCACTCCCACCATCGTGCCGCCGTGGGCGATGACTGCATCCCAAAAAAGGTTCATGAGGGTATCCCCGTAACTTTCTTCGGGGTACAAAACGGCAAACCGGGTCAGTCCCAATTTATTAGCACAAAAGCCCACCAGGGTTTCCACCTGCATTCTAGGGGTCATGAAGTTCCGGAAAACATAATCTCCGGATTTGGGAATATTCTCTTTTTGCGTCAGCGTGATGATCGGGATCTTCAGCTTCTGGGCCTCGGCGGCGGCTGATTCAGCCTCGGCGATGGGGCCGATAATGGCGGCTACCTCGGCCTTTACTAACTCTCGAACTCCAGCTTTGGCGCTCTCCGGGTCGGAACGGGTATCCTTAACGATTAATTTCACCTGCTGATGCCCCAAGGCTGCACTGAAGTCGGCCAGAGCCATTTCGATGCCCCTCAAGGCCTTTTTTCCATAGGTCTGGTATGCCCCGCTGAGAGGCAGGAGACAACCGATCGCGTGACGATCAAAGGCGACGGTTGAAGTCAACTTTTCCAGAAGCGCCCGGGCTTTTCCATCCGGATCGTGCCTGGGATATCGATCCAGAAAATCCTTGAGGGCATCAATGGCCTCTTCGGGGTTTTCCGAATCTTCTGCATTTATCCCAAAGGCAACCACGAGTCGACTCTTCAGGACCGGATCATCAGTGCGCCGCATGAGAATGCGGATGGCATCGTTGTCCATCTGTCCGATGGCCTCTTCCATGCGGGAAAGGATCTTATCCCGGTCCGGCCCGATGGTGGCAGCGTGAAATCCCATCAGGTAGTATCGGACGGCATCGAAAAACACTCCTGAGGCAAGATACGTATCTCCCAAAAGTGTGAAAAGCCGCTTTTGCATTGAATCCGGCAGGTCCTTTAGCAGCAGAGCAGGGGCTTCCCGGATCACCCGGTCATACTTTCCCTTCTGATAATCGGACTCCAGGACCTCCACCCGGGCCTCCGAGACGAAACGGCTTTCCGGATATGTCTGAATCAGTTTTTCATAGGCCAGGCGCGCAGCGTCGGAATCCCCGAGCATCTTTCGTATTGTCCCGATCCTCATCAAGGCTGTATCCGCATCCGATTCCCGGGGAAAGCGTTTCACGAAGGATTCAAAAACTGCCAGTGATTCCGGATAGGATCCGGATTCAAATAGATTTTCGGCTTTATGGAATAGGGTGTGCCCGGTCTCTTCAGCTGGCGGAGTTCTTTTGTCCGGCTCAACCGGAATCACCACTTTTTGCACGCAACCCGAAAGAAAAAACGCCAAAAAGAGGATCCCCCAGGCCAGCCATACGAAAATCATTTCCCTTTCTTTTCGAAGCCGGCTAAACAAGGTAGCTCCGGTACAACGCCTCCTGTTCATCCAGGACGGCTTTCAAGGTATCGAGGGTGGTCATGGGATTCATGATGACGCAACGCAGTACCACCCGATCTTCTCCTAAAGAATCCGTCCCCCCCAGGGTAGTCCTGGATACAAAGCTTTTTCCGGCCTCTCGCTGTAACCGCTGGAGGGCGATGTTGATCTCGTTGATGGTTCGGGCGGTGCGTCTTGCTTCTTTTGCATCGCCTCCTTGGAGTTTTTCACGCAGCTTTGGGGGGCAAAGCCGATAGGTCAAGATATTGAGGGTCGGTGGCGTGACCAGTTCAAACAGGGACCTTTTCGATATCTCCTGGGCAAAGGCCTCGGCGGTTTCGATGCCGTGCTCGATGAGAAGGGCGTATCCTTTGGACCCCATGATCTTCAAGGCGCTGTGCAAAACCAGGGAATTGGCCTCTCGGGATCCGGATATCGATTTGATACCCAGGTCCACCGAACCGGGGCGGTTCACATACCGGGCATAATAGGCAACGGCATCCAGCGCAGACGGATCCTTGAAAAAGACCATACCGCAGGTCATGGGCATGTAAAACTGCTTGTGGCCGTCGATGGTCACGGAGTCGGCCTGTGCGATCCCATCAAGAAGATCCCGGTATTTCTCGGACATCAGCGTGGGGCCTCCCCAGGCCGCATCCACGTGGAAGTGAATCCCATTTTTACGACAGATGTCCGCCATCCGATCCAGAGGATCGACGGCTCCGGTTTCCGTTGTCCCGGCAATCCCCACCACGGCCATCACCCGGGTGCTTTTTCCGGATTCCTGTAAGATTCGAATCGTCCGATCAAGGGCCCCGGGATCCATCCTTCCCCGGGCATCTGTATCCACCGTGACGATGTTTTCGTTCCCGATCCCTAAGAGTCCGGCGGCTTTGTTGAGGGAAAAATGACCGAACCGCGTAGCCAGGATCACACAGCGATCGATCCCATAGGTCCTCAGGGCCGCTCCCACTCCGGATCGTTCCACGCCGGCAAAGTCGCCCTTGGGTTTCAGCAACTGGTTTCGGGCCACCCAGAGGGCGGTATAGTTGGCCAGGGTACCGTCTTCCACAAAACAGCCCAGTGTGGTTTCGGCGTTTTGAACATGTTCCCGATAAAAGGCGTCGTCGCTATTGAAAATTAAGCGGTGAATCTTGGCCAGGACCTGCTTTTCCACGATGGAGACCAGCTTGGAGGTTTCGATCTTCACCACGTTCTGGTTTAAAGCAGTCACGATGGTCTTCAGGTGCACCATAAAATAAGGAATGGCGGAAGTCATATGGCCGACGAAGAAAGGGGATGCCACATTGACAGCGTGGGGAGCGATCCCTTGAATGAGATCGGCGATGACATGCTCGAGCTTTTTTTCAGGGTGATCCGAAATCCGAGTGTCCGTGAAGCGGTCGGCCAATTCCTTGAGGCTGATCTCTTCGGTGATCCCCACATGCGTTTTCAGAAAATCATGGAGTCCGAAGAGGATCTGCTCCATGTACTTAATCAGGGCCGGCCGGCCGGTGTCACTTTCCGGACGGATAAACGTCCGCATCAACGTCTGCCAATCCGCAACCAGTCGGGTTCTGGCAGGATTGGTATCTTTTATGTGTATAATCGATGTGTTGTCCATTTGGTAGTCTTGTATTCGACTTTCCTTGAGTCCGGTTTTAAGCGTATCTGTAAATCAGGCGATTCGTCAAGGAGATTCATCGGCGATTCTCCTGACAGATGCTTTACAAATCACCCCTTTCTGGGATAAAGAAACAAGGATCAAAGGCGATTTTTCCAAAGGACCCAATTTGACGGGTACAATGCTCACCGAGCTTTTCATTAAAAATTTTGCCATCATCGACGATCTGCACATCCGTTTTGCAGATGGACTCACCATTCTGACCGGCGAAACAGGGGCCGGAAAATCGATCATCATACAGGCTTTCAACCTAATATTAGGCGACCGGGCCACCTCGAAAATGATCCGCTCCGGCGCGGAGACCGCCGAACTCGAGGCGCTGTTTCATATCCAGCTCAACAGCGAGCCGGCAAACCGGGTCAAGGCTTCCGGATACGATACGTCCGAAAGTCTTTTGGTCAAACGGGTGATTTCCCAAAACGACCGGCATCGTACTTACGTGAACGGCCACATCGCCACTATCCAGGTTTTGTCCGCCATCACCAGGCATCTGGCCAACATTTCCGGCCAGTTCGCCAGTCAGGGGCTATTAAAAGAAGACCAGCAGCTTTGCGCCCTCGATCAGTTCGGAGGTCTGACGGCCTTGAGGCAACAGGTCGGTGCAGGGTACCACGAAATCCTTCCCCTCATCGAGCATCTCGAGGACCTGGAGCAAAAGCATCAGCATCAGGCCGAACGCACCGAGTTGTTGCGGTTTCAGAAAACAGAGATCGCCGGGGCGTCCATCATTCCCGGCGAGGACGCCGCATTGGAACTGGAAAAAATCCGACTGAAAAATGCCGAATCCCTTTACCAGGCGGTTTACGAGGGAGTCGAATCCCTGTATGGAGCTCCGGGCGCGGTGATTGAGCGTCTCACCGAAATCCATAAAGGACTGGAGCGGGCCTGCCGAATCGACCCGTCGCTCAAAGATCGTATCCAGGGAATCGTCGACGCCGCCCTTCGACTGGAAGATACGATTTCCGCGATGAGGGATTACCTGAAGGGGATCCAGATGAATGAAGGCCGGCTGGAAGCGGTGGAATCCCGACTGGACGTATTGAATAAATTAAAGCGAAAATACGGGCCGGATCTTAAAGCCGTTGTTTCCCATCTTGATGCCGTCGAAAAAGAACTTTCCGGGATCGAGGATATCCCCTTAAAGATCGAGCGCACAAAAAAATCCCTTCTCAACCGGCATGAATCCCTGGCAAAAGCCGCCAGGAACCTGTCCGAAAAAAGGATTCAAGCCGCCAAAAGCCTCTCCAGGGCCATGGAAAAGGAGCTGGCCGGACTCAAGATGGGAAAGACCCGCTTCGACGTCTCGTTTTCCAAGCTTCCGGCAGGACGGGATGTCAGTCCTTACCTGACGGCGGACGAAGCCGGTATCCAGGAGACCGGAATCGACCGCATCACCTTCATGATCGCCCCGAATGTGGGGGAGCAACTGAAACCGTTGGCTCAAATCGCTTCAGGGGGCGAGCTTTCCCGCGTCGTCCTCGCGCTAAAGGCGATACTGGCCAAAACCGATTCGGTAGAAACCCTCGTGTTCGACGAAGTGGATGCCGGAATCGGAGGCGGAGTCGCCGAAGTGGTGGGGAAAAAACTGGCTGATCTTTCCCGGTACCACCAAGTCGTTTGCATCACCCATCTGCCGCAAATCGCCGTTCACGGAGATCATCATTTCAGAATCGAAAAAACCGTTTCCGGCGGCAGAACCCGAACAGCCATCACCCCCCTTGGGATAGAGGAACGCATCGAGGAAATCGCCAGGATGCTGGGCGGCGAAAAAATCACCCCGACCGCCCTGGACCATGCCCGGGAAATGTTGAAAAAGGGCTCCAAAGCCGGATGAAATCCATTGACCGGCATGATAGACAATAGAAACTCTCCTCGCATCACACAGCCGCTTCATTGAAATCCGATTCATTCTTGACAAAACAATACAATCCATAATAAAATATAGGGTTTTGATAAAGACCATATTCGAAATATTTCATAGCCGTTTTCTCGGCTGAAAAATACAAAGGAGCGCGATTCTTATGCCGATCTATGAATTCAAGTGTCGCAAATGCGGCGAACTGGTGGAATTCTTATTTAAGAACCCAGAGGATCAAGTCGCACTGAAATGCCCCAAATGCGGCGGTGAAGGACTGGAACGTGTTTTAAGCACGACCCATTATGCCATGGGCTCGGATTACCCGAAGGGCGCCGGCGCCTCTTCTCAAACCCGGACCTGCTCCAGCGGGAGTTGCACGACCTATGATGTCCCCGGGCCGACCCGGTAACCGGGTGATCAAGTCGCCTTTCTCCCTTTGGGTTTGAATACGATACCCCGGATGCTCTTCTTAAGGATCGCATTCCAGCCTTGAACAAGTAAGATTTTCGTCTTTATCCGATGATGCGCTTTGGAAAACATCTATGAAACAGATCCACGACCAGGAACAGGAACAGTTCAAGAAGCTCTTCCAGTCCGAAAATGTCGATCGCCTCGAAGACCGGCTCAAGGTTCTCGAGGTTTTTTTAAGCACGGAAACCCATATCACGGCCGATGACCTGGTAACACTCCTGGAGAAAAAGGGGCACCGATTCGATCTGGAATTCGTGAAATCGACCCTTCACCTGATGTCCCGATACGGATTTGCCCGCGTCAACCAGTTTGACAACGGACGCGTTCTCTATGAACACCGACACCTAGGGCACCACCACGACCACATGATCTGCACCAAGTGTAAAAAGATCATCGAGTTTGAAAACCCCTCATTGGAGGATCAGCAGATCCAGATCGCCAAGGCCCATGGATTTCATTTGCTCCAACACAGGATGGAGCTTTACGGGATCTGTGCCGAATGCCTCAAGGAACGACAGGCGCTCTTGCCGCTTTCTATAGCCAAGCAGGGAGAACGGTTGATCATCCGGGAAGTTCACGGAGGCGGCACCGCCCGGGCCCGAATCCTTTCCATGGGGCTTCGGATAGGTGACGAGATCGAAGTGATTTCCAACCAGGGCCAAGGACAGATGGTCATCGCCGTGGACGTCAAACGCTTTATCATCGGCCGGGGAATGGCGGAAAAGATCATCTGCGAGCCTGTCCGAAAAGGGTAAAGAACGAGCCGAGCAGGCAATATGGCGAACACCATGGCAAACCGAATGTCTTTAAAGAAACCCATTTATATCGAAGCCCATGAAAAGGGCCTTCTCAAAAAGAAGCGGGAAGATGCCTTCAAACTCTTGAAATCGTGCGTGCTGTGTCCCCGGCAATGCAAGGTGGATCGTCTGTCCGGCGAGACGGGAATATGCAAGACAGGGGCTTCCGCCATGGTCTCCAGTTATGATCCTCATTTCGGGGAAGAACAACCCTTGGTTGGCCGACACGGTTCCGGGACGATATTTTTCACCCATTGCAACCTGTTGTGCATTTTTTGCCAGAATTACGACATCAGCCACCAGGGGATTGGGAAAACGGTTTCTGATCGCGAGCTTTCGGCCATGATGCTCGATCTGCAACACCGGGGATGTCATAATATCAATTTCGTGACCCCTACCCATGTGGTTCCTCAGATTTTAAGCGCCCTTGGGATCGCCATCGAAGACGGCCTGTCCATTCCGCTGGTATACAATTCAGGGGGCTATGACAGCGTCCACACCCTCCGGATCCTGGAAGGCGTCATCGACATCTACATGCCGGATTTCAAGTTCTGGGATTCAGACATTGCCCAAAAAACCTGCGACGCCGAAGATTATCCGGACGTAGCCCGAAAGGGCATACTCGAAATGCATCGCCAGGTAGGGGATCTGGTGATGGACGACGAAGGGATCGCTTACCGAGGTCTTTTGTTACGTCATCTGGTGCTTCCCCAAGGCCTTGCCGGGACCCGGGAGATCATGCGGTTTATCGCCACCCGAATATCTACAAATACCTATGTCAACATCATGGCTCAGTACCGTCCCTGCGGACGCGCTGCGGAAATCCCCGAGCTTGCCGAAGCGCTTTTGGCTCGGGACTTCCAGGCGGCCCTTACCGCCGCCCGGGAAGAAGGCATTCAACGGCTCGATAGCCGAAGGCGTGTTTTCATGTTGTGGTAACGATGGATTCGATGGAAAAAATATTCGCCGTAGGCGACATCCACGGAACCCCGAATAAAGTGTTCGCGTTGATGGACAAGGTCGACATAGATCGAAAGCGGGATCTCTTGATCTTCATCGGAGACTACGTGGACCGGGGCACTGGTTCCTACGAAGTGGTCGATTACCTGGTCGATCTGAAACGGCAGGTGGAAAATATCATCTTTTTAAAAGGCAACCATGAGGACATGCTTTTAAAGTATCTTTCAGGTCACGACCGCTTCACTTATTTGATAAACGGCGGACAAATCACCCTGGAGAGTTACCTAAAACGCAAGAAACCGGGGGATCGACACCCCGTCCCCGAGTCACACATGGAATTTTACAATTCTCTGGTCTTGTATCATGAAACCCGGGACTTTTTATTCGTCCACGCCGGGATCCGGAAAAAGATCCCCATCAACCTACAAGATGCAAACGACCTTCTCTGGATCCGTAGTGAGTTCATCGATTCGGATTACGATTTCGGAAAACGGGTGGTTTTCGGACACACCCCATTTTCTGAACCCCTGGTGATGCCGAATAAAATCGGCATTGACACCGGTGCCGTTTATGGCAATAAACTGACCTGCGTGAAGCTTCCGGATATGGTCTTTTACCAGGTTTAAACTGCCACGGAACAAGGAGCCGCAATGAAAAAATATCTTTTGACCATCCTGGTCCTGCTGTTGGCCGCCTCTGCCCTGGCCGGTCCCCAACGCCTGGCCGTCAAGGTCTCCGCCGCCAATGTACGGAGCGGTCCGGGCGACCAGTACGAGACTATTTGGCAGGTGGGGATGTATCACCCCCTGCAGATCACCGAGAAAAAAGTGGAATGGCTGCACTTCATTGATTCCGACAAAGACGAGGGGTGGATTCACCAATCGCTGGTCGCCAATATACCATCCGTGGTCACGATCAGCGAAAATTGCAAAATCCGCTCAGGTCCGGGCCCCCGTCAGACCGTGACCTTCACAGCCGAAAAAGGGGTTCCTTTTAAGGTATTGGAGAAAAAAAAAGATTGGATCCATGTCGAACACGTCGACGGAGACAAGGGCTGGATTCACCAATCTTTGGTCTGGTAAGCTCCGGCACACATCCCCACGTATACCTGGAGAGACGATGAATATCTACGTTTCCGGATCCCTGGCCTATGACCGGATCATGGATTTTCCCGGAAGGTTTTCCGATCACATCCTGCCTGACAAGATCCATGTTCTCAACGTCTGTTTCAACGTCAACGGCCTTGCCGAAAAATTCGGAGGAACCGCCGGCAACATCGCCTATAACCTAGCCATGCTGAAAGAAAAACCGCTCATCCTGGCATCCGCGGGGAAAGATTTTTCGCATTATGAGGCATGGCTGAAAGAAAACGGACTCTCCCTGGAAGGGATCCGGGTCATTCCGGAGGAATTCACGGCCGGTGCTTACATCACGACGGATCGAGGGGACAACCAGATCACCGGATTCAACCCCGGGGCCATGCGATACCCATCCGGCTTTTCCATCCCGGATTCAGGTCAGGGCGCTATCGGGATCCTATCACCGGGAAACATCGAAGACATGCTGACCTACAGCCGGGAATTCAAGGCCAAACAAATCGCGTTTATTTTCGATCCGGGGCAGACCACTTCGGCCATGTCCGGAAAGCAAGTCCTTGAGATCTTGACCGGGTGCGATATCTTCATCTCCAACGACTACGAACTGGAGATGGTCTTGCGGATGACGGGCATGACGAAATCCGACCTGCTGGCGCAAACGAAACGGGCCATCATCACCACCTTGGCGGAAAATGGATCCTTGCTGGCAACCCATGAAAAAGAGGTGCGGATTCCGGCGGTTCCTCCCCGACAAGTCGTGGATCCCACCGGTGCGGGAGATGCCTACCGCGCCGGACTGATCAAAGGCCTGGTATCGGGAAGACCCCTTGATACGTCGGCGCGCATGGGCGCCACCTGCGCCAGCTTTGCCGTGGAGTGTAAGGGTACCCAGGAACATCGATACACCCCGGAGACATTCTGGGCCCGGCATCATGCATTTTTTGATGGAAAGGATTCTTGACAACTTCCAAATCCTCCATTAATAAAGACATTCCGAGCGGATCGGGATGAATCACCCGGTCCGTTTTGCGACAACAATTTAATTCCCCGGTAGCTCAATCGGCAGAGCGGGTGGCTGTTAACCACTAGGTTCGAGGTTCAAGTCCTCGCCGGGGAGCCAAATTTGATGAAATCGTAAAAACTCAAAATTGGGATGGCAAAGAAAAAAGCTTCAGATGCAAGGCGCGCAAATCCTGAGGAATGAGGCATACATATGGGTACGCCGCAATGACGAAGGATGCAGCGCAACGTAGCAGATGGACTTTTTACGAAGCCATCAAATTTAATCCGCTGAACTTCAGCGGTTCTTGTTTAACGCAAGACCCCGTGGGATCCGATCTTATGATTTGGCCCCTCGGGGTCTCGTCGTTTCAGGCGTGTCCACGCCGACTTACGCCCTCCGCTTTCGGATGTGCCCCTCGAATTCTTCGATTCTCTATTCCTTTTTCGGCGCTGTTAACACCTATCACCGTCAATTCAGCCCGATACCTCGAAAGGTCCTCCGGTAGATATCGACCGTAGTGGTTGATATGACGGTGGATCGCGGCCTTAAGCCGCTTCCGACCGGGAGGTGGCGATACTGAAATCCGGCTCGATCAAGCGGCGGAGTTCTCTTGCTTTTCTCTTGCGAACGATATAGCATACGCTATTATATTCGGGCAAGAGCCGTGATCTGCCATCCGGACAAGAGGTGCAGCAAATGGACACAGAGAATCAAAGTTTTTCGGCGTTGGTGAAAAAGATGCGGCGTCAGCTCGCCTTGAGCCAGGAGGACCTGGCCCGGCAGCTCGGCGTCAGCTACGCAACCGTCAACCGGTGGGAAAACGGACGATCCATGCCATCAAAGCTCGCCAAGGCCCAACTGAAAGCCTTCTGCGAAAAGATGATCGAACGAGGCAAGTTGACCCTGCCTGCAGACATGATTGATTTCGCAGATCTGGGCTCGGATCAGAATTAGGTGCAGCCATGAACAATTTCGGCGAAAAAGTAAGTTTCATTTGGTCGGTTGCCGACCTCATTCGGGGGCCCTACCGGCCAAACCAGTACAAGGACGTCATGCTCCCCATGACCATTCTTCGCCGTCTCGACTGCGTCCTTACGCCCACCAAAGGCAAGGTTCTCGAACAGCAGAAGAAACTCTCGGGCGGCAAAGTCAAAAACGTCGATCCTATTCTCTGCCGCGTCACAGGCGTGCCTTTTTACAACACCAGCCGCTACACCTTCGAAAAGCTCAAAGGCGACCCGAACAACATCGCTGCAAATCTGACCAACTACATCAAGGGTTTCTCCACGCGGGCCCGAGAGATCATCGAGCACTTCGGATTCGAGGAACACATCGCCAAGCTCGACAAGGCCGACCGGCTCTATCTGGTAGTGTCCAAATTCTGCGATATCGACCTGCACCCGCATGCCGTCTCGAACATCGAGATGGGCTACATCTTCGAGGAGCTGATCCGGAGATTCAACGAGGCATCGAATGAGGAGGCCGGCGATCACTTCACCCCCCGTGAGGTCATTCGCCTGATGGTGAACCTCCTCTTTATGCCTGACGGTGACATCCTAACCACCAAAGGAATCGTCAAGACCCTATACGACCCGGCCTGCGGGACAGGCGGCATGTTGTCTGTGGCTGAGGACTACGTGCGTGAGCTCAATCCCGACGCCCGCATGGAGGTCTTTGGACAGGACTACAACGCCCAGGCCTATGCCATCTGCGGCTCGGACATGATGATCAAGGGGCAGGATATCGAGCACATCGCATTTGGCGACAGCTTTACCGACGACCGGTTCTCTCGCCACAAGTTCGATTACATGCTGGCCAATCCACCT
>Ga0100377_1000404_pt1 | contig 36737 bp, 37 predicted proteins | sample CryGeymeta201501_FD_83664 | JGI IMG/M metagenome (GOLD analysis project Ga0100377, IMG submission 83664) | Groundwater microbial communities from Crystal Geyser aquifers in Utah, USA - Crystal Geyser metaG 2015-01 | ecosystem: Environmental > Aquatic > Deep subsurface > Groundwater | place: USA...
CTTAGGTCGAGCAAATACAATACATTATAAAAAAATAGTATTTTTGATTTATGAATTTTAAGAATCGTAGCACAAAGCCTTCTGCTAAAATGTCAACGCTTCAGCTTAGCACTTATGGGGGGGGCAGACATTACGAGCCGACAAATGTACTACGCATTCGGTAGCGTTATGCCAAACCGCCACTTCGCTCTGACTACAAATAGGGCAAAGTAAGGTGTGTAATTAAGCACTAAAAGTTGTTAGGTCTTTATCTATCTTTTTAAATAAACCTTGCAAAACTTTTCCTGGACCAACTTCGGTAACAGAGGTTGCACCATCGGCTAACATTTGTTGCATGGTTTGAGTCCATTTTACAGGTGCTGTTAATTGAGCAATTAAGTTGGCTTTTATTTCTTCTGGATTAGTAACAGCTTTAGCAGTTACATTTTGATAAACAGGACAAGATGGAGTATTAAAGATGGTTTTATTGATAGCTTTTGCTAATTCTTCTCTTGCAGGCTCCATCAATGGAGAATGAAAGGCTCCACCAACTGGTAAAATTAATGCTCTTCTGGCTCCAGCAGCAGTTAGTTTTTCGCAAGCTTCGGCTATAGCACTTACTGTACCTGAAATTACTAACTGACCAGGACAATTGTAGTTGGCAGGTACTACAATGCCATCAATGTTGGAACAAATTTTTTCTACTACAGCATCGTCTAAATTTAAAATGGCAGCCATGGTTGATGGAGTTGCTTCACATGCTTTTTGCATGGCTAAAGCTCTTGCAAACACTAAACGTAGTGCATCTTCAAAATTTAATGTTCCATTGGCAACTAACGCAGAAAATTCTCCTAAAGAGTGTCCTGCAACCATGTCGGGTTTAAAATTTTCGCCCAAAGTTTTCGCTAAAATAACAGAGTGTAAAAAAATAGCAGGTTGAGTTACTCGAGTTTGTTTTATGTCCTCGTCAGTTCCATTAAACATAATATCGGTAATTCTAAAGCCCAAAATATCGTTGGCTTTTTCAAACATTTCTTTGGCTAAATCAGAACTTTCGTAAAGTTCTTTCCCCATTCCTACAAATTGAGACCCTTGTCCAGGAAAAACGTATGCTTTCATAAATCACTTTTCTATTTTAATGAATGAACAAAAATAATAATTTATTCATCTCTAATTTCTAAAGTCAAACTATTAAATTTAAACTTTGAAATGTTTATCTTTATCATCGTATGAACAGAAAAACCATCAGAATAATTATTTTATTAGCTACTTTATCGTTGATTGGTATTGTAGCTACTCAGATTTTTTGGGTTAAAAATGCATACAATTTGCAAGAAAAACAATTTAACGATAGGGTTCATATTGCATTAACAAATGTTACTCATAATCTTTTAAACATCAATAAAGACAAATCGACTTTAATAAATCCTGTAAAACAAGTTGCTTCTAATTATTATACGGTATTGATTAATGATACCGTAAATCCTTATTTACTAGAAACCTTATTGAAGAAAGAATTTCTTCAAAAAAGTTTAAATATAGATTTTGAATATGTGATTTACGATTGTTTTACCGATTCTATTGTTTTTGGACATTATATTTCGTTGAATGAAAATGAGGAAGATGAACTTCAGTCAAAATCTTACAATATAAAATGGGATAGAGACGGACATTATTTTGGAGTTTATTTTCCTTCAAAAGAAGCCTATATTTTAAATGAAATGGGAATTTGGGTTTTTTCTTCTTCTATTATTTTAGTCATTATCCTGTTTTTTGCATACACCATTAATGTTATTTTAAAACAAAAAAGACTTTCGGAAATTAAAAATGATTTTATCAATAACATCACCCACGAATTTAAAACTCCTATATCTACCATATCGCTTTCGGCAGAAGTATTACTACAAAAAAATATCATTAATGAACCAGATCGATTAGCCAATTATGTAAACATTATTAAAGAGGAAAATAATCGCCTAAAAAATCAGGTGGACAAAGTGTTGCAGTTAGCTACTCTAGAAAAAGATAAGTTAAAATTAGAAAATGAAAACATTAATCTTCATGAATTAATAACTAATGCCATAAAAAGTTTTGATTTGATTGTGAAAGAAAGAAACGGAGAAATCACCTATAATTTGCATGCAAAAAAATATACCATTTTTGGTGATAAAATTCATATCACCAATACATTACATAATTTAATTGACAATGCAATAAAATATTCTTCAGAACACCCTAAAATTGTTATCCAAACAAACGACCATAGCGGATCGATAGAAATTAGCGTTCAAGATAATGGCATTGGTATTTCTAAAGAAGGTCAAAAATATATTTTTGATAAATTTTACAGAGAACCTACAGGAAATATACACGATATAAAAGGTTTTGGTTTGGGCTTAAATTATGTAAAAACAATTGTAGAGGCTTACAATGGAAGTGTGAAATTAATTAGTAAAGTAAACGAAGGTTCTACCTTTGTAATTAAACTTCCTTTAAAATAATACACTATGGGAAAAGAGACAAAAGACATTCATATTTTATTGGCAGAAGACGACTCTAATTTAGGGTTTGTGGTATCGGATAACCTAAAAGCGAATGGGTATAAAGTTACTTTATGTCAAAATGGAGAAATTGCTTTAAAAACTTTTGCCAACGAAAACTTCGACTTATGTATTTTGGATATTATGATGCCAAAAAAAGATGGTTTTGTAGTGGCTCAAACGATAAGAGACATTAATAAGGAAGTTCCAATAATCTTATTAACTGCTAAAGCGATGCAAATAGATAAAGTAAAAGGATTTATGTTGGGCATAGATGACTACATTACCAAACCTTTCGATTTTCAAGAATTTATGTTACGAATAGAATCTATTTTAAGAAGAACTAAAGTGTTGAATCAGAAAGTAGATAAAAAAGTAGAAACCTATAAAATTGGCACTTATACTTTTGATGTTAAAAATCAAGTACTCACACATCCAAAACAAGAAAATAAATTAACCATCAAAGAAACTAAAATACTTACTTTTTTATGCGAACATATCAATGATATTGCTCCTAGAGAACTTATTCTAAAAAATATTTGGGGCTCTGACGATTATTTTAGCGGACGAAGCATGGATGTTTTTATTTCTAAATTAAGAAAATATTTAGCTGCCGATAACAACATTCAAATTAGCAACATTCATGGGGTAGGGTTTAAATTGGAGGTTAATAATTAACTAATGGATGCTACTTTCTTACAAAAAACAGCCAAGTATTTAATTACTACTTATCCTAATAACCTTAGTGATATTTGTATTGTGTTACCCAATAAACGTGCAGGATTGTTTTTAAAACAATACCTCAGCAAATTAATTAACAAACCCATTTGGTTGCCTCAAATTATTGGTACAGAAGAGTTGATTGAATTACTTTCTGGAGTTGAAATTATTGATAATGTAACCCAACTCTTTGAATTATATGAAGTCTATAAAAAATCGATTGCTGAACCCGAAACCTTTGATGAGTTTGGTAAATGGGGGCAGATTTTATTACACGATTTTAACGAAATTGACCGCTACTTGATTCCAACTTCCGATCTTTTTAAACACATCAACGAAATTCGTGCCTTAGAAGTTTGGAATTTAGGTGAAAGAGAAATAACCGAATTTCAATCCAACTATTTAAAATTTTGGAAACAAATAGGAGAGTTGTATCAATTGTACATCAAGCATTTAGCTGATAAACATCTCGCTTATCAAGGTTTAGCTTACCGAATTGTTGCAGAAACTTTGGTAAAAAATCCAGAACAGTTTATTAAAGAAAAAATTAGTTGGGATAAGGTTGTTTTTATTGGTTTTAATGCTTTAAATAAAGCAGAAGAGAAACTGATAACTGAATTAAAAAAACAGCAGAAATGCGAAGTGCTTTTTGATACAGATGAATATTATTTGAATGATGACTTACAGGAAAGCGGATTGTTTTTAAGGGAATTAAAACAGAAAAGCGCTTTTCAACCTTTTAATTGGGTAACTAACAAATTTAAAACAGAAGAAAAAAAGATAACTATTTTTGGAGTGCCCCAAAATATTGGACAAGCAAAGTACGTTGCAACTATTATTAATGAAATTAGTGATGAAAAAAATTACACCGACACCGCTGTCATTTTAGCCGACGAAAATTTGTTGATTCCTGTATTGCAATCTATACCCGAAAACATTAAAAACATTAATGTTACCATGGGTTATCCGTTAAAAAACACCCCTTTAAATAATTTTTTTGAAATTTATTTCACCACTCTTGTCAATGCCGAACGATTTGGTAATAAAGGTGCTTTAACCTATCATTATAAAGATTTAATTAAACTTTTACAGTTACCTTTTAGCCAACTTATTTTTTCGAAAGAGGTTTGTGAAGCCATCAAAAAAGAGATTGTAAAAAACAATTGGGTTTTTATCAATAAAGAAAAACTAGCATGGATAAACAGCCAACTTACTATTCCGTTTAAAGAGACTTATTCTATCCAAGAAATACTGAGTCAATGTTTGGAATGTATTGAAGAAGGAAAAAATCGTTATGTCGCAAACGAAAAATCTGACATAGAATTAGAATACTTGTTTCAGTTTGCATTGCTTTTTAACCAGATAAAAACGTTACTCAACAAATATCCTTTTTTAGAAAATTGCAAAGAGTTTTATTCCTTGTATCACCAAATATTAAGTTCTTCTTCCATTGCACTGTATGGCGAACCATTAAAAGGGTTGCAAGTTTTAGGAATGTTAGAAACCCGAAATATCGATTTTAAAAACATTATTCTTATCTCTGCCAATGAAGGTACTTTACCCGCAGGAAAATCATTCAATTCATTTGTTCCTTTCGATATTAAAAGAGCCTATCAATTACCCACTCACATCGAGAAAGACGCTATTTATGCGTATCATTTTTACCGTTTAATACAAAATGCAACGAACATCAATATTTTGTACAATACCGAAACCAATGAGTTTGGAAGCGGTGAACAAAGCAGATTTGTAACGCAAATAGAACATGAGTTGAGTAAATATGAAAACATCACCTTCAACAAACAATTGGTAACCTATCCAACCATACACAAAAAAGAAGTAGCGTTTAACGTGAAGAATACTTTCGCAATCGTTAAGAAGATAAAAGAGCGTTTTGCCAAAGGTATTTCTCCGTCTGCATTAATCACATATATTACTTGTCCACTCGATTTTTACTATAAATATGTTTTGGGAGTGAATGAGGTTGAAGAAGTTGAAGAAACCATCGATTATTCAACTTTCGGGACTTATGTGCATAAAAGTTTAGAAATTTTATACCAAGATTTTGTAGGAAAGAACATTACTGAGCAAGATTTGAATTTGATGTTAAAGAAAGTTCCAACAACAGTAATGGCTGTTTTTTCGGAAGATTTTAAAGACAAAGAATTGCAGTCGGGTAAAAATTTATTGACGTTGAATGTGGCTCAAAATTACATCACTACTTTTGTTAAAAACGAAATAAAATATGTGAAGAATTTATCAGCACCTTTGTTTATTAATGCGTTGGAACTGGAGTTGAAATCGGAATTAATGGTGGATGGTGTAAAAATTATTTTAAAAGGTTTTGCCGACCGAATTGACAGTTGTGGAAATCAATTACGAATAATAGATTATAAAACTGGATTAGTAGAGCAATCCCAATTAAAAATTAAACACATCGATGAGTTGTTGGATGCCAAAAAGAGCAAGGCTTTTCAATTGTTAATGTATGCGTTGATGTATTCCAAAACTAATAACATTGATAACACCGAATTAACTTCTGGCATTATCTCTTTTAGAACCTTAAGCAGTGGTTTTATGCCTTTTATGAACAATAATTCTGCAACAATTGATGAAACTAGCTTAACAGATTTTGAAGCCTTAGTAAGTAGTTAGATAAAAGATATTTTTAGTGTTGAAAATTCATTTACGCATAATGCCGATGCAATGTATTGTGAGTTTTGTGGATAAAATGAGTAAATAAATTTTACTGTTTTAATTTTTTAATTAAGGCTTTAATGCTTTTCATTCTTTTATCCTCTTTGTGTTTGCTTTCTTCTCTAAAGCTGCAAACAGTAGGTTTTTGAACAATTAAACCGAATAAATCAAAAATATCGTTATCGTCGTTATCAGGATACTCCATCATAAAATGTTTGTATTCAATAGTGCCGGAATAATATTCCTCCGCCAATCTTGCCGCAAGCTTTCTGTCTTTCATAGAATGAACCGTTTGTTTCAAATGTAGTCTAAATAAGTGTTCACTCGCCTTTATAAGTCATAATTATTACTTTCTTTTCCCTTTTATCATCAATTTTCTCATAAAATTACATAAATTAGAAGTTTATAAATAGCTAGATTTCAGTTAATTAAATAGCTAATTGAGTTATAATTTTTTTATTCCAATAAAAAGAATCAACTTTGCACCCGCTACAAAATAATTTGTAGTATAGCGAAAACCAATTGGTTAAAGCATCTGGCGATTTAGTCCCGCTAAAAGTTTTATACCGATTCGGTATAAAATATATAAAATGACATTTAAAGACTTAGGTTTAAGTAACGAATTACTTAAAGCAATTACAGAAATGGGCTTTGAACAGCCTTCAGAAATTCAAGAACAATCTATTCCATCCTTATTAGAAACAGATAAAGATTATGTTGGTTTAGCACAAACAGGAACAGGTAAAACTGCTGCTTTTGGTTTACCAATGATTCAACAAATTGACCCAGAATTTAGAGCAATACAAGCGTTAATTCTTTGTCCAACACGAGAATTGTGCATTCAAATTGCAAAAGAAATGACACAATATGCAAAATATACCGAAGGGGTTAATATTGTTGCTGTTTATGGTGGTGCTAGCATTAGCGATCAAATTAGAGCAATTAAAAAAGGGGCTAACATTATTGTTGGTACACCAGGTAGAACAATTGATTTAATTGATAGAAAAGCATTAAAATTCGATACCGTTTCAAAAGTAGTTCTAGATGAAGCGGATGAAATGTTGAACATGGGTTTTAAAGAAGATATCAATCTAATTTTAAAATCAACACCTGCATTTAAAAGAACATGGCTTTTTTCAGCCACCATGCCTAAAGAAGTAGAACGAATTGCAAACACTTATATGGAAGATCCTATTAAAGTTACTGTAGGAGCAAAAAATAGTAGTGCAGTAAACATCGAACATAAATTTTGTTTAGTAAATGGTAGAGATAAATATTTTGCGTTAAGAAGATTTATTGACCATTATCCAGGATTGTACGGAATTGTTTTTTGTAGAACAAGAAGAGATACCCAAGAAGTTGCCGAGAAATTAATGAATGATGGGTACAATGCTGATGCGTTGCACGGAGATTTGTCTCAAGGACAACGAGATACAGTGATGGGAAAATTTAGAAACAAAACCATACAACTTTTAGTGGCAACAGATGTTGCAGCAAGAGGTATTGATGTAGATGACATCACACATATTTTTCATTACGATTTACCCGATGAAATTGAAAGTTACACCCATAGAAGCGGAAGAACAGCAAGAGCTGGAAAATCGGGAATTTCTATTGCTCTAATTAGCCCTACTAAATCTAGTAAAATAAAATTGGTAGAAAAACAAATTGGTAAAAAGTTAGACTTGGTAAAAGCACCATCTGGTCAAGATATTTGTGGAATGCAGTTGATGAAAATGATTAACAATGTAAAAGATGTTCAGGTAAATGAGAAAGGAATTGCTCCTTTTGTAGCTCAAATTCATGAAAGCTTAGCTGAATATAGCAAAGAAGAAATAATTGAAAGATTTGTTTCAGTTGAATTCAACCTGTTTTTAAAATCATACGAAAAAGCCAGCGACATTAATATTGACCCAAGCAGAATAAGACAAGGAAGAGATAGATATGATGAAGGTTCTGGTAGAAGAGGAAGAGAAAGAGACAATGAAGGTTCTGGAAGAAGAAGATCTTCGGGAGCAGATGATAGTGCTCATAGAGTTTTTATTAATGTTGGTAAGATGGACGGCTTTGAAAACAAAGGTCAACTTTTAGGATTTATCTGTAATCAGTCTGGTATTGATGGAGGTTCTGTTGGTAAAATAGATTTGTTCGACAGTTTTGCATTTATGGGGGTAGAAGAAGGTGTTGGCGAAAGATTGATAAGTGCCATGAATGGTAAAAACATTGAAGAGAGAGATATTCGTGTAGAATTTTCGAAAGAAAAACCTAGTGGAGAAAGACGAGGTGGAGGAGAAAGAACTAGTAGCGAAAGAAGTGGTGGTGAAAGAAGAAGTTTTGGAGGTGATAGAAATGGTGGAGAAAGAAGAAGTTCTGGTGGCGATAGAAGTGGAGGAGAAAGAAGAACTACTACTGGAAGTAGAGATTCCGAAAAAAATAATACAGATAATAGAGGCGGTGGAAATAGAAATTTTAGAGAAAGAAGAAAAAGAAGTTAAAAAAGCCCGAAGAACGAAGTTGGAAGTTTTTTAATAGCATTAAACTTCCAGCTTCTAACTTCCAGTTTCTAGCTTATTCAAAAACTCTTTTTCAATTAAAGCACCATCCTTTATTACTTTTTTAGACCAACCGATTAGTTGCTCAATTTTTTCTTCGTCAGAAAGCTGCCAATTAATGGTAGAAGATTTTAATCGTTTACTCAATTCATACAAACTTATTGCTGCAGAAACGGAAATGTTTAAGCTTTCTGTAAATCCAAACATTGGAATTTTCACAAAGCCATCTGCATTTTGCATCGCTATTTTAGACAAACCTATTTCTTCTGTGCCAAATAGCAACGCAATTTTATCAGTTAAAGGAATATTTTGAATTAAACAATCCTTGGTATGTGGCGTGGTTGCATAAATTTTATAACCATCAGCTTTTAAGTGATCAATACAATCTAAAGTATTGTTTTCTTGAGTATTGTATTTGTATAAGTTAATCCATTTAGAAGCTCCATGTACTACTTTTGGATTTATGGTGTATTTGTTTCTGTTTTCAATAATATGTACATCTTGTATTCCAAAAACATCGCACGAACGAAGTACAGCACTTGCATTTTGTGGTTGAAAAATATCTTCTAAAACAACAGTAACATGTTTTGTTCTATCTTCAATTATTTTATAAAATAAATTTCTTTTGTTTTCAGAAAGAAAAGTGAGTAAGTAAGCTAACAATTCCTGTTTATTAATTGCAGTCATTCGGTAAAAATAAAAAAGGCTTTCCAATTAAGGAAAGCCTTTTAAAAATAATTAAAAAATAATTATTTTACTGTTTTAGCAAGTGCAGCACCCGCTTTAAATCTTACCACTTTTTTTGCAGCTATTTTAATATTAGCTCCTGTTTGTGGGTTTCTACCAGTTCTTGCAGCTCTTTTAGAAACTGACCAAGATCCAAATCCTATTAAAGCAACTTTATCGCCTTTTTTTAATGATTTTGCACATGCACCAGTTAAAGCTTCTAAAGCTTTTTTTGCATCTGCCTTAGTTAATTTTGCATCTTTTGCAATTGCATCGATTAATTCTGCTTTGTTCATAATTTTGAATTTTTTAGGTTAAACATTAAATTTCATCTATTAACTGCTAACAAATATAGATGAATACAACTTATAAGCAAGTTTTATTTCTAAAAATTACTGTAATTGTTGATAAATAAGGGGTTTTGTTAATAACTACGGCTGGAACCCTTTAAAATAAGGGGGGTAAAATTACTTTTTTGTATCTTCTTCAAAAATTCGATCGTTACTCAAAAACTCAGGAGCTTGTACAGATATGACTTTCATTGGTTTTTTGGAAACAACTTCTAAACCATGAAAAGTATTTTCAGGAATTCTAAAATAATCACCAACTCCAATATTTGTTTTACTGCCGTCAACAGTAATAATTCCCTGCCCCTCTAACACATAAATCAATTCAGAATGTGTTGCATGTTTATGCGAGGGAACCTCTTTTTTAACCCAAATCAAAAATGATGTTGAATTACTATCGGTATCTAATTTCTTAATCAATACATTTTCTATGTCTTCATTCAACTCTATTTCATTAATGTTGATTACATTTTGTGAAAAAGTATAACTTGATAATGATAGAATAAATAAGAATAATAATGTTTTCATAGCCCGTTTTACATTTTAGAATTGATTAGTGCGATAGTTTCTTGTTCAATTTTAATTGTTTTTTGATAAATTTCTTCACCACGTTTGATAATTTCTTCGGCAAAAGATCGGTCTTTAATGGTTTTTGCATTTATTTTAACATTAAAATAAGCCCCAGTTACAGCAGTTTTTGCACACAAAATGCCAACGGCAGCATCCGATAGGGAAGATGGTAATCCAATTTTTAGCATGGCTTGTGCTACTTCCATAGAGTTGTAGGCAGTTTCCATTACTTTAAAAGGTATTTGAGTGGCATATTTGGTGGCTTCTTCAATTGCAGTGGCTCTCGCTATTTTCTCTTTATCGGTGTTTTTAGGCATTCTAAAGCTATCAATTATTTTATTAAAAGCATTGGTATCCTCATCCACTAATTGTATTAATGTCGCTTTATATGCTTGTCCTTTTACTGCCCAATCAGAAAACTCTTTCCATCTGTTGTCCCAACCTGCTTTGTGACTCGATAAATTAGCAACCATCGTTCCTAATGAAACTCCAAGTGTACCAACATAAGCAGCAATAGAACCACCACCTGGAGCCATTGATTCTCCCGCAGTTTCATCGGCAAAATCTTTCAAACTTAAATCAACTAGCTTTTTGGTGTCAGCTTCCAATAGATATTCTATTATTTTCTCTTTAGGATGAAAAGGCTTTAAATCGTCTAATCCTAGTGATTTAATGGCAATTTTAATTTTTTCTTTCTCCGAACATCCTAAAGAACGTTGTTGTTTAATTAAATAATAATCCGCAGCAGCTAACATTGCCTTTAAAGGAATTAGTCCTATCAATTCAGAACCAGTAACTCTTAGTCCTCTCTCAGTAGCCATTTTATCACTTTCATCAAAAGCAACGTGCATAGAAGTAATATTGATATTGGTTAAATTGTAGGATATTTGAGCAATACCATATTCTTCGATATACCAACCAATGCCTTTTACAGCTTTTAATTTGCCTGGAATTCTAACTTGTTCCCCATTTTTATCCAACACTTTTTTTCCATTCGGAGTGCCATCTTCTGTTTTTCCTCTACCAGCTTCTCTAATATCGAATGCAATGGCATTTGCTCTTCTGGTGGAAGTGGTGTTTAAATTAACATTGTAAGCGATTAAAAAATCTCTTGCACTAATCGCTATTGCACCAGTAGATTTAACGCTTTCGGTAAATGTTGCTGGACCAAAATCTGGTTTCCATGCTGGATTTACTAGTTTTTCTTTTAACCCTTCGTATTCTCCCGAACGACAATTGGCCAAGTTTTTTCTTTTTTCTTCTGATGCTGCATATTCATAACAATAAACAGGAATATTTAATTCTTCACCAACTCTTTTTGCCAATTGATGAGCATATTTTACGGTTTCTTCCATGGTAATTCCACTAATTGGAACCAAAGGACAAACATCTGTAGCACCAAATCGTGGATGAGCTCCAGTATGTTTACTCATGTTAATTAACTCTGCTGCTTTTTTAATGACTAAAAATGCGGCTTCAATTACTTGTTTGGGTTCGCCAACAAAAGTGATAACTGTTCTGTTGGTTGCTTTTCCAGGGTCAACATCCAACAATTTTACTCCTTCAACTGTTTCTATAACATCAGTTATTGCTTTAATCTTTGCCGTATCTTTTCCCTCACTAATGTTAGGAACACATTCTATGATTTGCTTTTTCATTTTTTTTGAAAATTAATAGAAGAACAAAGCTAATAGTTTGGATTTGAAAATGCAGCAATTGAACTTAAAAAAGAAGATTAAATTTTATTAGAACATTTTTCTCTTAAAACTAAGTATGAATTTCTTAAAATTCAATTAAAGAAATTTTTCTTTCCTTTGTTTATTCACTGTAATTTCCATAGGAAAATAAATAAATAAAAAATTACCTATAATAGTTTTTTAAAGTAAAAACTATAATTATATTTGCAGCCGCGAAAAACAATACATCTCGGGGTGTAGCGTAGCCCGGTTATCGCGCCTCGTTTGGGACGAGGAGGTCGCAGGTTCGAATCCTGCCACCCCGACTAACCCAACGAAAGTTGGGTTTTTTTTTTGACTTGTTTTAACAAAATGGTTGCGTAGCTCAGCTGGATAGAGCATCTGCTTTCTAAGCAGACGGTCCCAGGTTCGAATCCTGGCGCGATCACAAAAAAGGATGCATTGCATCCTTTTTTGCTAAACAGAGAGGTGGCCGAGTGGCTGAAGGCGCACGCTTGGAAAGCGTGTTCCCGAGAAATCGGGACGTGAGTTCGAATCTCATCCTCTCTGCTGAATTGAAATAAAAATCCTGCTCTTGCAGGATTTTTTTGTTTTATGCTGTTAGTTCTTAAACAGTATCTTTAAAAAAAATTATTTTAAATAATTATTCATTATCATAGTAAATTAAAATTGTAATCTTTAAATTTGGTTGATAATTAAATCTTTCGAAATGAAAAAAATTTTAGTTCCAACCGATTTTTCTGAAACTGCTAACAAAGCAAGAGATTATGCCATTCAATTGGCACAAACGCTAAATGCTGAAATTATTTTATTAAATAGTTTTCATATCCCTAATTTAGGAGATTATGAAGGAGCCTTAATAAATTTGGATTATCAAATTAAAGAGGAAGCTGAAAAGCAGATGAAAGAGCAAATGAAGTATGTAAAGTTAAATTACGCTAACATAAAATTTAGTGAGATTACCACTTTGGGTCTAGTTGTAGATGCTATACAAACTGTTTGTGAAGAACAGAAAATAAATTTAATAGTGATGGGTACTACAGGAGCGACAGGGTTTATTGGAAACCTTTTAGGCAGTAATACAGCTTCATTAATTGGTTCGGTTAAAACGCCAATAGTTGCAGTACCTAGTAATGCAACTATTAATTTTCCTAATCACATTGTGGTTGCTAATGATTTGATGGAATCGGGAGAAAACAAAATATTTAATCCATTAAAAGAAATAGCCATAGGAACAGGTTCAACTATAGATTTTTTATATATTGTTAATGGTGATGAACAAGCGAATAGAAAATTACAACAACTAAAAGCAGCCAACTTTGACGAAAAATTTGATGCTCAGTATCACCCTTTTCATATTAAAAATGAAGAAGAAGTGGAGGATGGAATTTTAGAATTTATTGATAAAAAAGAGGTTGATTTATTAGTCGTTGTAGCACGTCAAAGAGGTTTTTGGGAAAAACTATTTCACAAGAGCATTTCTAAAGCATTAGTAAAACAAGCGAAATTGCCTATTTTGGTTTTGGCTGATTAAGTGTAGATTTAAATAATCTAGCTTTATTTTCGTTACTTTTAAAGTTGTTACTAATTTTAATTTAAAGAATGAAAGTAGCTAACTATTTCTTTTTTTTATTCATTTTTCAAACTTGTTTTGACCTAACTTGTTATAGTCAAAACGATTGTATGAATATTAAAACATTAGAACCACAAACTTTATATCCAGTAAAACCATTCCCTCAAGTTAGAGTCAACGAAGTGCTTTGGCAGAGAAGACTCTGGCGAGAAATAGATTTATCAGAAAAACAAAACCAACACCTCTACTTTCCAAAAGAAGATGAAAAAAAGAATTGTAGTCTCTATGATATTTTATTCTATTACATTGAAAAAGGATTAATTACGGCTTATGATACAAAAGATGATGCATTTACCAAAGAATTAACAACAGCAGAAGTTATCAATATAATTGGTGATTCTTTATGGAATGAGCAAAGTAAGAGTTTAATTTATATGAATTTAAACAGTAGAGATGTGGTAAAGTATTGGTTAAAAGAAGATTGGTTTTTTAATTCAGTTTATTCTAAAATTGAGGTAAGAATTATTGGAATTTGTCCTGTAAAAGTTAAAAAAGATGAAAAAGGAAATGTAATGGGGTACCAACAATTATTTTGGCTTTATTTTCCAAATATACGAGGTGTTTTGGTAAATTTTGAAGCTATTAAAAAATTGAAAGAAGATGATGAACGAATTTCTTTTGATGATGTATTTTTTAAAAGAATATTTAATAGTTACATTATACAAAAAGAGGGCAATCAAAATTTAGAAGTTAAAGAGAATTTAACTGAACTCGATATCCGACTCGAAAGTGAACAAACCAAAATTTATTTTCTTAATAAACAAACCAAGCTTTGGGGTAATTAATAAAAACAAAAAAACTCTCAAAAATGAGAGTTTTTTTGTTTTATACTGTTTCTAAAACAGTATGTCGCTCCAAGTTGCTAATCCCCCATTCGGCTAATTCTTTTTCACTCCACAATGCTGGAAAAAAAATTCTTTTTTGGCATTTAGGGTGCATGTATTTTTTCCAATCGCTACCACCAGTTGCTTCAGCAGCTTTTTCACCACTTTCTAAATATTTTGCAGCAGCATTTAAATGTGCCATCACCCACAAAACGTTAACGGTATGGTCGTAATGTCGCATAGAGTTTACTAATTGAACGTCTTTTTGGGCTTCCTTTGGCAACGATTTAAATTTAGACCATAAATTAAGGGTGTTGTACTTTTGCATAAATACAATAAAATCATTTTTATATTTTTCCTCAAAAAGAATCAATAAGGTAGATTTTTTTCCAGTAGCATAATCTTTACCAGCAGCTTGCCAGTATAAATGTTCAAAAGCATGCTCAAAAGGAGTATTTCTGTCAATGGTTGTTCTAAAGCGAATATCAATCAAATTAATTAGTTCTGTGGAAGAAAATTCAATCATTCGGTATTGAGCACTTTGAAAACCACTAGCAGGAGTTAATGTATTTCTAAATTTCATATATTGTTCTACTTCCATGCCATCGCCCATAATTTCGAAAGAAGAAGAAAGCATGTCAAAATATCGGCTAATTCGGTCTAATCTTTCAGAAAAAAATGGAGCAGTAAGTTCTTTTTTGTCAGCCACTTGCTCAATTTCCCATAAAATCATTTTAAAGAGCAGCTCGTTAATTTGATGATACATGATAAAAACCATTTCGTCTGGCAAAGTGGTTCGTTGTATTTGTAAATTTAGTAAAGCATCGGTATGAATGTAGTCCCAGTAATTCATGGGTTTAGCATACAATAATCCTTCTAAATGAACATCAGTGTTTTGTCCAATAGCATGGAATTTCTCATTCAGTTTGTCATAAATTTTCATCTGTATATTTTTATTCTTTTTTTATAAGTTATACGGAATAGCCATTTGCCTTAATGAGCATTTTCTAATGGCTTATTTCATTCCTTAAAATTAACTTATTTTTTATTAAGGTGGAAACTTACAGATCTTCCATCAAAAGAATTAATTAATCGATGATTTTTTTTACTTTCTTTTTTTAAGCAAGAAAAGTTTTTTTGGGGATGTATTACTGTCCCTTCAAGTACAGCAGGTTCGGTACAAGAATAAATTTCTTCTGTTAATTCTCCTTTCAAAATATAGGTGCATGCTAAATCAAACTCATGATGATGGATGGGAGATTTTTGACCCTTTTCCCAACAAATAAGAATCAATTCATAGGCATCATCTTTTTCAATAGTAATCTTTGAATAATTATCAGGATCCCAAAAACAAAGGTGTTCAATATCTTTAAACCCGAATTGAATTTTATTAAAAATATCCATATAGGAAACGGAGTCATGCTTGTTCTTTAAAGCGTCCGTTAAATTTTTTAAATTATATATCTTTGGTTTAAAATGAATCATTAACTAGAATAGGAATATTTGTTCTTTTATTTTGCTACCTAAAATCATATGCAAATAAACTTTTGATTGTTTGTAATAAAAATGACATTTATCACTTTTATTTCTGTTTTAATAACAGTTTTTTACTTAAAAAAGTTAATTTATTAGTTGGCTCGTTAATCAGATGGTAATAAATTTAAAAAACATGGTATCATCTAAAAATCAGAAAACTAACGAAAATTATATTTCGAATAGAATATTGTTAAGTTATAATTATTGAACTCAATCAACTATCTTTGACACACAATATAACCTATGGATAAGTTAACCAATAAAATCTTAAACTTAGAAAAAATTTCAGCAGCATTAGAGCCTTCACTGCTTGATAGAAATAAGATGAATAATCAACTACAGGATTTTATCAATTATTTTATTGAAACAATTGATGATAGTCCTGCTTATTATTCGGGAAAGCCAGATACGAATAAATTGAGCATTACTTTAAAGAAAAAAGAACTGAAAAATTTATTGGCAATTTACCACAAAGAGGTGGTAAAAAAAGGTATTAACCCTGCATCAGGTGGACATTTAGGCTACATTCCTGGTGGTGGCATTTATGCGGCTTCACTTGGTGATGTTTTAGCCAGTATAACCAATGAATATGCAGGAATGTATTTTGCATCACCAGGTGCAGTTGTGATGGAAAATGAACTTTTAAATTGGATGAAAACAATTTTTGGATTTCCAAAAGATGCCGTTGGTAATTTAACTTCTGGTGGTTCAATAGCCAATCTTATTGCACTAACTGCAGCTCGGGATAAACACCAAATTAAAAATGAAAAAATAACTAAAAGTGTTATTTATCTTAGTGAGCAGGTTCATCATTGTGTGCATAAATCACTTCGAATAATTGGGCTAGAAGACGTTATTGTTCGTTTTTTAGAATTGGATAAAAACTCTAAAATTATTTCTAAAAAGTTAGCTCAGCAAATCTCAACAGATATTGCCAACAAACTTACCCCATTTTTAGTGATTGCTTCTGCTGGAACAACCGATACCGGTGCAATTGACCCACTCGAACAAATCGGGAAAATAGCAAAACACCATAACTTATGGTTTCACATAGATGGTGCTTATGGCGGATTTTTTATTTTATCGGAAAGCAAAAAACAACTATTTAAAGGAATAGAAATGGCTGATTCATTGGTAATTGATCCTCACAAAGGATTGTTTCTGCCTTATGGTATTGGTACAGTTTTAATAAAAGAGAAAGAAGCTGTTTTTCATTCGCATCATTATACCGCCAATTATATGCAAGATGCAACTGCGAATGTGGAAGTAAATCCTGCTGATGTTTCGCCAGAATTAACGAAGCATTTTAGAGGATTAAGGTTGTGGTTGCCATTGCAATTACATGGTTTAGCCCCTTTTATTGCTTGTTTGGATGAAAAACTATTGTTAACAACTTATTTTAGAAATCAACTAAAAGCAATAGGCTTTAAATTAGGACCAGAACCAGATTTATCCGTAAGTTATTTTTGGTATCCATCTAAAACTATTGATGAGAATATCTTTAATGAAAAACTGATTAATATCATACACAAAGATGGGACAGTTTTTCTTAGTTCTACGAAAATTGATGGTAAATTTGTAATCAGAATGGCGATACTTTCTTTTAGAACTAAAAAAGCAACAATTGATAAAACAATACAAATGATTAAAAATTGTATCGTTCAAACTAAGGCATACTTTAAAAATAATTGATACATTTTTGTATTGATATCAAGAGAGCAATAAATTTATGAAAAGTAGTATACCAGAAAACGATACAAAAAAAAGTACAATTAAGGATATTAATCCTAAAATTATTGTAGATAATTTTGGTAGAGTACATAACTATTTAAGAATATCTCTTACTGAAAAATGTAACCTACGTTGCTTTTATTGTATGCCTGAGGAAGGAAATGTGCTTTCTGAAAAATCTACTATTGTTAATCACCTAGAAGTGCTTCAATTAGCCAAAAAGTTTGTTGAATTAGGCGTAACAAAAATTAGATTAACTGGGGGTGAACCTTTAATAAAAAAGAATTTCGATTTAATAATCAGAGGGTTGAGCCAATTACCAGTAGCATTAGGAATTACTACAAATGGTATTGTCTTAGATAAATATTTAGAATTATTTACTGAGTGTGGTGTTAATAATCTTAACATTAGTTTAGATACACTCAAAAAAGAAAAATTCAATAACATTACCAGAAGAGATTACTTTGACAGGGTAATGAACAATATTATTATTGCAGAACAAAAAGGGTTTAATGTTAAATTGAATGCAGTTTTAATAAAAGGTGAAAATGATGATGAATTGATTGATTTTATTGAGTTTACTAAGTATAAAAATGTGTCGTTCCGGTTTATCGAATTTATGCCTTTTGATGGTAATAAATGGGATACCTCAAAAGTGGTTGCGTTACAAGAAGTATTGGAAAAAATAAATAACCATTATACTCCATCTCAACTTATTAAATTAGTAGATAAAAAAAATGATACCAATAAAAACTATCAAATAAAAGGATATAAAGGTTCTTTTGGAGTAATAAGTACCGTTTCAAACCCATTTTGCGATGGTTGTAATAGAATACGATTAACAGCCAATGGGAAAATTAAAGACTGTTTATTTTCTACTTCCGAAACAGATTTATTAACACCACTTAGAAATGGAGAAGACCTAACTCCTTATATTTTGTCAGCTATAAGTAACAAAAAGCAAGTACGTGGAGGAATGAAAAGTCAAGAGGATTTTTTAGACAATGAGAAAAACACTCAAAACCGTTCTATGATAAATATTGGAGGATAACACCATGATAAGCGTTGAAGAAGCAAAAGAATTAATAAAAACAAATGTATTCCCTTTAGCTATCCAAGAAATTAATGTTGTTGATTCTTTAAACCATTATCTTGCCGAGCAAATTATTTCAGCTATTGCAGTGCCATCTTTTAACCAATCAGCCATGGATGGTTATGCTTTTTACTTTGAAGATAGAAACAACCCCATCGAAATAATTGATGAAATTGCTGCCGGAGACACCAGAACAATTCACATAAAAAAAGGAGAGGGGGTTCGGATTTTTACAGGAGCAAAAATTCCTAGTGGAGTAGATACCGTTGTGATGCAAGAGCTTACAGAAGTAACTAATAATCAGTTGATTATTAAAGATAATAGGTTGAAACAAGGAGGGAACGTACGACTAAAAGGTTCTCAGATTAATAAAGGTGATGTAGCATTAGAAAAAGGAACACTCCTTTCTGCAGCAGCAATAGGATTTATTTCTGCATTAGGGTTAACAAACATAAAAATTTACCAATTACCAAAGGTGGCAATTATTGCTACAGGAAATGAACTGGTGAAACCTGGTAACCAACTATCTGAAGGACAAATTTACGAATCGAACACATTTATGCTTCAAGCTGCATTAAATAAATTAATGATTCAACCTACTGTCGTTGTTGTTAAAGATAATCAAAAAGAAACTGAAAAAGCAATTCAACAAGCACTTCAAAATAATGATTTAGTGTTGCTTTCTGGTGGAATTTCTGTAGGTGATTATGATTTTGTGAAAGAATCATTAGCTAATTTAAATGTGAAAGAAGTTTTTTACAAAATCAAACAAAAACCTGGCAAACCTTTGTTTTTTGGGAAAACCAATTCCTGTTATGTGTTTGCATTACCTGGTAATCCTGCTGCGGCATTAACTTGTTTTTATCAATATGCTTATCCGTCAATTAATTTGATGATAGGAGGAAATGAATTATATTTACCTTGCTTAAAACTTCCAATCTCCCAACAATTAATAAAAAAAGAAGGAAGAGCTATATTTTATAAAGCACATACCAATTTTAAAATTGTAACTATTTTAGAAGGACAAGGTTCTGATATGTTAAAATCTTTTGCACTTGCCAACTGTTTTGTATATGTAAAAACAGAAATTGAGTTAATTAGCAAAGATGAGTTAGTTGATGTTTATTTATTGCCATAATTAAATGAATACATCAAAAAACAGAACAGCTATTATTTTATCTGGAGGGAAAAGCTCAAGAATGGGTATTGATAAAGGTTTATTGTTGTTAAATGGTAAGCCAATGATTCAATATGTTATCGATGTAGTAACTCCATTGGTTGACGAAGTTATTATCATCTCCAATCAAATAGAATATCAGCGTTTTGGACTTCCAGTTTATGAAGATTTGATAAAAGATGCGGGTCCATTAGCAGGAATTTATACAGGATTAAAGTATTCCAAACACGATAAAAATATAGTAGTAAGTTGTGATGTGCCTTTTATTAGTGAAAAATTATTTCAATATTTAATAAATTTTTGCACAAACTATGATGTAACGATTCCTATTAAAAACAACAAAACACACCAAGTTATTGGAATTTATGATAAAAAATGTATTCCTATTTTTAAAAACGAATTAGATAATAATCAACGAAAAATGAAAGTAGCGTTAGAAAAAATAAACTTAAACATTGTTGATGCCAATCAGTTTGACGAAAAAGAATTTACGAACATAAATACATCTACAGAGTTAAAAAATATAGCATGAAGTTAGCTGTTAAATATTTTGGAATGATTGCTGAAGCAATTGGAAAACAAGAAGAACAACTTGAAATTACTGGAAATTCAGTATTGGAGGTAGATGTATTTTTAAAAAATAAGTATGCTAAACTCGAATTCTTAAACTATAAATTTGCTGTAAATCAAGTTTTAGTGGATGGAATTAAACGATTAAAAGAGAATGATGAAATTGCCCTTTTGCCGCCATTTGCAGGTGGGTGAACTACCCTCTTGAGAGGGGAAGATTTTGTTTTAATCCGTTTTTTCAACGGATTGATTACAAAATCAGGGGTGTGTTATTTATTTTGAAAGGAACATAAATATAGTTATGACTCAAAAATTAACCGATAAAGAAAAATACAGATACAGTCGCCATTTGCTTTTAGACAAAGTAGGTGAAGTTGGACAAGAAAAACTAAAAACTGCCAAAGTTTTGGTAATTGGAGCTGGTGGTTTGGGTTGTCCTGTATTGCAATATTTAACCGCTGTTGGGGTTGGAACGATTGGAATAATTGATTTTGATGTAGTGGATGAAACCAACTTGCAACGACAAATTTTATTTACCATCAACGATATTGGTAAAAACAAAGCTATTGTTGCTAAAGAACGATTAGAACAACTCAATCCTTTTGTAAAATTTGAAGTTTATCCTGAAAAATTAACACCCAAAAATGCACTAGCAATTTTTAAGCATTACGATATTGTTGTAGATGGAACAGATAATTTTTCGACTCGCTATTTAGTAAACGATGCTTGTGTGATTGCTGGAAAACCTTTAGTTTACGGTGCGATTTACAAATTCGAAGGGCAAGTTTCGGTATTCAACTTTAAAGGAGGTCCAACTTACCGATGTTTGTTTCCTGAACCACCAAAAGCAGGAAGTGTTCCTAATTGTTCTGATGTTGGTGTTATTGGTGTTTTGCCCGGTTTAATTGGCACACAACAAGCCAACGAAGTTCTTAAAATTATTTTAGAAATTGGAGCTCCATTATCGGGCAAGTTATTAATTGTTGATGCATTGCAAAGTAGTTCAATAAGTATTAAAATTAACCGTTCGGAAGAACAAGTAGAAAAAGTGTTGGCATCGGCAACCAATTTTGAAAACAACGATTACGAATTGTTTTGTGGAGTTAAAAAAACTCATCATGACAATGAAATAAGTGCCGAAGAATTAAAAGAATTAATTAAAGTCCAAAACATCCAAATTATTGATGTGCGGGAAGAATGGGAGCAGCCCAAAGTGGATGAATTGAACATGATAAATATTCCGCTGCAAACCATTTCGATGAATTTGGATAAAATAGATAAATTACAAATAAAAGTAATTGTTTGCCAACACGGTGTTAGAAGTTTAAGAGCCATTGATTATTTACAACAAAATGGTTTCGAAAACTTAATCAACCTCACTGGCGGTATTGTTACATGGAAATAAAATTTTAAAAAAATGAGCGAAAAGAAAATTAAAAATGTATTTGTGGAAGGAGCTATAACTCCTTTAAAAATTGCCGATGCAATTGCCCATCATCAAATAAAAACCAACATTGGTGCACATGATATTTTTTTAGGGCAAGTTAGAGCTGATGAAATTAATGGGAAAATTGTTAAAGCTATCGATTACTCTGCCTACGAAGAAATGGCTAACAAAGTATTTGATGAAATTAGAGAAGCTGCTTTTGAAAAATACGATTTAACTTGTGCTCACATTTATCATAGCAAAGGAATAGTAAAAGCTGGTGAATTGTGTTTGTTTGTTTTTACTTCGTCCAAACACCGAGCTATGGCTTTTGATGCCACTCGATACATTACCGAAGAAATTAAAGCCAAAGCACCCGTTTTTGGTAAAGAAATATTTGAAGACGAAACGCATACTTGGAAAGTAAATAAATGAATAATTTTTAATGATTATTTATTAATGAAAAAAAGAAAAAATGAAAAACGACTTAAAAGATAGAACTAAAATTTTTGCTCATCAATGTGTTAAATTAACCGAGTTTTTACCCAATATATATTTAGGAAATCATATAAAAGGTCAATTAATTAGGTGTTCTACTTCTATCGCAGCAAATTATAGAGCGACTTGTATTGCACAATCAAAACCAAGTTTTATAGCAAAAATTAGTATTGTCGTTGAAGAAGTGGATGAGAGTGCATTTTGGTTAGAATTGATCATCAATGAAAAATTAATATCGTTAGAAAAAGTAGAAAAATTATTAAATGAATCAAAAGAATTAACAGCAATATTCATTTCTTCTCGAAAAACAGCAAGTAGTAAATAATCATCACAAATTAGAAATTAATCATTAGACATTAAAAAATAATCATTCAATAATGGTCGATATAACAACAAAAACTTCAACACTAAGAATTGCAACAGCACAAGCGGTTGTGAAAGTGAGTAAACAAGAAACAATAGATGCAATTATCAATAAAACAGTGCCTAAAGGCGATGTTTTTGCGATGAGTAAGGCAGTTGGATTATTGGGCGTAAAACAAACGGCTTTAATTTTAGCCGATTGCCACCCCATGCCCATAGAATATACTGGAATAGACTATGAAATAAATGGTTTGGATATAACTGTTACAATAACTGTAAAAACCATTTATAAAACAGGTGTTGAGGTAGAAGCCATGCACGGAGCAAGTGTTGTAGCTCTGAATATGTACGACATGTTAAAACCCATCGACAAAGGAATTGAAATTCATCACATTAAATTGGTGGAGAAAAAAGGTGGAAAATCCGACTTTAAAGATAAGTTCCGTAAAGATTTAAAAGCCGCTGTAATAGTTTGTTCAGATACCATTTCGGCTGGACAAAAAGAGGATAAAGCAGGAAAAGCCATCATCAAAAAATTAGAAGAATGTGAAGTGGAAATTATGGATTACATTATTATTCCAGATGAAATTTCTGCTATTCAGGAAAAAGCTAAATTTTATGTGGCACAAGGAGCCAACCTTATTATTTATACTGGTGGCACAGGGTTGTCGAGCAGAGATGTTACCCCAGAAGCATTAAAACCTTTGTTAGAAAGAGAAATAGCAGGAATTGATGAAGCTATTCGTAGCTATGGACAAGACCGAACTCCTTATTCGATGTTAAGCAGAAGTGTTGCTGGGGTTATTGGTGAAAGTTTGATATTGGCTTTACCAGGTTCAACCAATGGAGCTAAAGAAAGCATGGATGCTGTTTTTCCAGCAGTTTTACACGTTTTTAGAATTTTAAAAGGGGCAAGGCACGAATAATTTTTTTCTTTATCGTTTGCTAATAATTTTTTTGATTTCTATCAAAAAAATTAAGAAAACAAATAAGATGCAAGGGGGCTTATTACAAGATTTTCAACTCTTTAAAAATAAGTTCAGTAGCACCTTTTCCATTCTTAATGTAATTTAGAGCAGCAGTTTTAGATTGTTCTAAAGTAGTTGATACTAGTAAATGGTTCACTATGGCAATCATATCATCGGTATCATCAATTTCAAAAGCCCCTTTTAGTTGTAATAATTCTTCTGCTTCATGAAATTTAGTATGTTTTGGTCCAAATAACACCACATTACCAAAACTCGCAGGTTCTAAGATGTTATGTAATGCACCTGTAAAACCACCACCAACAAAAGCAATATCGGTAAATTGATAAGTATTCGCTAAAATTCCAATATTATCAATTATTAATGATCTATAAGAAGAAATATTTTCAAGTGTAGCTTCAGAGTATTTAATAAAATCAGTTTCTAATAAGTTCTCAATTTCTTGAATGTGTTTTAAGCTAATATCATGTGGTGCAATAATGTACTTAAAATCTTTTTGACAGGAAGTGATAAATTCTCCAAGTATTTTTTCTTCTTTTTGCCATGAACTTCCGGCAATAATTACCGTTTTATTTTCAACAAATTTTTGGATTAATGGCAGCTGTTTTAAAAATAAAGAATTTTCATATACTCTGTCTAATCTAGTATCTCCAGCAACTGTTATGTTTTGATAACCTAACGTAGTTAGCAGTTTTTCTGAATCGGTATTCTGAACAAAAAAATGTGTAAAAAAGTTCAACATTTTTTTATGAAAACTTCCATACCACTTAAAAAAAGGTTGGTTTTCTCTAAATACACCAGAAATTAGATAAATAGGAATATTTTGTTGATGCAGTTCATTCAAATAATGATACCAAAACTCATATTTGATGAAAAAAGCTTTTTTAGGATTTACTATTTTGATGAATCGTTTTGCATTAGTTGCTGAATCTAAGGGGAGATAAAAAACGTAATCCGCTTTTTTGTACTTTTTTCCAATTTCATAACCTGAAGGAGAAAAAAATGTGAGCAGAATTTTAATGGTATTATCTTGAGCTTTTAGTTTTTCAATAATTGGTTTCCCTTGCTCTAATTCTCCTAAACTAGCACAATGAAACCAAAAAATATTTCCTTGACCCTCAACAATTTTTAATTGTTCAAAAATACGTTGTCTGCCTTTTATCCAAAGTTTTGCTTTTGGATTAAAAATGGAAGCAATTTTAAGAATAAGATAATAGCAGTGAATAGTTATTTGATAGAAAAATAGCATGAAGCAAAATAATTAATTAAAATAAAAATCTTGTTGTTGTCTCTTATTTAAACGAATTATCCATCCAACTCTAACACCATAAAGAACATTGGTGTGATTTCCTTCGTCTAACTGTTGGGTGTCATAATTATATTTTCTCCAGTTTTTTGTCCAACCAATAGTATAATCAAACCCTCCAAAAAAATTCAGTAAACGATTTTTACTAAGAAATAAATAACCAACAAATCCATTAGCAGCATAACCTACAGAAAAACGGTCATATCCTTTTTTATATTCGTCAGTAAGTGAAGGAATACTGCCTTGATACTTAATGCTTATTTTGTGTTGCAACATTCCAAAACCAGAATATAGTAATATTCCAGAATTCTTATTAGGAGTAAATTTGTTAATTAATCGACCGCCAATTAGAAAAAAAGAAGAACCTCTTTCTCCTAAGTAAACATCCACCAACTTTCCTTCATTATCAATTAATGTTCCGTCACTGGTTTGCAGGTCAGCCAATAAATCGGTTTCCTTTACTTTTCCTCCAAAAATAAAATTTCCTTTAAAACCATAATACCAATTTGTTTTCGTTTTAACAGCAAAACTTCCACCAACATTACTATTTGCTCCAAATCGACTCGCCATATCCGAACCAGTCCATTGATAGGCATAAGAAACAGTAATCATTGGAATGGTGTAGATAGAATCCTTAATTTCCTGTTTCTCCAAAACAAATTGGGCTTGTACAAAAAGACTTGACAAAAAAAGTATGACTAAAAATGGATATTTCATGAACTAATTAAAAACAAAAATTAACGTATCTTATTAACTATTATTATCGGTTAACCGTTAATGAGATAAAATTACAATTAAATAATTGAGATTTTATTAATTTAGCAAACTTATCCAACAAAAGGGAAAATGTCAGAATACAATATACAAATGGTTGACCTCAAAGGTCAGTACCAAAAAATTAAAAATCAAATAGATGCTGCTATTTTTAGTGTTATTGAATCTACTGCTTTTATAAAAGGTCCAGAAGTAAAAGAGTTTCAAAATGAGCTTCAAAAATATTTAGGAGTTAACCATGTAATTCCTTGTGGAAACGGAACCGATGCACTACAAATTGCATTGATGGCTTTAGATTTAAAACCTGGAGATGAAGTGATTACAGCCGATTTTACTTTTGCAGCAACTGTTGAAGTTATAGGTTTATTAAACTTAATACCTGTTTTTGTTGATGTGGATAGAGCAACCTTTAACATTAATGTTGATGAACTCGAAAAAGCAATAACACCCAAAACAAAAGCAATCATACCAGTTCATTTATTTGGGCAATGTGCCAATATGGAAGCCATTATGAATATTGCAACTAAAAATAAGTTGTATGTGATTGAAGATACAGCACAAGCAATAGGAGCTGAATATACTTTTTTAAACGGGCAAACAAAAAAGGCTGGAACGATTGGACATATTGGAACAACATCATTTTTTCCTTCTAAAAATTTAGGATGTTATGGTGATGGCGGTGCTTTATTTACCAATGATGATGCTCTAGCAAAAAGATTAGAAGCTATTGTTAACCATGGAATGTATCAACGATATTACCACGAAGAAATAGGTGTAAATTCACGCTTGGATTCTATTCAAGCAGCAATATTAAGAGTTAAGTTGCCTTATTTAGATGAATATTGTGCAGCAAGAAGAAAAGCAGCAGCATTTTATAATGTCGCTTTTGCAGAAGTTCCTCAATTGGAAACTCCTTTTGTTAATTCTCAATCAACTCATGTTTTTCATCAATATACGTTAAAAACAAAAAAAATAAATCGGGAAGAATTCATTGCTTTTTTAAATCAAAAAGGAATTCCAGCTATGATTTATTACCCAGTTCCACTACACCAACAAAAAGCGTATCTTCGACCAGAGTTTAATAATGAAAACTTTCCAGTAACCGTAGAATTATGTGAATCTGTTGTATCTTTACCCATGCATACAGAGTTAGATCAAAATCAATTAAAATACATTACAGATTCAGTGTTGGAATTTATTAATTTGTAAATTAGATAAATGAATATAGCGGTTATAGGAACAGGATATGTTGGTTTAGTAACAGGTACATGTTTTGCAGAAACAGGTAACAATGTAGTTTGCGTTGACATTAATGAAGCTAAAGTTAAAAAGATGAGAAATGGAGAAATACCCATTTATGAGCCTCATTTAGATGTATTGTTTGAACGAAATATTAAGCAAGGCAGACTAACATTTACAACCGATATTACTGAAGCAATAAAAGACGCTAAAATAATTTTTTTAGCATTACCAACGCCTCCTGGTGAAGACGGTTCTGCTGATTTATCCTACATTTTAGGAGTTGCTGATACCTTGGGTAAAATAATAAATGATTATAAAGTTATTGTTGATAAAAGTACTGTTCCTGTTGGAACAGCCGAAAAAGTAAGGTTGGCTATTGCAAAAAATGCAACAGTTGAATTTGATGTGGTGTCCAACCCCGAATTTTTACGTGAAGGATATGCAGTTGATGATTTTTTAAAACCCGATAGAGTAGTTATCGGAACTTCATCTACCAGAGCTAGAGAGGTGATGGAACATCTTTATAAACCGTATGTTCGACAAGGAAATCCAATTATTTTTATGGACGAAAAATCGGCAGAACTTACCAAATATGCAGCCAATTCATTTTTAGCAACAAAAATTACGTTTATGAATGAAATTGCCAATTTTTGCGAAAAAGTTGGTGCAGATGTGGACATGGTTCGAATTGGAATTGGTTCAGATTCACGTATTGGCAAACGATTTTTGTTTCCAGGTATAGGTTACGGAGGAAGTTGTTTTCCAAAAGATGTTCAGGCATTAGCCAAATCAGGAAAAGAGTATGGTTATGATTTTGGAATTTTAGATGCTGTAATGCGTATCAACGAAGAACAAAAAACCATTATCGTTCCAAAAATTAAGGAATATTTTAAAAACAATTTAAAAGGTAAAAAAATTGCATTGTGGGGTTTGGCATTTAAACCAGACACTGACGATATTCGTGAAGCTCCAGCATTATACATAATTGATGAACTGTTGCGTGAAGGTGCTGAAATTGTGGCTTACGACCCCGAAGCAATGGAAAATGTAAAAGCATTATACAATAATAAAATAACTTTTGCAACAAGCAGAGATGAAGCCATTAAAGGTGCGGATGCCCTAGTTATTGCTACAGAATGGCAATTGTTTAGAAACCCAGATTTTGATTTATTAGCCAAAGAAATGAAACAAAAAGTTATTTTCGATGGAAGAAACTTGTACGACATTGCTGAAATGAAAGAACTTGGTTTTTATTACAGTAGCATTGGACGAAACTTAATTAGATGATGTGCAGATATGAAAATGTGTAAATGTGAGAATTTTTAATAACTAAAATTTCTAATCTAAAATGTCAAATAAAAAAAATGTTTTAATAACTGGTGCTGCTGGATTTTTAGGCTCACACCTTTGTGATCGTTTTATAAAAGAAGGTTATCATGTTATTGCAATGGATAATCTGATTACTGGCGACTTAAAAAATATCGAACACCTTGCTGGTAATAAAAATTTTGAGTTTGTCAACCACGACATTTCGAAGTACATCAAAATTGAAGGTGAAGTAGATTATATTTTACATTTTGCTTCTCCAGCTTCACCCATCGATTATTTAAAAATTCCTATTCAAACATTAAAAGTAGGTTCATTAGGAACACATAATTTATTAGGATTAGCTAAAGCAAAAAATGCAAGAATGTTAATTGCATCAACTTCTGAAGTTTATGGCGACCCAAAAGTACATCCTCAAACCGAAGAATATTGGGGAAACGTAAATCCTATTGGACCAAGAGGTGTTTATGATGAAGCCAAGCGTTTTCAAGAAGCGATAACCATGGCTTACCACCGTTACCATGGTCTAGAAACAAGAATAGTTCGAATTTTTAATACCTATGGACCAAGAATGAGACTGAACGATGGAAGAGTTTTGCCTGCTTTTATTGGTCAAGCTTTAAGAGGAGAGGATTTAACGGTATTTGGAAAAGGAAATCAAACCCGCTCTTTTTGTTATGTCGATGATTTAATTGAAGGCATTTATCGCTTGTTGTTGAGTGATTATGCAGAACCTGTAAATATTGGAAATCCTGATGAAATAACTATTTTACAATTTGCTGAAGAAATTATTAAACTGACTGGCACCAAACAAAAAATAATTTTTAAAGAATTACCCATTGATGACCCGATGCAACGTCAACCAGATATTACGAAAGCCAGAAAATTATTGGGTTGGGAACCAAAAGTAAATAGAGCAGAAGGACTTAAAATAACGTACGATTATTTTAAAGGATTAAATCAAGATGAATTAAACAAAGTAGAACATAAAGATTTTAAAAAATATATTAAATAAATAAGTTCAAACTTCAAACATGAAACCCGAAACTTTCTTCGCACACGAAACAGCCGTAATAGATGAAGGCTGTAAAATTGGAAAAGGCACCAAAATTTGGCATTTTTCACATATTATGCCTAATTGTATCATTGGAGACAACTGTAATATTGGTCAAAATGTAGTAGTTTCACCAGATGTTGTTTTAGGTAAAAACGTTAAAATTCAAAACAATGTTTCTATTTACACAGGCGTAACTTGTGATGATGACGTTTTTTTAGGCCCATCAATGGTTTTTACCAATGTAATAAACCCAAGAAGTGCAGTAAATAGAAAAGATGAATATTTAAAAACACATGTTGGTAAAGGAGCTTCAATTGGAGCCAACGCAACTATTGTTTGTGGGCATGATATCGGTGCTTATGCTTTTATTGGAGCAGGAGCCGTAGTAACTAAAAATATTCCTGCTTATTCGTTGTGGGTGGGTAATCCTGCCAAACAATTGGGTTGGGTAAGCGAATATGGACATCGGTTGGTTTTCGATAAAGATGGGTTTGCAACTTGTCCAGAAACCAACCAAAAATATAGATTGGAAAATAATTTAATTATAAAATTATAAGTTTAACAAGGGTTTTAACTCCTTGTCGTTAAAAAGAAAATATGACAGATAAAAATAAAAAAATAAAATTTGCTGTAGTAGGTTGTGGTCATATTGGTAAACGCCATGCTGAAATGATATTAGGAAATAAAGAAGCAGAATTGGTTGCTCTTTGTGATGTAGGTAAAAAAGAAAATTTAGGTATTGAAAAATACGATGTTCCTTTTTTTAATTCTGTAGATAAATTATTAAATTCCTCATTAAACATTGATGTTATTAATATTTGCACACCAAATGGATTACACGCTTCACAGGCTTCATTGGTGTTAGATAAAGATATACATGTAGTGGTAGAAAAACCAATAGGATTATCGAAAGCATCATGTGAAAAAGTAATTTTTAAAGCGTTAAGAAATCACAAACATGTTTTCGCTGTGATGCAAAACCGCTATTCTCCGCCTTCAGTTTGGATAAAAGAGTTGATAGAAAATAAAGTTTTAGGTGATATTTTTATGGTTCAGCTAAATTGCTACTGGAATAGAGATGACAGATACTATAAAAAAGGGGGATGGAAAGGAACTCAAGAATTAGACGGAGGAACTCTTTTTACCCAATTTTCACATTTTATTGATATTATGTATTGGCTGTTTGGCGATATTACCAATATTCAGGGAAAATTTAATAATTTCACACATCAAAACACAATTGATTTTGAAGACTCTGGATTTGTTTCTTTCGATTTTATTGAAGGAGGTATGGGGTCTTTAAATTATTCAACAGCAATTGCAACTCAAAATTTAGAAAGTAGCATTACTATTATCGCTAAAAAAGGCAGCGTTAAAATTGGTGGTCAATACATGAATGAAGTAGAAGTTTGCCATATTGAAGGGTATGAAATGCCAAAATTAAAAGCATCAAATCCTCCCAACGATTACGGTCCATATAAAGGTTCTGCTGCAAATCATCATTACATTATCGAAAACGTAATTAACACCTTAAAAGGTAGAACAACCGCTACAACCAATGCATTAGAAGGATTAAAAGTGGTTGATATTATTGAAAGAATTTATGCTCTGAGAGATAAAACATTAATTAAATAAATGAAGACAGAAGTCGGAAGTCGGAAGTTTGAGGAAAAAATAATTATCTTTGTAATGAACGAAATCTAAATACGATGATTACAATAACAAAAGAACTAAACACCTATCTTCCTCTGTTATTAGAACGACAACAGGCATTAGTGTTGGCTATTGTAAAAAATATTTTACATATAGATACACAGGAAAAACGTATCAGTGTGGAACAATACAATACTGAAATAGAGTTGGCTTTAAAGGAAGTTAAACAAGGTAAAAGCCTCAGCCACGATGAAGTGGTAATCCAAAGTAAAAAATGGCTAAAAAGAAAATAAATATAGAATGGCATAGAAAAGCTTCCATAAACTTTAATGAAATACTTGAGTATTTATACAAAGAATCTGAAACGGCAGTTTTTATTGTGGGCAATGCAATTTTAGATGAAGTCGAAAAATTAGCAACATATCCAACAGCACATCCTTTAGATCGTTTTAAAAAACATAATGATGGAAACTATCGGGCTTGTATAGTTTACAGCTACAGAATATCTTATTATTTAAATGACAGACACTATCTATATCTTAAGAATACGACATACCAGTAGAGAGCCTTTAGAGCATTAACACATCAAACTAAAAAAGATGAGTATTTATAAAAAATTAATCAACAAAGAAACAAAAATAGCTGTAATCGGATTGGGTTACGTTGGTTTACCCATTGCACTAGAATTTGCCAAAAAAATGAAAGTGGTAGGATTCGATATCAATCAAAAAAGGGTGGATATGATGCGAAACAACATTGATCCAAGCGAAGAACTAACATCCTCAGCATTTGAAGGTTGTGACATTTATTTTTCAGCAGATTTAAATGACTTAAAAGACGTTACTTTTTTTGTCGTTGCGGTTCCAACACCAATCGACACGCATAATTTACCCGATTTATCGCCTTTGTTAGGTGCTACCAAAACGGTTGGAAAAGTATTAAAAAAAGGTGATTATATAGTTTATGAATCCACTGTTTACCCTGGTTGTACCGAAGAAGATTGTATTCCTGTATTAGAGCAATTATCGGGACTTAAATTTAAAACCGATTTTAAAGTGGGGTATTCACCAGAACGAATTAATCCAGGAGATAAAAATCATACGTTAACTAACGTAAAAAAAGTGGTTTCAGGTTGTTGTTCAAAATCATTAGATGAAATCGCTAAAGTTTATGAATCTGTTGTAACTGTTGGGGTTCATAGGGCTGCGACAATAAAAGTTGCAGAAGCTGCCAAAATTATAGAAAATACCCAACGGGATGTAAACATTGCTTTGGTGAACGAACTCTCCATTATTTTTAACAAAATGGGAATTAATACCTATGATGTGTTGGAAGCTGCTGGTACCAAATGGAATTTCTTAAAATTCTTTCCTGGTTTAGTGGGTGGACATTGTATTGGCGTTGATCCTTATTATTTAACTTACAAAGCAAAAGAATTTGGGTATCATGCTCAAATAATCAGTTCAGGTCGTTTTGTAAACGATTCAATGGGCGGATATGTGGCTAAACAAACTGTTAAAAAAATTATTAAATCTGGAAAAAATATTGCCGAAGCTAAAGTTTTAGTGATGGGTGCTACGTTTAAAGAAGATGTAAGTGATATTAGAAACTCAAAAGTTGCTGATGTGGTAAACGAGTTCATTTCATTCGGTGCACAAGTAGAAGTAATTGATCCACATGCTGATTCAGTAAGTTTAAAACACGAATATGGATTTGGATTAGTTAAAAAAGTTGCCAATGATTATGACGCAATAGTTGTAGCCGTTTGCCATAAAGAATATCAAAACTTCGATGAAAAGTATTTTAAAAGCATCAGTGCTGGAAATGGAATTTTAGTCGATTTAAAAGGAATTTTTAGAGGAAAAATTAACGAAATGACCTATTGGAGTCTATAACTAGTTTAGGGTTTAGAGTTCTTAGCAACTCTAAACCCTAAACTCTAAACTAAAGAAATGAACTCAAAAACAATTTTAATCACTGGCGGAGCAGGCTTTATAGGTTCTCACCTTGTTCGCTTACTGGTAAATAAATATCCAACTTATAAAATTGTTAATTTAGATAAGTTAACTTATGCTGGCAATCTCGCTAACCTTACTGATATAGAGAATGCAACTAACTACGAATTCGTAAAAGGCGATATTGTTGATGCAGATTTTATTTACCAATTATTTAATAACTATCAATTTGATGCAGTAATCCATTTAGCTGCCGAATCGCATGTAGATAGGTCAATTGCCAGCCCGATGGAATTTATTATGACCAACATCGTTGGAACAGCAAATTTATTGAATGCAGCCCGTAGTATTTGGAAAACCTTAAATCCTCCCCTAACCCCTCCAAAGGAGGGGGAACTCCCTCCCTTTGGGAGGGTTGGGGTGGGACAAACCTCAAACCTTTTCTACCACGTTTCAACCGACGAAGTGTATGGTTCTTTAGGAGAAACAGGTATGTTTTTAGAAACTACTGCTTACGACCCTCGTAGTCCTTATTCAGCATCAAAAGCAAGTTCCGACCATTTGGTTCGGGCTTATCATCACACATATAACTTGCCAATAGTTATTTCTAATTGTTCCAACAATTATGGTTCGCATCAGTTTCCCGAAAAATTGATTCCTTTGTTTATTCATAACATTAAAAACAACAAACCTTTACCAGTTTATGGAAAAGGCGAAAACATTAGAGATTGGTTATGGGTAGAAGACCATGCTAGAGCTATTGATGTTATTTTTCATAAAGCAAAAGTGGGCGAAACATACAACATTGGTGGACATAACGAATGGAAAAATATTGATTTGATAAAAGTGATTTGTAAAGTAATGGATAAAAAATTGGGAAGACCGTTCGGAGAATCTGAAAAACTAATTACTTATGTTACTGATAGAGCAGGACATGACTTGAGATATGCTATTGATTCCACAAAATTACAAAAGGAGTTGGGCTGGACTCCATCTTTACAATTTGAAGAAGGAATTGAAAAAACTATCGATTGGTACTTAAATAACGAAGAATGGTTAACGAATGTAACTTCGGGGGCTTATCAAAAGTATTACGAAAAACAATATGCAAGTAGATAAAAAATCGTAAATCCAAAATCGTAAATCCAAAATGTACAACAAACCTTTCCATACCAACGATATTTCCAAATTCACTTTTTTAGTTACAGGTGGAGCAGGATTTATTGGTTCTAACTTAGTAGAGTATTTAATGAAATACAATGCTGGAAAAGTAATTGTGTTAGACAATTTATCCAACGGATATATAAAAAACATTCAACAATTTATCGGGCTTCCCAACTTTGAGTTTATCGAAGGAGACATTACAGATTTTGAGACTTGTAAAAAGATAGTAAATGATGTAGATTACATTTCGCATCAAGCAGCTTTGGGTTCGGTTCCACGAAGTATTGAAAATCCTTTAGCAACTCACGCTGCAAACGCTACAGGTTTTTTAAACCTATTAACAGCTACAAAAGATAGTAAGGTAAAACGTATTGTTTTTGCTAGTTCTTCCTCTGTTTTTGGCGATAGTAAAGAGTTGCCCAAAGTAGAAAGTAGAATCGGTAATCAACTTTCGCCTTATGCTGTGAGTAAGCGTACTAAAGAATTGTATGCACAAGTTTTTGCCGATGTTTATAATTTAGATGTGATTGGGTTGAGGTACTTCAATATTTTTGGTCCTAACCAAAATCCTGCTGGTCCGTATGCCGCTGCAATACCATTGTTTATTGATGCAGTTTTAAAAAACAAATCGCCTTATATTAATGGAGATGGTGAGCAAAGTAGAGATTTCACTTTTGTCGAAAATGCGGTACAAGCCAACATTAAAGCCTTATTCTCTATAAAAGAAGTAAAAGGAAAAATTGTGAACATTGCCTGCGGAGGTAGAGTTACCATTAATGAATTATTTTATGCCATTCAAAAAATTATTGGAAACGATATTCAGCCTATTTATAGAGCAGATCGACCAGGAGATGTCCGCGATTCTTTAGCAGATATTTCGTTAGCAAAAGAACTAATTGGCTTTAACCCTGAAATCGGAATTGATGAAGGTTTAAAAATTACTATCGATTGGTTTAAATCTAATGTAAAAATGTAATAATTTGAAAATGTGTAAATTTGAAGATTACTGATTAATAAACTTCAAACCTCAAACTTTGAACCTTTTTCGTAAAATATTCAAATCAGAACCAAAACTACAGCCAATTAGTTTGTCGACTTTTGGTACAGACATCCATTGCCACCTTATACCAGGAATTGATGATGGTTCTCCCGACATGGAATCTTCTATCAACATGATTAAAAAATATGTTGCGTTGGGTTATCGTAAAATTATCACCACACCTCATATCATGTGCGATTATTATAAAAATACACCTGAAATCATTTTAAAAGGACTAGAGGATGTTAGAAATGAATTGCAAAAACAAAACATCAGCATTGAAATTTCTGCTGCAGCCGAATACAATTTAGATGATGGGTTAGAGGTATTGATAGCCAAAAAACAACTGCTCACTTTTGGAGATAACCATGTTTTGTTTGAATTGCCTTTTATGAATGAACCTCAAAATTTTCAAGAAACTGTTTTTAATCTTCAAATGGCAGGATATAAACCTGTTTTAGCACATCCCGAACGATACAGCTATTGGTATAATAATTTTGAAAAATACGATGAACTAAAATCTAGAGGAGTTTTACTACAATTAAATTTACTTTCCTTAGCAGGACATTATTCTCCTCAAACCAAAAAAGTAGCAGAAAAAATGGTAGAAGCAGATTTAATTGATGTTGTTGGCACGGATTGTCATCGATTAGAACATTTAATTACCATAGAGGAACATTTAACTTCAAAATACTTTCATCGCTTAGCTGACAAAACAAATTTAATGAATAAATTTCTTTAAATCAATCTTTAGAACCTACCTTAAATAAAAAGCACCAAAGTTTAATAACCTACAAACGTCCACTTAATGTTAGCCCATGTTAGCATTTAGGGCGTTCTTGTCTGTCAATGGTTTGAGATTATTTTTCAATTCCATCATTACGTTTTCTCTATCTTTAAAAGATTTAGTTTTTTAGTATAGGAAAAGTCAGCATTTATTACCAAACGATAAGGTTTTTATACTAATTGAGTTTAATCAAAAAACGACCTATTGTTTAACAACCCTAGCATAAGTCGTATTTTTAATTATGGCATCAAGTATATTGTCGTATTTACAATTAGCTGAGGGAAGTGTAGGTTTAATTAATGGAATACTTTCTGGTAAGAGATTAATGTATTCATTTTCTTTAAAAATAACTGTATTACAGATTGATATTACTCTTATGGTATCATTATTTTGTAGTTTAACAATGGTAATTGAAGCGGTAGAAATTTTTCCACAAGCAAACTCTGCTAGCTTGTGGGAGATAACTTCACCAACTGTTCTATTTTCTAATTCAAAATAGTTCCATTTTTCTCTTTTATCATAAACACTATCAATTCGAGCATCTCCAGTTGCTTGCTGACTATATCCAAAATTTGATATAGCTATGAATAAGAATAAAAAAATACTTATTCTCATTTTACCAAGAAAGCTAATGAATTCATTATTTTTTCCATCTCAGTTTCTGTTCCAGTTTTGAGCAGTTAAAAAGAACTATTTTGAGGTACTCATTTTTAGAAACAAAAATTAATAAAACTAATTTTTGCCTCTCTTAAAATAGCTTTAAATAAGC
>Ga0100377_1000406_pt1 | contig 36725 bp, 29 predicted proteins | sample CryGeymeta201501_FD_83664 | JGI IMG/M metagenome (GOLD analysis project Ga0100377, IMG submission 83664) | Groundwater microbial communities from Crystal Geyser aquifers in Utah, USA - Crystal Geyser metaG 2015-01 | ecosystem: Environmental > Aquatic > Deep subsurface > Groundwater | place: USA...
ATTGCTCCTGGCCTTTCTTTCTGATAACAGGCTGAAGGCTGAAGCTAAAAGCCTTAAGCCTAAACACCTAAGTCGTTACGCAGAATATACAATTCCGCTCTTCGAAAGGCAAGTTCCATAGTTCCGTTAAAAAAACGCTATCATTTTTTTAAAATTTCCGCTTGACCATATCAATATATAGTAGTATTACAAAACCAAACCCCAATATATTGCGGTTATCAACGGGTTTGCGATTATATCAAATCATCTTAAGGAAGAGGAGCTCTCCATGCACGCAAAAATCAAGAAGAGGGACGGCCGCCTGCTCAAGTTCAACGCGGAGAAGATCACCAGCGCCATCGCCAAGGCCGGCGCGGCGAGCGGTGAATTTGATCACGCCGTCGCAAAGACGCTGACCATCCGCGTTCTGAATCTGGCGGAAAAGATCTTCGACAGCCGGATCACGACGGTTGAGGAAATTCAGGACATCGTGGAGGAGGTTCTCCTCTCGTCCTCGTATCGCAAGACGGCGAAGGCCTATATCATCTATCGCGAGCAGCATGCCCGCCTCCGGGAAATCACCAACAAGATGGAGGTGGACCTGGTCGATCAGTATCTCAAAAAGATGGATTGGAAGATTCACGAAAATAGCAATATGGACTATTCCCTCCAGGGGTTGAACAATTACATCTCCTCCGAGGTCAGCAAGGTGTACTGGCTCAACGAGATCTATTCGCCGGAGATCCGTCAGGCGCATATCGAGGGAGATTTCCACATCCATGACTTGAGCCTGCTTTCGGTCTATTGCGTGGGCTGGGATCTGTTCGATCTTCTGATGGAGGGATTTCGCGGCGTCTCCGGCAAGGTGGAGAGCAAACCGGCCAAGCATCTCCGCAGCGCGCTGGGCCAGGTGGTCAATTTCTTCTACACCCTTCAGGGAGAGGCGGCCGGGGCACAGGCCTTTTCCAATTTCGACACGCTGCTCGCCCCCTTTATCCGTTACGACAAACTGAGCTATCCGGAGATCCGGCAGGCGCTCCAGGAATTCATCTTCAACATCAATGTCCCAACCCGTGTGGGTTTCCAGACGCCCTTTACCAATGTTACGCTGGATATCACGGCGCCCCGCTATTATGCCGACAAGAACGTCATTGTCGGCGGCAAGCCTCAAAAGGAGACCTATGCGGAATTTCAGGAGGAGATGAACCTTTTCAACAAGGCCTTTCTCCAGGTGATGGCCGAAGGCGATGCAAAGGGGCGCGTTTTTACCTTTCCGATCCCGACCTACAGCATCACAAAGAATTTCAACTGGGATGACCCGAAATTCGAGGGCCTCTGGGAAATGACCGCAAAATATGGCGTTCCCTATTTTTCCAATTTCATCAATTCGGACATGGATCCGGAAGACGCCAGAAGCATGTGCTGCCGGCTGCGGATCGACAACCGGGAGCTGCAGAAACGGGGAGGGGGGCTATTCGGTTCGAATCCCCTGACGGGCTCCATCGGGGTGATTACCATCAATATGCCCCGAATCGGTTATCTGGCGGATGCGGAAGAGGCGTTCATGGGGCGGCTTGAGAAATTGATGGTCACGGCCAAAGAGAGCCTTGAAGTCAAAAGAAAGGTGCTGGAAAAATTTACCGACGAGAACCTCTATCCCTATACGAAATACTACCTCCGGAATGTCAAGGAGCGGTTCGGTGAATACTGGAAAAACCATTTTTCCACCATCGGTCTTGTGGGGATGAATGAGGCGTGCTTGAACCTCCTCGGCCGGAACATCACGACCCCGGAAGGGCAGCGGTTTGCGAAAAAGGTCCTCGATTTCATGCGCAACCATCTGGTCCTCTTCCAGAAGGAGACGGGAAACAATTACAACCTGGAATCAACGCCGGCGGAGGGAACCTCCTATCGTCTTGCCCGAATCGATAAGAAAAAATATCCGGAGATCCTCTGCGCCAATGAGGAAGATTGCCGGACGAGAAAGGCGGAACCCTTCTATACGAATTCCACGCAACTTCCCGTCAACTATACCGATGATGTCTTTGAGGCTCTCGATCTGCAGGACGAGATCCAGTCCAAGTACACCGGCGGAACGGTTTTCCACATCTTTGCAGGCGAGCGGATTTCCGATCCCCGGGCCGTGAAGATCCTGATCAAGAAGATCTGCACCCATTATCATCTTCCCTACCTGACCTTTACCCCCACCTTCAGCATCTGCCCCTCGCACGGATATCTGAAAGGGGAGGTGGCGACCTGTCCGACCTGTGAAGAGGCCTGTGAGATCTACTCCCGTGTGGTGGGATATCTCCGGCCGGTCAAGCAATGGAACAAGGGAAAACAGGAGGAGTTTAATCTCCGAAAAGAATACAGGTTCTAAAAGATGAAGATTGGGGGGCTGCAGAAAATCTCGCTGATCGATTACCCCGGGCGAATCAGCGCCATCGTCTTTACCCAGGGATGCAACTTCCGTTGTCCCTACTGTCACAACCCGGAGCTGGTCGACCCCGCTCAATACGGGCCGATTCTGCCCGAGGAGGAGGTGCTCTCTTTTCTGGAAAGGAGGCGGGGCAAATTAGAAGCCGTCACCGTCACCGGCGGGGAGCCTACCCTACAAACCGATTTGGAAGGATTTCTGAAGCGAATAAAAAAGATGGGCTATCTCGTCAAGGTGGATACCAATGGATCGAATCCGACCATGTTGGAGAGGCTGATCCGCGGACGATGGGTCAACTATCTGGCCCTGGACGTCAAGGGCCCTCTCCACAAATATGGACAAATTGCAAAAGCCAAGGTTGAAACCGCAAAGATCCTAAGAAGCATAGAACTGATTGCCGCTTCCGGAATCGAACATGAATTCCGGACAACCGTCGTCCGTTCTCAGCTCGGCAAAGAAGACCTGATTGCAACCGCAAAACTGCTGAAAAGAGGATTGTATGTTCTGCAGCCTTATGTTCCCGTGAAATGTCTGGACAAAGAATTTCTGACGGAATTATCTTATTCTGCTGAGGAATTCTCCGAAATCCGGCGAAGCATCAAGAAGAAACAACTCGCTGTTGTTACCCGTTGACAGAAGATCTAAATTGCTTCATAGTGCAATGATTCATGATTGCATTTCTAATGTTGAAAGCAAAAGGGAGGCGACCTATGGACGGAAGGGCGGAAGGGGTCCCCGATCCGACCGGTGGCCCGCATCTCAACCATCCGGACGGGCCCGGAAACGTGAGAGCTCTCGGATTCAGTGCAAAGCAGATACGACAGATCCGTAAACTGACGCAAATCGGCAGGGCGCTTTCCGCGGAGCGGAATATCGAGCGTCTGCTCGAAATGATCGTCGAAGAGGCGAGGGAATTCACCGACGCCGACGGCGGCGCCCTCTACATCATGTCCGACGATGAAACCGAGCTGCAATTTGCCATTGTGCAGACGGAAACGCTCCGTGTCCGCATGGGGGGAACCGGGGGGAAGATCACCTGGAAACCGGTGCGGCTGAAAAAACCCGACGGATCGCCCAACCATGAAAATGTCTCCGCCCATGTCGCGTTGACCGGGAATACCGTCAATATCCCGGATGTCTATACGGCAGGAGGGTTTGACTTCCGGGGGACAAAAAAATTCGACACGCAGACCGGGTACCGCTCGAAATCGATGCTTGTGGTCCCGATGAAAAACCATGAGAATGATATCATCGGCGTTCTGCAGTTGCTGAATGCTCGAAATGAAGAACGCAGCGAGGTCATTTCCTTCTCCGCGGAATGCCAGGAAATGACAGAGTCCCTCGCCTCCCAGGCCGCCGTAGCCCTCTCCAACAACCGTCTTATTCACAACCTTGAAGTTCTGATCGAGTCCTTTATCCGGGCCATTGCGACCGCCATCGATGAAAAATCACCCTATACCGGGGGTCATGTCCGGCGCGTGGCCGACCTGACGATGACCATCGCCCGGAAGATCAATGATGCGACGGATGGCCCCTATGCGGATGTCCGGTTTTCGGATGATCAGATGAAGGAATTGCAGACCGCGGCATGGCTCCACGACGTGGGGAAGGTGACAACGCCCGAGTGTGTGGTTGACAAGGCAACGAAGTTGGCGACCATTTTTGACCGGATCGAGCTCCTGCGACTCCGCTTTGAAGTGTGCGGATTGCAGGCAAGATTGAGAAGGTTGAACAAGGATGCCGATTTGGAATCGATGGCGGCCGACAACGATGATGGGATGGAACCCATCCTCCGTGAGGAGTTCCATTTTCTGTCGGAGGCCAACCGCGGAAGCGAACGGATGTCGGATGAGATGATGGAGCGGGTGCGGACCATCGCCGGCAGAACCTGGAAGTTGGACGGCAAAATGGAACCGCTGCTCTCGCCCGACGAGATTTTAAACCTGAATATTCGCCAGGGAACCCTCTCCGCGAAGGAAAGGGATATCATCCAGAATCATGCCGCGATGACCTACAAGATTCTTTCTCAATTGCCCTTTCCGAAAAAGATGAAACATGTGCCCGATTATGCGGCCGCCCATCACGAAGCACTGAACGGCAGGGGCTATCCCAGAGGCCTGGATGCCACCCGGCTTCCTCTTCAGCCCCGAATCCTGGCCTTGGCGGATGTCTTCGAGGCGCTGACGGCGAAGGACAGACCCTACCGAGAAGGGAAAACGCTTCCCGATGCGCTGCATATCCTGACGATGATGGTGAGGGACGGGCACATCGATCCGGATCTTTTTGCGTTGTTTCAAAAAGAAGAGATCCCGTTGGACTATGCCCGTCGTGAATTGAGCCCCAAACAGAGCCCTTCCCAGGGTTAAGGCGCCGCATCCGCTTATTGGCGCCGCAATGAATCGATTTCCTTCTGAATCTCTTTGGCTTTCGGATGATTCTGGGAAAATTCCTTCAGGGCGGCCTTGAAGTGAAAGAGAGCGCTCTCCGCCTTGCCCTTTTTCTTGAAATAGAGACCGAAGTAGTAATGGGAATCGCCGGCCCCCCCTGTCTTCCCGTAAGCCATAGCCAGGTTGTAGTAGCTTTCCGGATCATCCGGACGTCGTTCCTCCAACTTCTTGAACAGGACAAGCGCGTTGGGCATATCGCCCAGCGCCAACAGGGTCTTCCCAAGGTAAAGGTTTGCATTCAGGTCGCTATCCCGGAGTTCGGTTGCGCGGCGAAGATTCCTCCGGGCTTCAGCGAACTGTCCAAGCTTGAACAAGGTGATTCCCAGATCTCGAAGAATATCCGGATCATCCGGGGCAAGGCGGACGGCTTTCCGGAAATGTTCGAGAGACTCCGTGACCATTCCCAATTTGTCCTCGGTGATGGCCAGACCGTAGAGGGCATCCGTATCATTCGGTTGATCCTTCAGCGCCTTTAGAAAATGTTGAATATTGGCATCGGGCGGCTTTCCGTCAAGAAGCAAAACGGTCTGTATGCGCCGCAAATCCCCGATGATCTGATCCGCACCCCCCTGGCGGTATGTGGTCTGGAGAAGGGCGTCGATGTAACGGTTCCTTTCATCGGTTCCGGGATGGGTCAAAAAATAGGAGGGGATTGTATTGGAGTAATACTCGTAACGTCTCATGATCTTCAGAAAATCGAGCATGGATTTGCCGTCATAGCCGGCGGCAACGAGATAGGCGAGGCCCATCCGGTCGGCCGATTCCTCCTGCTCGCGGCTATACTTCAGAGAAAGGGATGTTGCCGCGGCCACGGAAAAACCGGTTACAGCCGCGGTCAGTTCCCCTCCGCCTCCGAGAAACGCGCCGGCAAGGACGGCTGCCAGCGTCGAGATGTTGATTTTCTGGGACTTATCCACGATTTCCGCGATATGCCGGCCGTTGACGTGGGCGATTTCGTGCGCGAGAACCCCGGCCAGTTCGCCTTCATTTTCAACAAGGTTGATCAGCCCCTGGTTGACGTAAACATATCCCCCCGGTGTGGCAAACGCGTTGATTGCTGAGCTCCGGATGATCGAAAATTTGAACGTGAAAGGCGCCCTGTCGCTGTGCGCGAGGATCCGCTCGCCCAAAAGGGTCAGGAAGGCGTTCGCCCGTTCATTCTGTAGAATAAAATGGCCCTTCCCCAGTTTATCGTAGAATTCCTTTCCCAGTTTTTTTTCATCTTCGAGCGTGAAGGAAGCCAAGACCGTTCGCGGCATGCTGCCCGCAAGCAGCCCGAGTAGGAATAAAAGCAGAATCCATTTTGGGGTCGTATGATGGGTATGCAACATCAATAGATCGTTTGAACCTCTCCTTCAAAAAAAATATTTTACTGTCGTGATGATATCCTATTTTTTTTCTGCAATGCAATCAATATTCACCTTTACGGCGGCTTTTCATCGTCATGATGGGTTGCGAGGCGGAATCTTTTTTGCTGTTGCAAGCTTGTGGGATAGGTTTGTGTATGGTATAGACCCCAAAAAAATGGGAGCGGAACATTGAAAAAGGAGCTGATTCACACCAGAAAGATCACGGTGAATTGCTACGAAACGGACGCGGAGAGGCTGATCGTTGAAGGCATTTTACTCGATGAGAGGCTCTTTCCCTTCATGATTCATGCGGTGAATGAACGGCGCGAGGCGGGTCCGATGCATCATGTCGCCCTGACGATGGAACTCTCCCTTCCCCGTATGGAGATCCTTTCGCTGAAGACGGAGATGCCGGTTGTGCCGGACGCCGGCTGTCGTGAAATCCAGCAGAGGATGCAAAAACTCACCGGTCGTTTCATTAGGCCCGGATTCACGAATGAGGTCAGGGATCTATTAGGCAAAGCCGAGGGATGCCTTCATCTGACCAATCTGCTTCTGGCGATGAGCTCCGCTGCCGTTCAAGGGCTGTGGACCCTGGTCAGCCGTGTTAGAGAGGGGAAAACCCCGCCGCTGCCCAAAACCGACGATTCAATTCTTCTGAACAGTTGCTACATGTGGCGCGAAGGCGGTCCTTTCGAGCAGAAAATCCGTCAGCGCCGGATGGAACCCAGGGGGATGAGGCAATCATGATCCGGATAAAACAGTCCCCTTTTCTTCGAAGGCTATATTACGGCGGACCGGTTCTCCTCTATGCCGGCCTTATTTTTTCTCTCTCCTCCCTCTCCCGATTCCCGGAGGAGGTTCCCTCCTTCTTCGGTTTTGATAAGGTCGCCCATTTTGCCGAGTATTATATTTTCGGCTGGCTGCTCTATCGATGGCTTTCATCGCCGGATCGGGTTTGGGGACGCCAGGGTGTGCTGCTCATGACGCTCCTCGTCGGGATCGGCTATGCCGCGGGAGACGAGTGGCATCAATCGTTTGTGCCCGGCCGTGATGCGTCGTTTTTCGACGCGTTGTTTGATGCGGCAGGCATTGCAGCGGCTGCGGCAACATATCCGTTCATCTTAATGAAAATAATCAGAAACAAATGAATTCTCCCCAGGAAAGTAGCCCCCCATGAACAGACGTCCCGTCGTCACGATTGACGGTCCGGCCGGCGCCGGCAAAAGTACGATCAGCAAACTCCTCGCGTCCCGCCTCTCTTTCTTTTATCTGGATACCGGCGCCCTTTACCGGGCGTTCGCGTACCGACTGAAATGCGAGGGGTGGGACGGTACGGAGCAGAGGATTGCCGACATATGCCGGAAGATCGAGTTCTCATTGAAAAATGAGGCGGGGGGATTCCATGTTCTCGTCGATGGCGAAGATGTGTCGGAAAAGATCCGGACCGAGGAAATCGGTCTGTTAGCCTCGAAAATTTCCGCGATTCCGCTGCTGCGGAAGCGCCTCCTTCCCGTCCAGCGGGAGATGGCCGCAGCCGGAGGGGTCATTGCCGAAGGCCGCGATATGGGGAGCGTTGTTTTTCCACAGGCCGAGATCAAATTCTTTCTGGATGCATCGGTTGGGGTGAGGGCGAACCGGCGATATCTTGAACTGGTTGAAAAGGGGCAACCGGTCATTCCGAAGGATATCGAAAGCGACCTTATCCGCCGCGACCGTCAGGACCGTGAGCGCGCCGTAGCCCCGCTTGCCGTACCCACGGATGCCGTTGTGATCGATTCCTCTGACAAATCCGTATCTCAAGTGGTGGAGATCATGATCGCCGTGATCGAAAGGCGCTACCCACTTGTGAAACCCTTTTCAGAATGATCCCAAGATCCCTGTTTTTTTACCTGAATTTGCTTGATATTTCATAATCGGTGTGTTAGACAACCAGCAGTTTATAAAACCAAAATATTTCAGGGGGTATGGGTTGAATGGGTAACGATGATAACGTAATCTCAAATCAGGAAGCAGGCAAGGAAACGGAAGAAGAAACGAAAGGGGAGATCTCCGGCGATTCTTCCCAGGGCCAGGAAAAGGATTTCGGCTTCAAGGAGCTTTACGAACAGAGCCTGCAATCCGTTCAAATGGGCGGCGTTTTAACCGGCAAGGTGGTGCAGATCAACGCGGACACCGTCATGGTCGATGTCGGATGGAAGACGGAAGGATATATTCCGGCAAGGGAACTGCGCGATGATCAAGGGAATATCACCATCAATGTCGGGGATGAGATCGAGGTTCTTGTGGATCGCCGCGATCAGGATGGAAACCTCGTCCTTTCAAGAGACAAAGCCGCCAAAATCAAGATTTGGGATGATGTGAAGCTCGCCTGTGAACAGAATGCCCCCATCAAGGGAACGGTCATTGAAAGGGTGAAGGGGGGACTTTCCGTGGATATCGGCATCACCGCCTTTCTTCCCGGATCCCAGGTGGATATCCGCCCGGTTCGAGACCTTGACCGCTATGTCGGTCAGTCCTTTCAGTTCAATATTTTGAAGTATGATCGGAAACGAAACAATGTGGTCCTGTCGCGCCGAACCATCCTGGAAAAGGATAGGGAGGCCGAAAAGCTGGAAACGCTCCGGAATATGGAAGCGGGGAAGATTGTCGAAGGGGTGATCAAGAACATCACCGACTATGGTCTCTTCATCGACCTGGGCGGCATCGACGGTTTGCTTCATGTGACGGACATTTCCTGGGGCCGAATCACACGCCCCGCCGATCATTTCTCCAAGGGAGAGAAGATTCGTGTCAAGGTGCTCTCCTTTGATCGGGAGAAGGAGCGGGTGGCCTTGGGTCTCAAGCAGTTGGCTGAAAATCCCTGGGATACGATCAAGGATAAATTTCCCATCCATTCCCTCGTCGAAGGGCGGGTCGTCAATCTTACGGACTACGGCGTTTTCGTTGAACTTGAACCCGGTGTCGAAGGATTGGTCCATGTGTCGGAGATGTTCTGGACTCGGGAAATCAAACACCCCTCCAAGGTATTGTCGGTAGGCCAGCGTATCCAGGTGATGATTCTGGATATCAACACCGAGACCAAAAGGATCTCCCTGGGCCTGAAGCAGACCACCGCAAATCCCTGGGAGACGTTGAAGCAGAAATATCCCGAGGGAAGCGTCATCACGGGGGTCATCCGCAACGTCACCAATTTCGGAATTTTTGTCGGGGTCGAAGAGGGGATCGATGGCCTGATCCACATGTCCGACATTTCCTGGAAGCAACGGGTGAAGCATCCTTCCGAGATGTTCAAAAAGGGTCAGACCATCGAGGCCATGGTGCTGAATATCGACGTTGAACATGAAAAATTTTCGCTGGGACTCAAACAGATTGAAAAGAATCCCTGGGAAGAGTTGAGCGTGAAATATCCAGCAGGAGCGATCGTTTCCGGAAAAGTAACCAACATTACCGATTTTGGAATCTTTGTAGAAATCGAAGAGGGGATCGAGGGTCTTGTGCACATCTCCGAATTGAGTTCGCGGCGGGTCAAATCTTCTTCTGAATTGTTTGCCGTCGGGGATTCGGTATCCGCGGTCGTAAAAAACGTGGATTCCAAGAGCCGGAAAATCCGGTTGAGCATCAAGGATTACGAGGCAGGTACGGAAGGACACTCCGTCAATCCATATATCAACAATAGGGAAAATATCGGTTCGAGCCTGAGCCAGGCCCTGGCGGACGTCAAGATCGTCGATACGGAAAAAGAGAGCGACTAAGATCATCGTATGAGAAGACACCCGGTCATATTGGGGATCACGTTGTTGGCATTCATCGGGTTTGTTGCTATCATCGCGATCTACGGCCTGGGCCTGTTCGGCGGGGATGGGCGATCGTTTAGCCTGCGGGAGAAGGTCGGAATCATCCCGATAGAAGGAATCATCGGCGATGCCGAAGAGCTGATTGAGCAGATCAACGAGTTTGCCGATGATCGGGGAATTAGGGCCGTTGTGCTGAGAATCGATTCTCCCGGCGGCGGCGTGGTCCCGTCGCAGGAGATCTACCAGGCGGTTCGCGAGCTGAAGAAAAAGAAGAAGGTCGTGGCCTCGATGGGTTCTGTGGCGGCATCCGGCGGGTACCTGATCGCCGTTGCCGCGGACCGGATCGTTGCAAACCCGGGGAGCATCACCGGCAGCATCTCCACCGTCATGCATTATGCCAACGTCGAAGGGCTTCTGAAGAAGGTCGGCGTCCGTTCTTCCGTCGTCAAAAGCGGAAAATTCAAGGATATCGGTTCTCCCACGCGAGAGATGACGGCAGAAGAGAGGTCGCTGATCCAAGCCATTGTGGACGATATCTACGATCAGTTTGTACGAACCATCGCCCTGAACCGAAAGCTCCCGTTGCAAAGAATCTTTGAACTGGCCGACGGAAGAATTTTTTCAGGGAGACAGGCGATGGATTTGGGATTGGTCGATGAACTGGGCGGTCTTCAGGATGCCGTTCTGCTTGCCGGCAAGTTGTCGGGTATGGAGGGAAGCCCCGAAATCGTCCACGGAATGAAGAAAAAGACAACCCTCTTCAAATATCTGCTGGGCAGTATGACATCCGCCGTCGTTGAAGGAATCAAGGGGAAAGCGGCGGAGTCGCGCGGAGCGCAGTATCTGCTTCAATAGAGGCCATTCGCAGATATGGCCCAAACCGGGGAGCGGAGCGGGGAACCCATCCGTCCGAATTTTGCCATGACGTTTCAGACGATTCTGATCGAAAGAAAAGCCGGCTATACCGTTGTAACCCTGCACCGTCCCGGAGAACTGAATGCCATTTCCCGCGAAATGCGAGCGGAATTGGAGGATTGTTTTTTTCAGTTGGAAGAGGACGGAGAGGTTCGCGTCATCATTCTGACCGGGGGCGATTACGTCTTCTCGGCGGGGATGGACCTCAAAGAGATGTCGTCTATTTCCGATACGGAAATCAAGGGTTACTTTCGTTCCATCGCCCGGTATCTGAAGAAAATCTATGGATGTAAAAAGCCTGTCATTGCGGCGGTGGGAGGGGTGGCCTTGGGCGGCGGATTCAATCTTGCGACCGTCTGCGATATGATCATCGCCTCGGAAAGCGCCATCTTCGGTCATCCGGAGTTGAAGTTTGGACTGAACCCCCTCTTCGATCCGCTGCGGCAGTGGATCGGGATGGCGAAGGCGAAGGAACTCACCATGCTCGGGGAACCGATCGGCGCCAAGGAGGCCATGCGGATCGGTCTCGTGAACAAGGTGGTCGCCCCGGAAAAATTGATGGCGGAGACGGAGTCCATGGCGCGTGAACTGGCGAGACGGTCACCCGAAGCGATCGCGGCCGTCAAGAAGATCTCCGACATCGCCCCCCGTCTGGACAAGGGTTCAGCCCTTGATTTGGAATGCGATGTTGAGGCGCTTCTTTTTTCCGGTACGGAAAGAAAAGAGCAAATGGATGAATTTATGGAAACCTTGAAAAACCGCAAACGTAAATCGTCGTAACGGGGCGCATCCTTCCACGCTCAGATCGTCTCCCAATCGTTGTTCGGTGATGCGAAATCGCGGAGCTGGTCCCTCCTTTTTTTGTGCTGCAATTTCTTGAGGGCTTTTGCCTCAATCTGTCTGATCCGCTCGCGGGTTACGCCCATCATTTCACCAACTTCTTCCAGGGTGAACGGTCCGAAGTTGCATGCGACCCAGGTACAGTTGAGAAACGCCTCATTCTTCAGACGCCATTCACAGGTGGCATCCTGGCATATTTCCTCAATGAAAATACCTGTTTTTCTGCATTTATACAGATTATTCAAGGCACGGGTCTCCTTTGGGAATTCGACGTGGCTGTAACATAGGTATTCCTGTATGGCTTGTCAACATCAATAACCAACGGCCTGACCATCTTTCCGCGGATCCGATGCGGCGCAATAACCGTCGGAAAGGCGATAGATGAGCTGAGCGCCGCCGTAAACGGAGGTCGGCGCCCCTCCCGTCAGCAGATGCCCCCGTTTCTTCAGCCCTTCACGGACCTCAGGTCCGAAGCCCGGCTCCAGGGAGAGACGGGAATCCTCGTCGAGATACCAGCGCGGCGCGTCCGCCGCCGCCTGCGGGTTCTGATGGCCGGCGAAGATCCGGATCATCATCTGGAGGTGGCCCTGCGCCTGCATGTGGGCGCCCATCACGCCGAAACTCATCAGCGGCGCCCCCTCCTTCATCACAAAACCGGGAATGATGGTGTGGTAGGGCCGTTTTCCCCCGGCGACCCGGTTCGGATGCCCCGATTCCAGGGTAAACCCCGCGCCACGGTTCTGCAGGCTGATCCCGGCGCCGGGGATGACGATCCCCGATCCGAAACCCTTGTAATTGGACTGGATGTAAGAGACCATCCACCCCTCCTCATCGGCGGCCGTCAGATAGACCGTTCCGCCGTCATGCGGGATCGCTGCGGTGGGGAGGGAGGCCCGGTCCATCCGGATGGATTCGGCGATCCCTTTCATGTGGGTTTCACTGAGAAGCGAGGAGGGCTCAACCGTCATCCAGGCGGGGTCGGCGATATGGCGCTTCGCCGCGTCAAACGCCCATTTTATCGCCTCGATCTGGAGATGGAGGCCCTCCGGCGAATCGACTGGATAGCGATCGATGGCGAGGTGCTTCAGTATTCCGAGGGCGATGAGGACGGCGATTCCCTGACCATTCGGCGGCAGTTCATGCAGCGTAACGCCGTTCCAGGTCTGGGAGAGGGGCTTCACCCATTCCGTTCGGTGTGACGCCAGATCCTCCTCGGTCAGGCAGCCGCCGGCCTTGCGGGAACAGGCGACGATCCGCGAAGCCAATTCCCCGCGGTAAAGCGATTCCCCATGGGTTTCTGCTATCATTTTAAGGGTTTCCGCAAGTCCTTGCGGCCGGAACGGTTCGCCGGGCAGCGGGGCGCGACCGCCGGGGAGAAAGGCCGCGGCGAAATCCGGAAAATCATGGTACAGATCCTCGGTCTCAGACCATTTCGCCGCCGTGATCGGCGCAACGACAAAACCCTGCGAGGCATAGCGGATGGCGGGTTCGAAGAGGTCGGGGAAGGGGAGCTTGCCGAACCTCCGGGAGAGTGTGGACCACATATCCACGGCGCCGGGGACGGTGACCGCATCCCAGCCGAGCCGGGGCATTGTCGAGCGGCCTGAGAATCGTTCTGGCGACCAGGCCCGCGGCGAACGGCCCGATCCGTTTAAACCGTGGAGCTCTTTCCCGTCCCAGACCATGGCAAAAGCGTCGCTGCCAACCCCGTTGCTCGTCGGTTCCACAACGGTAAGCGTGATTGCAGCGGCAAGGGCCGCATCGATTGCATTTCCGCCCCGCGCCAGCATCTGCAGGCCTGCCTGAGCGGCGAGCGGCTGCGAGGTGGCCACGACATTCCGGGCGAAAACCGGCATCCTCTGCGAGGGGTAGGGGAAATCCCAGTTCAGCGTCATTTCGATCTCCTAAATACTCCGTCAAAAGCGGATCATCTCCGGCGGCCTACGTTCCGGTACGGAGAGCTCTTCGGTCCCGTCCTCGTTCCACGAGGATGTCACATAGAGACTTCAGTAGCAACGGCCGTATTCCCGGAGATCCTCCTCGCGATAGATACAGGGGCAGATGATGTCCCGGTCCCAGTCGCGATTCCCGGAGGCCAGACGGCAGGGGCAGCTCATGTATCCGTACCGTTCGCGGTTGATAAGGAGGCCACTTAGAAGGTCGAAGACCTTTTCGCGCTCCCGGTTGAAGAAATAGCCCTTCGGCTCTTGGACCTTCCGGAGCATCTCGTAAAGCTGCTCCGTGGTCATAGTCCGAGGGCCTCTCTGAGCGCCTTTTCATTGAAGCCGATGATCACCTTATCCCCAACCAGAATGGTCGGAAAACTGCATCCCGGATTGTATTTGCGGACCTCATCCAGGGTGGATTTCCGCGCATCGCCGGCCAGAAGGTCCACATCGGTAAATTCATGGGCAACCGCGTGCTCCCCCATGAACTGTTTTGCCGCCCTGCAGTGGCCGCATGTACTCAGCGTAAACATCTTAACGGTCATCGTTCTCCTCCTGTATGCCCCATTTTTTTCCGTTCCGAATGCCCGTGAAGATTTCTTCCATCACGGATTTAACCGTCACGTGCCACCCAATGTCATTGACTTAAGGATTATCTCTTTTCAGTCCCCCTTTGTAAAGGGGGATTTAGGGAATTTTTACAACATTCTGTAGAATCTCCACCGACCCTCTTTAGAAAAGAGGGGAGTCAAAATGCTTTAGTCAATGACATTGATTTTAACTTGACATTTTCCGCGTCTCATTGTATCGCACAGCCGCTTTTGTCGGGGGGATGCGGGTATAAAGTTGTGCCAAGACTTCCGACCTATTTTCTCAATCAATACTTTGGATAGAGGATAATTATGGCACTCGCGATCAATGATCTGAATGTACCGCAACGTCTCCTTCTCGGCCCCGGTCCCAGCGCCGTTCATCCCCGTGTTTTGCGCACGATGAGCACCGCGCTGATCGGGTATCTTGATCCGGAGTGGCTCGCGCTGATGGACGAAGAGCAGGCCCTCCTCCGGGCCGTTTTTCAGACAAAAAATACCATGACCTTTCCGATGACGGGAACGGGCAGCGCCGGGATGGAAACCGCCTTCTGCAATTTCGTCGAACCCGGCGATACGGTCGTCATCGGCTGCAACGGTTATTTCAGCGAGCGGATGTGCGAAATGGCGAAGCTTTACGGCGCCAATGTGAAACGGATTGAAAAACCCTGGGGAGGCGTGTTTACCCCGGCTGAAGTGGAAACCGTCCTCGCCGAAAACAAACCGGTCAAACTTCTGGCCCTGATCCATGCGGAGACCTCCACCGGCGCGCTCCAGCCGTTAGAGGGCATGGCCGAGGTCGTTCACCGGCACGGCGCCCTTTTTCTGATCGATTGCGTCACCTCCCTGAGCGGCGTCCCGCTCAACATCGACGGCTGGGGAATCGACGTGGCGTTCAGCGCATCGCAGAAATGTCTCGGCTGTCCTCCTGGTCTTTCCCCATTTACCGTCAGCGATCAGGCCCGCGAGGCGCTTTACCGCCGGAAAACCCGCGTTCCGAATTGGTACCTTGATCTGTCGATGATCGAAAAATATTGGAACAAGGAGCGGGTATATCACCATACCCCTTCCACAACCCTCCATTACGGTTTCCGCGAAGGGATGCGGCTTGTCCTTGAAGAAGGGCTGGAGGACCGGTGGTTCCGTCATCAGGCCATCGCCGAGTATCTCTGGGACAAGATGGGAACCCTCGGTTTGCAGCTCTTTGTTCCGCGGGAGAACCGCCTGCCCTCGCTGACCACGATCTGCGTTCCCGACGGTGTCGATGATGCGGCCGTCCGGACGCGCCTGCGCGAGGCGTACAACATCGATATCGCCGGCGGATTTGGCCCCCTGAAAGGCAAGATCTGGCGGGTCGGGCTGATGGGCTTCTCCAGCAGGCGCGAAAACGTGACCCTGCTCTCCGAGGCGCTCCGGGAGATTCTCCACGGAAAAATCTGAACAGCTCCGGCGGATCCGAATCTTTGACGCAGAAGATCTGTGGAAATATTTCTTGACAGACGCGGAATAATCGTATATTAATCGCGCCCCTTAATCATCATCGTCATCCGCAGCGGAACCACTCTCTCGCATGACATCTCCCCATGAGGGATTTTATTACATGGCGTTGAACGACCGGCGGGTTGTTCTGACAGCAGAAGGAACAGGTATGAGCAGCACAGTCGAAAAAGTACGGAATATCGGGATCAGCGCCCATATCGACTCGGGGAAGACCACCCTGACCGAACGGATCCTGTTTTACACAAAGCGGATCCATGCCATTCATGACGTCAAGGGCAAAGACGGCGTCGGCGCGACGATGGACTCCATGGAATTAGAGAAGGAGCGGGGCATCACAATCGCCTCGGCCGCAACCTTCTGCGAATGGCAGGACCACGAGATCAACATCATCGATACCCCCGGGCATGTCGATTTCACAATCGAAGTCGAACGATCCCTCCGCGTGCTGGACGGCGCCGTACTGGTGCTCTGCTCCGTCGGCGGCGTCCAGTCGCAGTCCATCACCGTCGATATGCAGATGAAGCGCTACAAGGTGCCCTGCATCGCCTTTATCAACAAATGCGACCGCAGCGGCGCCGATCCCTCCCGCGTGATCGCCCAGCTCCATTCCAAGTTAGGTCACAACGCCGTCGCGATGCAGATGCCGATCGGCCTGGAAATGGATTTCCGGGGCGTCATCGACCTTTTGTCCATGAAGGCCTTCTATTTCGAGGGTGAGAACGGCGAACAGGTCCGGAGCGACGAGATTCCCGCGGAGCTCGTGGCCGCGGCACGCTCGAAGCGGGAAGAGATGATCGATGCCGCATCGCTCTTCTCCGATGAGCTGACCGAGGCGATCCTCGAAGAGGGTTCGATTTCCGACGCGTTGATCATTGATGCGGTCCGTAAGGGAACCCTGCTTAGGAAATTCACCCCGGTTTTCCTCGGATCGGCTTACAAAAACAAAGGTGTCCAGCCGCTCTTGGACGCGGTAAACCGGTATCTTCCCTGTCCGGCGGATGTCGAGAACACCGCGCTGGATCTCGATCATGAAGAAACCCCGGTGGTGCTCTCCTCCGATTCCTCCCTGCCGATTGTGGCATTGGCGTTCAAGCTCGAAGACGGCACTTACGGACAACTGACCTACGTCCGCGTTTACCAGGGGACGCTGGCCAAGGGTGCGGTGATTGTCAACACCCGGACCGGTAAAAAAACGAAGGTCGGACGCGTGGTCCGCATGCACGCCGATCAGATGGAAGACATCGAGGCCGCAAACGCCGGTTATATCGGGGCGCTTTTCGGAATCGAGTGCGCCTCCGGCGATACCTTTGTTTCCCCGGGCCTCAACCTGACCATGACCTCCATGTACGTTCCGAAACCGGTGATCTCGCTGGCAATATTTCCGAAGGACAACAAATCCCAGATCAACATGTCCAAGGCCCTCAACCGTTTTACGAAGGAAGACCCGACCTTCCGCACCCATGTGGATGATGAGACCAACGAGACGATCATCGAAGGGATGGGCGAACTGCACCTGGAAATCTATGTGGAGCGGATGAAACGTGAATACGCCACCGATGTGGAAACGGGGAAACCCCGCGTGGCCTACCGCGAGACGATCACGCAGCGGGCGGAATTCAATTACACCCACAAGAAGCAGACCGGCGGCTCCGGCCAGTACGGCCGCGTGGCGGGCTACATGGAGCCCATCACGGAAGGCGAAGAGGATTTCGTTTTCGACAACCAGGTCCGGGGCGGGTCGATTCCCACCCAGTACATCGCGGCCTGTGAAAAGGGTTTTCACCAATGCCTGGCCAAGGGGCCGAAGATGGAGTTTCCGGTGACCGGCGTGAAGATCGTCATCAACGACGGGGCGTCGCATGCGGTCGACTCCTCCGATATGGCCTTTCAGGCGGCGGCCCGCGGCGCTTTCCGTGAAGGGTATGCCAAGGCCAAGGCCGTGATCCACGAACCGATCATGAAGGTGGTCGTGGAGACGCCGACCGAGTTCCAGGGCGCGGTGATGGGGCTCCTCAACCAGAGACGGGGGATGATCGTCGGGGCGCAGGACGAGGGGGTGATGACCGTGGTTGAGGCCCAGGTCCCGCTCGCCGAGATGTTCGGCTTTTCGACGGTCCTGAGATCCTCCACGCAGGGCAAGGCGCAATTCACGATGGAATTCGCGCTCTATCGCCAGGTCCCGCAATCCATCGCGGAAAAGATTGCGGAAGAGGTCGCCCTCCGGAAGAAGAGCGCGGCATAATGGAGCAGGGAGATAGGCTGAAGGTGAATAGACTGAATGGGCACTTCAGCCTTCAGCCTGAACGCCAGGGTCGTTGCTGCAAGACAGGATTACCAACATAAAGACAGGAGGGGTACTATGCTGAAAAAAGAACTCATCCTTCGCAACCCGTTGCGTCAACTTGGTTTCGAGACCGAGGACATCCTTCCCGCCGGCGCAATCGGCGCAGTTCTTTCCCACGCCGGCGTCGGAAAAACCGCCTTGCTTGTCCAACTGGCCCTGAACGGCATGCTGAGAAGCCAGAATGTCCTTCATATCAGCCTGAACGATCCCGTCAACAAGGTGAACCTCTGGTACAATGAGCTGTTTCATCATCTTGCGGGACGTTATGAAAGGGCGCAGATCAACGGCCTCTGGGAATCGGTCCTGCCTCACCGGTTCATCATGACCTTCCGCGTCGAAAGTTTCACGGTTCCGAAGCTGGAAGAACGGCTGAGCGATCTGACCGAACAGGGGATCTTCTCACCAACGATGATGATCATTGACGGTCTCCATTTTGACGAGTCCCGGCGTTCGGATCTGAACGCCCTGAAAGCGCTCGCCGTAAAAAATAGCATTCATATCTGGTTCACCGTCCATACCCACCGGCACGAATCGTCCGGTTTGGACGGCCTCCCGGTATCCTTTTCAGCGGTCGCCGGTCTGTTCGATCTCGTTCTGGAGCTGCAGCCGGAACATGCGGATGTCCACATCAAGTTGCTCCGCGGCGGCGAATCGACCCAAGTTGGATCCCCGCTGCTCCTCGACCCATCGACCATGCTGATCAAGGATCCGATGTAAACCGGCCTCTTTTGGCTTCCATTTTCCCCGGATCGTGCGATGACCCCGTAAAATGACTTTTTCCCCGCCCGGCACCGGGAGGGAAAAAGCGGGGATGGGCGAAAGAGGGAGATTCCGTAGAAATCCAGGACGGCGATCCATGGGTCGTTTCAATCTCTTCATCAGCAACCGGATGGAACGCCTCGCGGCGCAATTAGCGGATACCCTCCGGATGCCCCTCTCCGATCCCCTGTGGGGCGATATCATTATCGTGCAGAACCGGGGCATGGAGCGCTGGATCTCCATGCAACTCGCCCTTCGGCACGGAATCTGCGCGAACGTCCGCTTTCCCTTCCCCCGAGTTTTTCTCCATGAAATCGCGACCAGCCTGACAGGAATCTCTCCCGCGGGCGACTACGAACCCGAGATCCTGACCTGGCGGATCATGGGAATCCTGCCGGGTTGTCTAAATGCTCCTCTTTACAGCGGCTTGAAGCGCTATCTCACTGATGACCCTGCAGACCTGAAAAGAGTTCAACTGGCGGCCGGCATTGCGCGGGTATTCGATCGCTATCTGATCTTTCGTCCCGAAATGGTGGACGCCTGGGAGAAGGGGGAAAGCGGAACGGGGGAAGCCGGATGGCAGGCCGATCTCTGGCGGAGGATCCGCGCGACCTGTACTACGGAACATCTGAACGGGCTTCGCAAGCAGATACGCCGCCGAATCGCGACGGGGTCGTCCGCTGCCCTGCTTCCCGAGCGGATCTCCATTTTCGGCATCTCGGTTTTGCCGCCGTTCTACCTCGATTTCTTTCATCTCCTTTCGCAATCGACGGAGGTGAACGGTTTTTTCATGAACCCCTGCCGGGAGTTCTGGACCGACATCCGCTCGGAGCGGGAGATGGGGCGGATGGTGCAGCGCGTGCGGGAAAAGACGGGTTGGAAAACCGCCACCGAGGAGGATCTCTTCCTTGAAAAGGGGAACGGCCTGCTCGCATCGCTCGGCAAACAAGGGCGGGATTTCTTCTCCCGTCTTGCCGCTGTTTCGTCGGATACGCATGAGGAGTTCCCGGATCCCGGGGAGGGGAGCCTGCTGACCATGGTCCAGGCCGATATGCTGAATCTGCGCGACCGGGGCGGAGGCGGAATCCCCAAAGCCGGCGTCGCCCGCGATGACCGTTCCGTACAGATCCATTCCTGCCACGGTCCACTCCGGGAAATCGAGATCCTCCATGATCAACTGTTAGAGATGTTTTCGCAGAACGCGGACATTTTGCCGAACGATATCATCGTTATGGCGCCGGATATCGAAATATACGCCCCGCTGGTGGAGGCGGTTTTCGGTGGGGACGCCTTGCGGCAAGGTGTCCCCAAACGCCGGCGGGAGATCCCCTTCAGCATCGCCGACCGCGGCATCCGTCACGGAAGCGCCATGGTCCGGGCCGTTTTTGCGATCCTGGAGCTTGTAACCGGCCGTTTCGGCGTCGCCGGCAGCCTCTCCATCCTCGATGCGGCGCCGGTTCGGAGGCGATTCGGCCTGGAGGATGGGGATGTCGATAAGATCCGGCGCTGGATCGCCGAATCGGGGATCCGCTGGGGGATCGATCCGGAGGACCGGGCGCGCTCCGGCCTTCCCGCATTCCGGGAAAACACCTGGCGGTCGGGTCTGGACCGCCTGCTGCTTGGTTATGCGATGGCGGGCGATGGGAGACGGATCTTCCGGGGGGTAGTTCCCTATGACGATATCGAGGGAAAGGACGCGGAGATCCTCGGCCGATTCATCACCTATGCGGAGGCCCTTTTTTCGCTCCGCGCCTCACTTGCAAAACCGCGTTCCCTCGGCGACTGGGCCGCCGCTTTTCTCGGTCTCTTGGAGGCGTTTTTCGCCCCCGCAGCGGCGGAGGACGAGGAAGAAGACCTCCGCTCTCTGCGCCGCTCTCTGGAAGAGATCGGAAGAATTGAAGAAAAGGCGGCTTTTCACGATGCGGTCGCGTTTTCGGTGATGAAATCCCTTCTGACAAATGCGCTCGATAACACCGGCCATCCCTACGGGTACATGACCGGAGGCGTGACCTTCTGCGCGATGGTTCCGATGCGGAGCATCCCCGCCCGGGTTGTCTGCCTCCTCGGAATGAACAACGCCGATTATCCCCGCCGATCCGAACCGGTCGATTTCGATCTTCTAAGCGAAAACCCGAGGTCCGGCGATCCGTCGCGAAGGGATGATGACCGCTACCTGTTTCTCGAGGCGCTGCTCTCCGCTCGCGATACCCTCTATATCAGTTATGTAGGGCAGAGCAGCGAAGACAACAGCGTGATTCCCCCCTCCGTTCTCGTTTCGGAGCTGATCGACCATCTGGGACAGGGTTATCGGTGCGAGGGCGAAACGGTTGAGGAACATCTGCTGACCCGCCACCACCTCCATCCCTTTCACCCCTCCTATTTTTCGGGCGATGCGAAGCTCTTCAGCTATTCCGCGGAGAATTGCGCGGCGGCCGGCAGCCTCGTCGATCCTTCGCGGGCGGAGCGGAAATTTGCGACGGAGCTTCTCCCCGAGCCGGAGACGGGGTGGCGGGAGATTTCGACCGCAGACCTGATAACATTTTTCAGAAACCCCTCGAAATATCTGATGAAGAGGAGGATCGGCCTTTCCCTCGATGAAGGACCGGAAATTCTTCGGGAGAAGGAGTTGTTCCGGATCGGGGGGATGGAGCGGTATCGTCTGGGAGAGTCCCTGCTCGAACATGCCCTCGGCGGCGGAGATCCGCGGGAACCCTTCCAGGCGATGATGGCCTCCGGTGAGCTTCCCCATGGAGCGGCCGGGCTCTGTGAGTACGATGCGCTTTGCCGGAAGGTGACCGACTTCGCCGCGTCCGCGGCTCCGCTGCTGAAAGGTCGGCGAACCTCTCCGTTGGACGTGGATCTCACTCTCGCCGGCTTTCACATTTCCGGGCGGATCGATGGCCTCTGCGAGGCGGGCCTGATCCGGCGCCGGTATGCAACCATCCGCGGCAAGGACCATTTGCGGCTCTGGATCGACCTTCTGCTATGGTCTCTCGCCGAACCCGCCGCCGATCACGGGTCGGCCGTACTTCTCGGGCGGGAGGAGGCATGGGGCTATACGGTCCCGGAAAACCCGCGGGAGGCGCTCGGCAACCTCCTTCGGATCTATGCAGCGGGGCTGCGGGGTCCTGCCCCTTTCTTCCCGGAGACCTCTCTGGCCTATGCAGAGACCCTCCACGGGGGAAAGAAAACAGCCGAAGCGGCGCTCAAGAGGGCGGAGTCGAGCTGGAACGGCAATGAACAGCTCCAGCTCCCGGGCGAGGGGGATGATCCCTATTTTCGCCTCTGTTTCGGGGCCGATCCGCCGCTGGATCCGGATTTCCGGGAGATGGCGGTAGCGGTGTTCGAACCGCTCCTCAGCCGCCGGGAGAAGCGGGGAAGATGAACGGAACCGATCCTCATATCAGACCCCATTGGGGACACCTTGCGGCAAGGTGTCCCCAAGCCTTCGATCTGACGCATACGCCTCTTTCCGGAACGAATCTGATCGAGGCCGGCGCGGGGACCGGGAAGACCTATGCCATTGCCGGCCTCTACGTGCGCCTCCTCATCGAATCCGCGCTCCCGGTGCGGGAGATCCTGGTCGTGACCTATACCGTCGCCGCTACGGATGAACTGAAGGACCGGATCCGGCGCCGGGTCCGCGACGCGCTCTGCGCATTCCAGACCGGCTGGGGTACGGACGCATTCCTGATCGCGCTGCTTAAGAAATTTCCGGAACCGGGAGAGCGGGTTCATGCCGCGGAACGGTTGACCCGTGCGCTGCGGGATTTCGACGAGGCGGCGATCCATACGATTCACGGCTTCTGCCAGCGGGTTCTTCGGGAAAACGCCTTCGAAAGCGGGGAGCTTTTCGACACGGAACTGATCACCGACGATCAGCAGATTCGGCTTGAAATTGTTGAGGATTTCTGGAGGAACCACTTCTATGAAACGGCGCCCGAGGTCGCGGCCTATGCGCTCGAGCAGAAATACAGTCCCGAATCCCTGCTGCGGTTCATCGGGAGCCGCGCTTTTCTGCCCGAGTGGCGGATCGTTCCCGAAATGGAACCGCCCGACGACGAAGAACGGGGACGCCTGGTCGAGCGACTGCGGCGGGAGCTTTCCGCGCTGCGGGCGGACTGGCCTACTTGCAGGGAGGAGGTCTCCGCGCGGTTGGGTGATCCGGCGCTGAAGGCCAATCTGTACGGCAGCCGCGTGCCTTGGTTGATCGCGGAAATGGATCGATGCCTTGCCGGGGAGAACACCTCCCTTTTTCTCTTCGCCGGCTTTGAAAAATTCACCGCGGACAAAATTGCAGCCTCCCTCCGCAAGGGTGGAACTTCCCCGGAACATCCTGTATTTGAGCTCTGCCGCACGATTTGGGGACTCTCCTCGCAACTGAAGGTCGCCCTGGATCGCCATCTCCTGTTCCTGAAGCGGGAATTGATCCGCGCGATGACGGAGGAGCTTCCCCAAAAAAAACAGCAGCGGAATGTCCAGTATTTCGACGATCTGCTGCTCAGGCTTCGCAGGGCGCTGCTAAAACCGGGCGGGGAAGGTCTTGCCCAGGCGATCCGCCGCCGATACCGGGCGGCGCTGATCGACGAATTTCAGGATACGGATCCGGTTCAATACGTGATCTTCTCGGCGATATTTCGCGAGGCGGGGAACATCCTCTTTCTGATCGGCGACCCCAAGCAGGCCATTTACAGCTTCCGCGGCGCCGACATCTTCGCCTATCTGACGGCGGCCTCCCAGGTCGAAGCCGTTCACACCCTCGATGCAAACTGGCGCTCCGACCCGGTTCTGATCCGGGCCGTCAATACGCTCTTTTCCCGCCGGGAAAATCCCTTCGTCTTTCCGGAGATAGCCTTCCGGCCGGCGCGGGCCGGAAATGAGACATTTACAGAAAAGCTAACGATTGAAGGATGTTCCGAACCACCGCTCCAGTGCTGGTTTATAGATGCGGATGGCGGTGATGAGGCCCAAAAACCACTCCCGAAGGGGATCGCCCGGCCGCGGGTTGCGCGCGCGGTCGCGGCGGAGATCGCGAGGCTGCTCCTCTTGGGAAGGCAGGGGCGCGCGATGATCGGGGAAAGAGCTCTTCGGGAAGGTGACATCGCGGTCCTCGTCCGGACGAACCGGGAGGCCCGCCTCTGCCGCGAAGGGCTTGCTGCATTGCGGATCCCGGCGGTGCTCCACAGCACGGGAGACCTCTTCGACTCCCCGGAGGCCATGGAGATGGAACGTCTGCTGCTGGCCGTGCTCTCCCCCGACCGGGCGGAGCTCCTTTTGGCGGCGCTGGCCACGGATATGGTCGGATGTAATCTTGCGGCATTGGATGCGCTGCGTCATGATGAACAGGCGTGGGAAACCTGGCGGGAGGGATTTCGATCCTATCACAGGATCTGGGAGAAGGGCGGCTTTCTGAAGATGTTCCGTCTGTTTCTCGATCGGGAGCAGGTGCGGGGCCGGCTGCTGGCCTTCGCGGATGGGGAGCGTCGGCTGACCAACTGCATCCATCTTTCCGAGGCGCTGCACCGCGAGGCCGACGAAAGGAACCTGGGGATGGCCGCTCTGATCCAATGGCTGGCCGAAAAACGGGACCCGCGGAGGGCAAGCAAAGAGGAACACCAGCTTCGCTTGGAGAGCGACGCGGAGGCCGTTCGGATCGTAACGATCCACAAGAGCAAGGGGCTGCAATATCCGGTGGTCTTCTGTCCGTTTCCGTGGGGAGGAACGGCGGAGAGGGACGAGCTGCTCTGCTATCATGATCCCGTCGATCACGGGCAGATTTGCGATCTGGGATCGGAGGACTATCCCGACCACCGGCAGCGTGCCAGACGGGAGGCCCTTGCCGAAGAGGTGCGGCTGTTCTATGTGGCCCTGACGCGCGCCCGAAACCGCTGCACGTTCGTCTGGGGAAGGATCAACGGTGTCGGCGGCTCGGCGCCGGCCTATCTGCTGCACGGCGGGGATGATGCGGAGGATGCCGTTTTTGCAACGGAAAGTCGTTATCAAAAACTCTCCGGCCGTGAAATCCATGATGAACTGAAAAGGATCGCCGCAAAAGCGCGTGGTTCCATAGAACTTCTGGATATGCCGTCCGACGCGGGCGCGGTGCGTATGACGGGGACACCTTGCCACAAGGTGTCCCCCTTTGGCGGGGACACGATGCGGCATCATGTCCCCGTCCGGTGTCGGGAATTTCACGGCGCCGTCGATCACTCCTGGCGTGTCGCCAGCTTCTCCCATCTCATCTCCGGCGTCGGTTGGAACAGCGAGCTGCCCGACCGCGACAGCGACCGGGGTGGACGGGTACACGATGCGGCATCATGTCCCCGTATTGGAATGCTTTCCCCGGGTCCGGAACACCGCGCCGACCCGGAGGAGATCGATCCGAGCTTCACATTTCCGCGGGGAAGCCGTTCCGGCACACTGCTCCATGAGATCCTCGAAAAGGTCGATTTCATGAAAACGGACGAACCGCGCTCGGCGGAGATGATCGCGCTTAGGCTGCGTGAAAACGGCTTTGATCCGCAATGGCAGGGGCCGGTTCGGGAGATGGTCCGCCGCGTGGTCCGCCATCCACTCGTTTCCGCTAACATTTTCCCGATCCGGGAAGATCCGGTCCGCCATTCCGGGGGTGTAACGCCGCCGATTTCGGGCGAACCGGAGGCGATCACCCTCTCCCGGATCGGCAGCGACCAGCGGCTCAACGAACTGGAGTTCTATTTCCCGTTGAAACGGCTCACCCGGGAAGGGCTGAGCCGTCTTTTCCGGGAAACGGGTATTTCAGCGGCGCCGGCGTCCAAGACTTTCGCGGAATCCCTTCACCGGCTCCAGTTCGATCCGGTCCGGGGATTCATGAAGGGTTACATCGATATGGTCTTTCGTTTCGCCGGCCGCTATTACCTGGTGGACTGGAAATCCAATTTTTTAGGCGATCACCGGGAGGATTACCGCCGCGACCGTCTTGCGGCGGTCATGACGGAGCACCACTATGTTCTTCAGTATCACCTCTATCTGATGGCGCTCCACCGCTACCTGCTCCGGAGAGACCCGGGTTATGATTATCGCTCCCATTTTGGCGGTGTTTTTTATCTTTTTCTCCGGGGGATGAATCCCGCCTGGGGCGCCGATTACGGGGTCTATTATGACCGTCCCGATCCGGAACGGGTCGAGTTCCTCTGCCAGGAGATGATCGGAACGGGGGAGGCGAAATGACGATGGCCGACGGTAAAGCGAAAAGCGCCCCTTACACCTCACGCCTCACGTTCCACACTGGTGAATCCCTGGAACCGATCGATCTTCACTTCGGCCGCTTCATCGAGAGGCTGGGCGGCGAAGCGTCGCCCTCGCTTTTCTTAGCTGCGGCTTTTGTCAGCCGAAGCGCCCGCGAGGGAAACATCTGCCTCGATCTCAACGATGTCGCCGGCGGGATGGCGCCGCCCGAAGCGTGCGTGTCCCTGCGGCAATGTCCGGATCTGGCCACGTGGCGAACGGATATCCTGAAATCCCCGGTCGTCGGAAAGCCCGGTGAAGAGCGACCGCTGATTCTCGACGAGGCCTCCCGTCTCTACCTCTGCCGTTACTGGGAATACGAGGCGGAGTTGTCCCGGTTTCTCATTCAAAAAGGCCGGTTGCAGGGGTCCCGGCCGGAATGGCTCCGGCAAAAGGGGATCGATTTGGAACGCCTCCGGGATGGCCTGAGGCGCCTCTTTCCACCCTCCGCCGGGGAAACAGGACGGGAAGGTGAGGGGAGGATGGATTGGCAGAAGGCGGCGGCGCTGACGACCGTTCTGCAGAACCTCACGGTGATCAGCGGCGGTCCGGGAACGGGGAAGACAGTCACCGCGGCCAAGGCGATTATCCTCATTGTCGAACAGTCGCGGCTTCTCGAACCGTCGCAGGGGAAAAGGCTGCGCATCGCACTGACCGCCCCGACCGGAAAGGCCGCCGCAAGGCTTCAGGAGGTGATCTCCCGGATCAAAGAGCGGTGGTGCAGCGATCCAGAGATCCGCGAGGCGATCCCGGACCGGGCGATGACCATCCACCGACTGTTGGGCGGCCTTCCCCATTCCTCCCGTTTTCGCTATCACCGCGGGAACCCGCTGCCGGTGGATGTCGTGGTGGTCGATGAGGCCTCCATGGTCGATCTGCCGCTCCTTGCAAAACTGATGCGCGCCCTCCCGGAACAGGCCCGGCTGATCCTCCTCGGGGATCGGAATCAGTTGGCCTCGGTGGAAGCAGGGGCGGTGCTCAGCGACATTTGCGGCGATCCGCCGCTGAACCGTTTTTCGCCGGATTTTGCCGATCTCGTCGCCTCGCTGACGGGCGGGGACGCTGTGACGCCTCCGCTCACCCGGTCAACGGCAAGCCCATCGCAGATCCGGGACTGCCTGATCGAACTGCAAACCAATTACCGCTTCCCGGAGGAGAGCGGAATCCATCGTCTGAGCCTTGCGGTAAACCGCGGGGCAGGGGAGTCGGCCCTCTCCATTCTGAAGGAGAAGGGGGACGACTGCCGCTGGATGCGGATTCCTCCGGCCGGGGAGCTGTCGCATGACCTGAAAGATACCATTATAAAATACTTTAAGGAATACATGGATCATATTGATCATGCAGGTGAATATGGATTGCTCTTTGATCTGTTTGACCGTTTCCGGATTCTCTGCGCCCTCCGCCGGGGGCCCTACGGTGTGGCCGAGATCAATCGGCTTTGCGAGCAGATCCTTTTCGAGTCTGGGCTCATCCGGACCGCCGGTCCCTGGTATCCGGGACGACCGGTAATGATCACAAAAAATGATTACGGAATAGGGCTTTTTAACGGCGATGTCGGACTCATCCTGCCTGATCCGGAACGCAACGGGGAGCCGGGCGCCTTCTTCCGTGATCCGGGCGGCGGCTTGCGTCGTTTTGCCCCGGTCCGACTTCCCGCCCATGAAACCGTCTATGCGCTGACGATCCACAAAAGCCAGGGGTCGGAATTTGATAACATCCTTGTGATTCTTCCCGACCGCGACGCCCCTGTGCTGACGCGCGAACTCATCTATACGGCCATCACCCGCGCCAGAAAATCCGTCACCGTATGGGGCGAGGAGGCGTTGTTCATCCAGGCCGTTTCCCGCCGCTCTATACGCTCATCCGGTCTGCGCGACGCGCTTCAGTGTGAGTGCCAACCTGGGGACAGATTTTAAATCTGTCCCCAGGTTGGCCTCGATTCACCTTGACAATTGAGATTGAATCCATTAGCCTTCGCCCAATATCGGAACATGGGGGAAAATCATGATTGGCGTACTGATCACCACCCACGGCAATCTGGGGAACGAATTGATCAAGGCGGCGGAGTTGATCCGCGGCAGCATGAAGGGGATCATTCATATCGCCGTTGACCAGACCAAAGGGGTGGAAGATATCAAAAAGGAGATGAGCACGGCGCTCAAGAAGCTGGATCAGGGTAAGGGGGTGTTGATTCTGACCGATCTTTTCGGCGGGACGCCCTCCAACCTTGCCCTCTCCTTTCTGAAGACGGGCAAGGTAGAGGTGATTACCGGCGTCAATCTCCCGATGCTGCTGAAGCTTCCCGACATCCGGGAAGGGATGACCTTGGAGGATTTTGCCCATTTCATCAAGGATTACGGAATCAAGAACATCTCCCTTGCCAGTGAGATTCTGAGCAAAAAAGTCGGATAACCCATTGCAAGATTCATTGGATATAGCCCTTGTGCGGGTCGATAACCGTCTGGTTCATGGCCAGATACTGGAGGCCTGGGTTCCTTTTCTGAAGGCTTCCTGCATTGTTGTCGCGGATGATCAGGTGGCCTCCGATTTCTTCCGCGAGACGGTGATCCGGATGGCGGTTCCCAGCGAAGTCGAGGTCGTGATCAGCGGCGTGGCGGAATTTGCGGAAAACAACGCTTTCAGGCGGGGCTGCGGCCCCAAGACGATTGTTCTTTTCAGCACCGTTTCCGCCGCCTGGACGGCCTACCGGCTCGGCTTCCGATTTGATAAACTGAATATCGGGAATATTTATAACGAGGAATGCAGACTTTGTTGCACCCCGTCCGTGCAGATGAACGATGGGGATATCCGGGATATCACCGGCCTGCGGAATGCGGGGGTGCAGATCGAATTGCGGCGCGTCCCGAGGGAAAAGCCGATCGATCTTTTCGAAATCGTCCGGAGCATGGGGCCATGATTCCCGTGCGGACCCTTTTTCCACGTGTCCGGCCCTAATCCGCAGTTGAACCGTTCAGGCGGATCCTATGTTCATGAATGTTCTGATCGTCTCCATTGCCGGTGGCCTCCTCTGCCTGGATCGCGTGTTCATCCAGACCCTGATCTCGCGACCAATCGTGGCAGCGCCCGTGACCGGCGCTATCCTGGGCGATCCCTATACCGGACTCATTGCCGGCGCATTCATCGAACTGTTCTGGATCGACCGCCTTCCGATCGGCGCCTATGTTCCTCCCAACGACACGGTTGCCGCCATCCTGATTGCCGCCTGCGCCATCGAGAGCGGCCGGATTCTGGGTCAACTGCCTCAGGGGCTGATCGCACTGGCCGTGCTCATTTTTGTTCCGTTCGCCTATCTTGCACAACAACTGGACCGCTGGATTATCCGCGGAAATGAGAAACCCGCCGACGATGCCTTGATGAATGTCATGAGCGGCGCCCCCCCCGCCATTGCGCGCAAACACCTTTTCGCGGCCCTGAAGACCTGGCTCCTGTCGACCGGCCTGATCGTGATCGCAATCCCGATCGGCGTCGGCGTCATGACATGGGGTTATCCCCGCCTGACGCCCCGGATCATCCGGGGGCTGGATCTGGTCTATGGGCTTCTTCCGCTGATCGGAACCGCGGTCGCGCTGAACACCATCCATCTGCGCGGCGCCCTTCCCATTTTCTGCGCGGTATTCCTGTCGGCGACGGTTATTCTCCATTACATCCGGAGTTTTTAGAATCATGAAAATGGATCATATCCGAATCGGAGAATGTGAGGAAGGGGATATGCGCGAAATTATGGAAATCGAAAGAGATTCTTTCCCCTCTCCCTGGTCTGAGAATCTGTTCCGCCGCGAGCTGACAAACCCCATCGCCCGAATGCTCGTGGGCAGGATTGATCCCTTGCCGGGCAAACCGGTAGCGGGTTACATCGTCTATTGGCGGGTGGCGGATGAGATGCACCTCCATAACATCGCGGTCCGGAAAGATCAGCGGAGAAAAAGGGTTGCGTTCTTGCTGTTGCGGGAGGCGATCCGGGCTTCAAAATCGGAAGGGGCGCGATGGGTCACGCTCGAAGTGCGCCGCTCCAACCTTCCGGCGCAGAATCTGTACGAAAAGTTCGGCTTTTCGGTGAAGGGCGTTCGTCCCGGTTATTACTCCGATACGGGGGAGGATGCGCTGATCTTCTGGGCGGACCTGGATCGGATTCGGGCGGAGGGAGGGCATCCCCCGGAATCGGTAAAGAAGGAATGAGCACCATGGCTGAAAAACCATCCATAGCAATCGGGCAGGTCATGGAGAACCGCAGCGTGGCCCCCGGCCACTTCCTCCTGACCATCCGGCTTCCGCTCTCTTTTGCAACGCCGATCCCGGGTCAGTTCGTGATGATCCGTGATCCGGATCGGGATGAGCCCCTCCTTCCCCGGCCGATCAGCGTTTACGGCTTTCAACGGGAAGAGGGTCACGCGATCCTGAATCTGCTCTGCCGTGTCGCCGGGCGGGGTACATCCCTCTTTTCCCGGATGAACCGAGGCGGGGCGCTTACGGTCCTGGGTCCTCTCGGCCGCGGCTTTACGATCGATCCCGATGTCCGACAGCTTCTCTTGGTGGCGGGCGGCGTCGGTGCGGCGCCGCTGACCTTCCTTCTCCAGGAAGGCTCTCTTCCGGAACCCCATTCGGGGAAACGGCAGGTCACGGCCTATCTCGGCGCCGGGACGGCGGAACTCCTGACCGGGCTGAACCGCTTCGAGGGGTTCTGCGACCTCCGGACGGCCACCGATGACGGCAGCAGGGGGTATCACGGGAATGTCACCGAGTGCCTGGCCCTTGATCTGGCAGGATACGACGCAAAGAGCACGCTCATCCTGGCCTGCGGTCCGGGGGCGATGATCCGATCACTGGCACTTCTACTCCGAGACACCCGAATCCGCTGCCAGGTCTCGCTTGAGGAGAGAATGGCCTGCGGCGTCGGCGCCTGCCTGGGATGTGCGGTTGCAATCCAGGAAGGGGAGGGGAGGACCGGTTACCGGAGGGTCTGCAAGGACGGCCCGGTATTCGATATCGGGGAGCTCCTCTGGAATTCCCCCGAGGAGTCAATGTCGTTGTCGTAAGGATTTTTCTCTTTCAAGTCCCCCTTTTCGGAAGGGGGATACAGGGGGATTTGAGGGGGGTCACAAGCTTAAGTCAATGACATTGACCGTGGAAGGGTAGCGCAATCGTGTAAAAGGTGGGGGGTTTTAAAAGATGGAAACGGATAAAAACACGGTTGTTCCCGGGCGGCTTGTGGTCGAACTCTGCGGTCTGGCCCTCAAGAATCCGGTCATGACCGCTTCGGGGACCTTTGGCTACGGCGAAGAATACGCCCCGTTTTGCGATCTGAACCGTCTGGGGGCCATCGTGGTCAAAGGGCTCTCCCTCGAACCGAGGCTGGGCAACCCGCCGCCTCGGATCATGGAGACGCCCTGCGGGATGCTGAACGCCGTGGGGCTGCAGAATGTCGGCGTCCGGGCGTTCATCGCCGAGAAGCTTCCCTTTCTGAGACAGTTCAACGTCCCGGTCATCGCCAACATCTTTGGCGAGACAATCGACGAATACCGGCGTGTTACGGAGATTCTCACCCGGGCGGCGGGGGTGCACGCCATCGAGGTCAACATCTCCTGCCCGAATGTCAAGAAGGGGGGTGTCGCCTTCGGCGCCCATCCGGATGCCGCCGCCGCTGTCACGGAAGCGGTCCGGGGTGAAACGGATCTGCCGGTGATTGTGAAACTGACGCCGAATGTGACCGACATCACCGAGATTGCCCGGGCGGTGGAGTCCGCCGGCGCCGACGCCGTCTCGCTGATCAACACGCTGACGGGGATGTCCGTGGATATCGAACGGCGGCGCCCCCATCTGGCGAACGTCACCGGCGGCCTCTCCGGCCCTGCCGTAAAACCGGTCGCCCTCCGGATGGTCTGGCAGGTGGTCCGTTCCGTACAGATCCCGGTGATCGGAATCGGCGGAATCTCGACGGCCGAAGACGCGCTCGAATTCCTGATCACGGGGGCAAAAGCCGTCCAGATCGGCACGACCAACTTCATCCATCCGGCCGCCACGATGGAAATCATCGACGACATTGAAGATTACATGATCCGGCATCGGATCGGCTGCATGAAGGATCTGATCGGGTCTCTACAAATTGTTTTTTGACAAGAGGAAGTGGGAGAATTTTTTTTAATGCTGGAAGAATAAGGAATAACCCCCATGCCCGGCGCGGGCACAACGAAGGATGAAAATATTCTGTTCACGACGATGGCTGGAGATACTTTGTCGCAGAAGGCGGGAGATTTTTTTTAGAGAGTCGTAAGCGGCCTCCACCGTATCGAAGCCATCGGGATTCATGAGCGCGCAGGTTGCCGGCATCAGAATGCTTTGGGAGAGGATCCGCGGCAGATCAAAACCGGCCTTTTCCAATTCCCACCAGAGTGTTTCGATGCGATGGATGAGGCCATCCGTGGATTCCGCGATGAATTCATCATAGTTTGCCGGTACAATCCCCCAGCCGAACATACCGCCTTTATCCAGAAATCCATTGATCCCTTCCCGGTATTTGACGAATATCTCTCCGCAGTTGTAGGCATTGAAGGAGAGGATGTCAATATCGAGATGGAGCAAAAAATCCCAGTCGGGATTGCCGCAGAGGTGGATGCCCCGTGGATGTTCGATCTGGGCCAGGAATCCTCCCATATCCACGCGTGCCTGATCTGCGGTATAGCCGGATACGGCGCTGAAGATGGACTGGAGTCCCGGCTCGTCGATAAAAAGAAAGGCACGGGGATTTTTTTCTTTCAGTTCGCGCAATTGGCAGTTGGCCTTCCTCGCCATGAAGTCAAAGAGGATCGAGCGCACCTCGTCATTGTAGATGATCGGCTTTTTGTTTTCGTCCAGCACATTCAGGCCGAAGCTCACCGGGCCTTCCAACTGGCCGCGTATGGAGACAAAGGGGGATAAATCCAAGGATAAAAATTGGTGATAAGTGGCGGAAAACCGGGGGGACATCCGAAAAAAATCCTCATTTTCCAGATTCATCAACGCATTTTCCAGTTCGGCATAAAATTTTTCCGTACTGAAATGGATCTTGCGATTTTCCGGTTCCAGAACGATGCCGGGGAAATTCTCCGAGGCCTGAACGTACATGTCTTCGAAATAATCCATCTTCGGCAGTTGCGGCCAGAAGGGGATGTCGACGCCCATCGCCACAGATAGCGCTCTCTCCATCTCTTTATGCGGCAGTATCCCCATCCCGGTGGTGATCAGATTCCCGGTAAAAGGCATGAGCATATGGGTCATGGTCCGTTTCCACAGATTTTTAAAAATGGCCGCCCATCCTCAGATAAGCACCGCATTTTCGCGCGATTTTACCATAATCGCCTGGGAAATCCCAGCATTCATCCGGAGCACCTGCGCCATAATTTACAGCCGGCCTGACCGGAGGAGCGTTGAAAAAAATGAAAATAACTCTTGACAATCAATGTCCTGACCATTAAGGATGACCCAGTCCGTTTTTTTGTCAAACTGACCAGGCAATTCTTCCGACCATCGAAAAGTCGGGGCGGGGTAATGCATCCAAAATGTGCGAGACGGGTTTCCAACATAGCCTTGGCATATTATTTTCGATCGTTATGGAATCGGTTTTTTCTCGAATTGTATAATGGTTCATCTACTATTTGTGCTCTGCTGAAAGGTTCAAATAAGGGATAGGTCCGGGATCATGTTGATCCTGAAGTTGCTAACATAAAAAAAGGGGGGAAAGAAAATGAACAATCGGAAAGTTAAAGTATTTGTCGCGGTTTTTTTACTGTGCCTTTTTTTCGGCTGGTCGCAGATCTATGCCCAAGTCAAGCCTATCGGTCCCCAGATGACCATCAGGATCTCCCATCAATGGCCGGGTGGGACTATCGACAAAGGTGATTTCCGGGACAGGCTCAGCCGCCTGTTTGCGCAGAAAGTGGGGGAAAAAACCGGGGGTGCCCTGAAATTCGAGATTTATCCCGCTTCCGCCCTTTTCAAGGCAGGTCCGCAGTATGACGCCATGCTGAAGGGCGCGCTCGACATGTCCGTTTATCCCCTCGATTACGCCGCCGGGAAGATTCCCCAGTTCTCTATTACCCTGATGCCGGCCGTTGTTAAGGATCATAGCCAGGCCATGCGCTGGAAAGATGCGCCCATCGGCAAGGAAATCGAAAAACTTAGCGAAGAAAACGGGATGAAGATCGTCACCTGGGCCTGGTGCGGCGGCGGCATGGCCGGCAAGGCCAAACCCCTGATCAAACCGGAGGATATGCAGAATGTGAAAATCCGGGCCGCGGGAAAGATGTTCGAGAAGATGCTCCATGCATCCGGGGCCGGCATCTCCAGCATGCCTTCCAGCGAGATCTATTTCGCCCTTCAGACCGGGGTCCTGGACGCCTGCATGACCTCTTCTTCTTCCTTTGCATCCTACCGCCTCTACGAGCAGGTGAAGTACTACACTTCCCCGCGGATCACCACGACATGGTATATGTTAGAACCGCTGGTTATGAGCATGGTCACCTGGAAGAAACTCTCTCCGGAGCAGCAGAAGATCGTAGTGGAAGTCGGCAAAGAACTCGAGAAGTTTGCGCTGGAAGAGGCGATCAGGGACGATACCGAAGTGACAAACCTCTTCAAGTCCAAAGGCGTAATCGTCCATGACATGACTCCGGAAGAGCTCAAAGTCTGGGCGGAAACGGCCAAGAATACCGCCTGGAAGGAATACAGCGAAAAGGTGAAAGGCGGGAAAGAACTTCTTAAAATGGCGCTGGACGTAAAATAACACAGAATAGCAAAGATGATCGTAACCAATAATCCATTGACAAGGGGAGCCGGGCGCTCCCCCTTGTCAATGGATTAAGGAGATTCTATGGCAATGCAATTTTTCCATGGGGTGATGCAGAAGATCGAAAATCTCAACCGTGCTCTGTATTATGTAAGCAGCCTGGCCATTGTGCTTTCCGCCTTCATCCTCACTTACGAGGTGATTGTCCGGTACGTGCTGAGAATACCCACCATCTGGGAGATAGAAACATCCGTCTATCTGACGATCATGGCCACTTACCTTGGAGCGGCGTACGGCCTGAAAGACGGCGCCCACATCAATATCGACCTGATAACAAGGCTTTTGCCAAAGAAATTTACCGAAAAGCTCTCGCTGGCCACCTCGATGATCGCCCTTGTTTTCTGCCTGCTTTTGGCCTGGAAAGGGTGGGGTATGTGGTGGGAAGCCACTGCCAAGGGATGGTGTTCGGAATCCTTATGGGGTCCGCCTCTTACCATCCCATATTTTTTTCTTCCCCTGGGCATGACCCTTTTGTCCCTCCAATATGTCATATCGATTTCCGAAATAATCGAGAAGAGAGGAGGGAAAAGCCATGGATCCTAACACCCTTGGAATCGTCGTCGGCCTGGTCTCACTCGTTTTCCTGTTAAGCGGTATGCCCATTGCCTTTGCACTGGGTGTTCCCTCCGTACTTTTTATCCTGCTATTCATGGACAGCTACCAATTCGACCTGATCGCCCACACGATGTTTGACGGGCTCAATGACTTCGGTCTTTTGGCCATCCCGCTGTTCATCTTTATGGGGTCCATCATCGCTTCAACCAAATCGGGAGAAGATCTCTACGAAGGCCTGCACCGCTGGCTCCATCGTCTTCCCGGGGGGCTGGCCATCAGCAACATCGTCTCCTGCGCCATCTTTTCCGCTCTCTGCGGGTCAAGTCCGGCCACGGCCGCCGCCATCGGCACCATGGGCATCCCGGAGATGCGCAAACGGGGATACCCCGATTCCCTGGCCACCGGTTGCATCGTGGCCGGAGGGACCCTGGGAATTCTCATTCCGCCCAGCGTCACCATGATCATCTACGGCATCGCCACCCAGACCTCCATCGGCAAGCTTTTCCTGGCCGGGGTTGTGCCCGGCATAGTGATCACCATCATGATGTGCATCTGGGTGGTCCTGTATTCCCAGTGGGCGAGGCGCAAGATGGTCCGCAATGTGGCAAATGGGGACATTGCCGCGAGTATAGGCGCCGAATTCTTCGAATCCGTCACATATTCCTGGAAGGAAAAGATGTCGGCCATCAGCCGGGTTGTGCCGTTCATCCTCTTGATTGTTTTCATCATGGGCAGCCTTTACGGCGGCTGGGCGACTCCGAGCGAGGCGGCCGGTGTGGGTTCGGTGGCGGCCCTCTTTCTGGTCATGGCCATTTATAAACTCGGATCCAAGGACTACCGCAAAATCATCAATATGACCATCAAGGAAAGCACCATGATCCTGATGATCATAGCCGCCTCTTTTCTCTTCGGGGCCGTCATGACAAAGCTCTACATTACCCAATCCATCATCAACGTCATTGTCGGCGCGGGTCTCTCCAAGTGGTCGCTGATGATCATGATCAACATCTTTCTGTTGCTTCTGGGGTGCTTCATGCCCCCCGTGGCGATCATCCTGATTCTGGCGCCCATCCTTTACCCCGTGCTTGTCAAGTACGGGTTCGACCCCATCTGGTTTGGGGTCATCATGACGATCAATATGGAGGTGGGATTGATCACACCG
>Ga0100377_1000407_pt1 | contig 36672 bp, 27 predicted proteins | sample CryGeymeta201501_FD_83664 | JGI IMG/M metagenome (GOLD analysis project Ga0100377, IMG submission 83664) | Groundwater microbial communities from Crystal Geyser aquifers in Utah, USA - Crystal Geyser metaG 2015-01 | ecosystem: Environmental > Aquatic > Deep subsurface > Groundwater | place: USA...
GCGCCCCGCCCCCCCCGCGCGCGCGCCCCCGGCGGGGCGGGGGGGGCGGGGGCGGCGGGGGGGCGGGGGCGGGGGGGGGGGGGGGGGGGGGGGGGGGGGGGGGGGGGGGGGGGGGGGGGGGGGGGGGGGGGCCGGCGGGTCTGCCGGGCCGCCCTGCGCTCAGCGGATCTGTTCGAGTACGCCCAGGACCTGGTCGATGTCCGCTTCGGTGTGGGCGGCGTTGACCTGGAAGCGGATGGTCTGGCTGCCCTGGGGGACGACCGGGTAGTTCAGGCCGACGACGAGCACGCCGTGGTCGGTGAAGCCCTGGACCATGCGGCGGGTCTTGTCGGTGTCGCGGACCAGCAGGGGGACGACGGGGTGGACGCCGGGGATGCTCTCCAGACCCAGGCGGTCCAGGCCGGCCCGGAGCTGGGCGATGCGGTGCTGGACGTGGCGCAGGCGGCGCACCCCCTCGGGCGAGTCGGCGATGTCGACGGCGACCTGGGCGGCGGCGCAGTCGGCCACGCTCAGGGGGTTCGTGTAGATGTAGGTGTCGGCCTTCTGGCGCACGGCCTCGATGACCTGTGGGCTGGCGGCGACGAAGCCACCGTTCACGCCGAAGGCCTTGCCGAAGGTGCCGACGATGATGTCGACCTGGTGGCCGCAGACCTCTTCCGTGCCGCGGCCGGTGGCCCCATAGGCGCCGATGCCGTGGCTGTCATCGACGATCGTCACCAGTCCCTCGGCGAAGCGCTCGCGGTGGGGGGCCAGGACCTCGTTGATCTGACCGATGGGGGCGTGGTCGCCGCGCATGGAGAACACGCCGTCGAAGATGACGATGACCCGGTCGATCCGGCTGGCGTCGACGCCCTCGATGGCGGCCTTGAGCCCGGCCATGTCGTTGTGGGCGAAGATGGCCTTGTTCTCACTCGGCACGCTGGCGATGCGCATGGCCCGGATGATGCAGTTGTGGTTCAGCGCGTCGCCGATCCAGAAGGTGCGCTGGTTCTGCAGGGCCAGGGCCACGCCCAGGTTGGTGGTGTAGGCCGAGTTGAAGATCTTGGCGGCCGGCCGGCCGGTGAAGGCGGCGATGCGCTGCTCGAGCGCGACGTGGGCGGAGAAGGTCCCGTCGATGAAGCGCACGGCCCCGGGGCCCGCCCCGAAGCGGTGGCTGGCCTGGTCGGCGGCGGCGAGCACCCCCGGGTGGTGGGACAGCGACAGGTAGCTGTTGCTGTTCATGCGGATGAATTCCAGGTCGCTGCCCTCCAGCTTGTAGCGGGGGCCACGCTCGCCCCGGGGGGCGATGTAGTCGACGATGACCCGCTCGGGCGCCTTGGCGCGGCCCTCCTCCTGCAAGGCGGCGACTTCGCGGGACAGACCGGCGTTGAGCTTGGACAGCGACATGGGGAGCTCCGGGGCAGGTGGCCAGCAGGCCGAGGCAGGCAGCCTATTCCGGCCGGCCCGGCGGCGTCTGCCCTCCGCGGCGGGTCGTGGGGTTCCGCTGGGCGGAGGGGGGGGCGGCAACAACGGCGGAGGCGAGGCGTCACCTCCGGAGTAATGACCGGTCTGCGACGGTAACTTTCAAGGAGATGAGTCAAGTATCGAGTTGCGGCCTCAGACCGACTACAACGGAACAGGTGGTGGCTCGCCTGTCGAGTTGTTGCCTCCCCGCGGTTCGAGGAAAACGCATAACGCATCGCCTGACACCCTCAAACAAACTTACTCACAAGCCAGGGCCAGCGTCTCCAGGTCCTGCCCCAGCTCGTGGCTCTCGGGCTGTTGGGTGAGGAGCTCGGCGTGGGCCCGGGCGCTGGCGCAGGCGCCGGTGCGGGCCAGGAAGTCGATGCCGGGCTGGTGGATGCCGTCGTCGGCCGGGGGGGCCCGGTCCAGCCAGCCCTCGACCCAGCGCTGGGCCTGGATCAGGGCCTCGCCCCCGCCTTCGAAGTCCCGGCCCTGGGCCTGGGCCTGCCGGTCCCACAGGGCCAGGCGCAGGCGGGCGGCGTCCCAGGCCCAGGCGTCGTCGCGGTCGGCGAGGGTGCCGAGCAGGGCGTCGGCCTCGGCGTCATGGGACAGGCGCAGCAGCTCGCGGGCCAGGGCGTACTGCAGGCGGGGCGAGGCGGGGTTGCGATCGTGGTCGGCCCGGGCCTGCTCCAGGGCCTCGGGATCACCGACCCGCAGGGAGCCGAGCAGGGCGACGTAGAGGGCTTCTCGGGCCGGCACGGCGGCACCCTCCAGGCGGTAGCCCACCCGCAGGGCGGTGTGTCCACGGGGCAGCACATGCTCGACCACGCGGTCGGTGACCTGGCCGGTCTCGGGATCGCTGACCGTCCACGCCAGGTGCAGCCAGCCGGTGCCGGGCAGGCCGGGGTCGGGGGGCGGGGCGGCGGGCGCCAGATCGGCGTGCAGGGCCTCGGCCCACTGGTCCTGGAGGAGCTGGGGCAGGTCGCCGTCCCGGGGCACGCCGACCAGGCCGTCGAAGAGGGCGGCGGCCGAGTTGGTGCTGGTGGTCCAGGCCGGCATGCCCAGGAGGCTGCGGGGGTTGGCGAGCATGCGGCGGGGGAGGTTCAGGGTGGTGCCGGTGGGGCCGGCCTCGACCACGCTGCGACGCTCGGCGCTCAGCGCGGGGACCCGACCGAGCACGGGACCCACCAGGCAGGGCAGGGCGGCGACCAGGAGAGCCAGGACGCCGTTGGCGAGCCAGGCCCGAGCCCGGCGTCGTCGGGGCTGCAGGGACTCGGCGCTGACGACCATGGCGGCGCCCACGCCCCCCAGCAGGCCCCCCAGGTGGCCGGCCTGCGAGGCGGCTGCGGCCCCCAGGCTGCCGGCGTAGAGCATGGCGAAGACCGGCAGGTTGCCGTAGCCGTAGCGGCCCCGCACCCGCAGGAGCTGCAGGGTGTCGCCCCAGCGGAAGCCGATGGCCAGCACCGCCCCCCACAGGCCGAAGCCCAGGACCGAGGAGCCGATGGCCGGCAGGTCCTCGAGCCAGGTGATGGCCAGGGTGCCCAGCGCGACCGAGCAGGCGCCGATGAAGGCCAGGGCGGCGGTCCCCAGGGCGCGCTCGACGCGGTAGCCCATCCAGCCCAGGACGAGCAGGTTGGGGAAGAGGTGCAGGGGGCCGCCGTGGGAGAGCTGGCTGGACCAGGGGGTCCACCAATGGCCGTCCATGAGCAGCTCGTCGTAGCCGACGGGGGCCAGGTCGTAGAGGTGGGCCAGGGGGGAGTCGGGGCTGCCCCGGGCCTGGAGGTAGAGCTGGGTGATGCCGGCGGCGGCGACGACGCCGGTCATCAGCGTCGTGCCCCAGGGGAAGCGCCAGCGCCGCAGGTGGGCGACGAAGCAGGCCTCCTGGCTGTCCAGGGCCTCGGCCAGGGCCGGGATCCGGTCCAGGGGCAGGAAGCCCTCGCCGGTCCAGGGGCCGTGCCGCAGGCGCGCTGTGGCGGGGATCCGGCCGCGTCGGACCTCCTCCTCCAGCTCCACCAGGTCGACGGGCGCGACCTGTCCGTCCATGTCCAGCAGGGCCGTCTCGGCGGCCACTAGGCGCGGTCCTTGCGGCCCCGCAGCTCGGCGAAGACCTGGTCCGGCGGCGCCCCCGGCAGGCCCATGGCCTGGGCCACCGCGGGCTCATCGGCCCGCAGGAAGAGGTTGCAGGCCTTCTCCTGGCCCAGGCTGGCGGGCACGGTGGGCCGGTCCTGGGCCCGGGCGGCCTGCACCGCCTCGGCCCGCGCCAACACGGCCGGGTCCGCGGGGAGCTGGCCGCAGGCGAAGCGCACATTGGCCAGGGTGTACTCGTGGGCGCAGCAGACGGCGGTGTCGTCGGGCAGGTCGCGCAGCCGGCGCAGGCTGTCCCAGAGCTGGGGGGCGGTGCCCTCGAAGATGCGCCCGCAGCCCGACAGGAAGAGCGTGTCCCCGCAGAACAGGAGCCGGTCCGCGCCGAAGTGGTACGCGATGTGGCCCGCGGTGTGGCCGGGCACGAAGTGGACCGTGGCGGTGGCGGCGCCGACCTGCACGGTCTCGTCCTGGTCCACGCCCTGGTCCATGCCGGGGATCCGCGCCCGGTCCCGCACAGGACCGATGATGCGGGCTCCCCAGGCCTGCTTCAGCGCCCGGTTGCCGCCCACGTGGTCGGCGTGGTGGTGGGTGTTCAGCACCAGGTCCAGGCGCCAGCCGCGGGCGTGGAGGGCGGCCTGGACGGGCTCGGCCTCTCCGGGGTCGACGACGGCGGTGGCGCCGGTCTCGGTACAGCGCAGCAGCCAGACGTAGTTGTCCCGCAGGATGGGCAGGCGCAGCAGCTCCAGCCCGGCGGAGGCCACCCGGCTAGTCCTGCACGCCGACGAAGAGCTGGGTGAACCAGAAGCCGCCGGTGGCGTCCTCGACGACGCCCATGCCCGTGAGGTTGTACTCGGGCGTCTCGATGTTCTCCAGGTGCGGCGGGCTGTTCAGCCAGCCCTCGTAGGCCGTCTGGGAGGGGTCCGCGTAGCCCTGGTTCATCGCCACGTTCTCGCCCACGACGATGGAGCTGGGCAGGAGCTCGATGATGGCGGCGGCCCGGTCGTCGAAGCCGTCATGGCCGAAGGCGACGCTGCCATCGGACATGTCCTGGCTGTGGGCCCGGGCGATCTCGGCGACGCAGGCGTCGAGCACCAGGGGGACCAGGCACTGGCCGTCCCGGTAGTCGTTGATCAGCCCGGCGGTCCCCTGCTCCATGTCGGAGAGGGCGACACAGCTCCCGCTGGACGGCGTGGCCAACGCGATGTCCAGGGTGGTGGCCCCTTCACAGGGATCGGGCTCCGCCAGCGTGGTGCAGGCGGCGAGCAGGGGCAGGGCGAGGGTGAGGCGACGCATCCGGATCCTCCAGGGGGGCAGCCTACCCAAGGCGGGCCGGCCCTGCTCGGGACCTCTACGCGGAGACCCCTGCTCGGGACGTCTACGCGGAAACCTCTGCCGGCGGGTGCGGTTCCGGTTGTCATGAACAGTTTGCGAGCGCCTTGCATGCGTCAGGGCTCTGCAAGCACTGCAGGCGCAGGCGAACCCACCCCGGCGCCTGCGGTCTGTACTGTCGAGCCCGCACGGCAGACAGGTCGGGCGTCACCCGTACATGAACAGAGGGAGGTCTCATGTCGACCGTTCAGTCGGACCCGTCCGTCCACGCCCCCGTTGAGGGTATCCAGGCCGCCCTGGCCGCCATCTTCGGCCCCCCCCGCGGTCCCAGCCAGCGCCAGGAGCGCATCGAGCGGCGCGGCCCGCCTGTCGTCGAGGTGGCCTTGCTGTGGCATGACACCGTCCTGGAGGTGCGTCACCTGCCGGCGGGCGCGCCGCCGCTGGTCCTGGCCGAGGGCCTGCCCGAGATCCGCTGGGACGAGGGGCAGGCCGTCTGTACCGTGCCCCTGGGCGCCGAGGGCTGGATCGAGGGGCCGGAGGGTGTGCGGCCGCTGGACCTGGGCCAGGGGCGCCCGGTGGGCTCCGGTGAGGTCGAGCTGGGCCTGATCGTGGGCGAGCAGCTGGTGATCCGGGTGGGCGACCGCAGCCTCTTCCTGCGCCTGACCCCTGCCGGCGCCCGCGTCGCCGGGCGGATCTCGACCGAGGTCGACCTGCCCTTCGCCGGCATCCTGAGCATGGGGACCTTCCTGGCCGCCCTGGTGGGCGTGGTGGTGGCGACGAACCCGCCGCTGGTCGACCAGCAGGTCATGGAGGGCTCCGAGCGCCTCACCGAGCTGCTGCTCACCATCCCGCCGCCCCAGGCGCCGGCCCCGGTGGCCACGACCCGCGCGACCCGGCCCGACGCGGGGGAGGGGCGGCGTGACGCCGGCGAGGAGGGCCGGGTCGGCCGCGCCGAGGGTCGCCGCACGGCCCGCGGGCGCCCCGACCTGCAGCGGCGCCGGCTCGACAAGGAGATCGCCGAGAACGCAGGCGTGTTGGGGGCCCTGGCGGACGCGGGGGCGCTGGGTGGGGTCTTCGACGCCGGCCTGTCGGGGGACATGATGGCCGGCATCGGCAGCCTGCACGGCCAGGCCGGGGTGCAGCTGGGAACGGGCTACGGCGCCCTGGGCCGCGGCCCCGGCGGCGGCGGCGACTTGATCGGCTCCTTCACCGGCACGGGCACCCACGGCCACGGCGACGGCCACCTGGGCGACTTCTCCGGCGGCGGCGACCTGGGTCCCAAGGGCGACGGGCACCTGCGCGTCACGGGCCCGCCCCTGATCATCGGCGGCCTGGACAAGGGCCTGATCGACGCGGTGGTCAAGCAGCACATGGCCCAGATCCGCTACTGCTACCAGCGCCAGCTCGTGCGCCAGCCGGAGCTGGAGGGCAAGATCAGCATGCAGTTCGTCATCGCCTCGGACGGCAGCGTGTCCAAGGCCCGGGTGAAGAGCAGCTCGCTCGGCAGCCAAGAGGTGGGCTCCTGCTTGCAGGATCGTTTCCTGCAGCTGCACTTCCCGGCGCCGACCGGCGGGGGCATCGTGCTGGTGACCTACCCCTTCATGTTCAGCCGGGGCTGATCCGCGCCTTGGAGGAGCGGCGGGGCCTGGGTGGCGCCGCCACTCTGCGGTAGCGTGCGGCCATGCGCACCCTGGGCACGCTCCTGATGCTCGTGGCGGTCGGGCTCTTCTACCTGTCGGCCATCGACCGCCACACGCCGCTGGCTCTCTCCGTCGTCGAGCTGGAGACGCGGCTTCGCTGCGTTCACCTCTACAGCCTGGCCGGCATCGCGGGGGTGGCGCTGTGGGCGCCGGGCTTGTTCCGCCGCTTCCTGGCTCGGTCGGCGCCTCCGCCCGTGCGCACCGTCGGCCACCGAAGGGCCCAGGCGCGGGCCCGGGGCAGCGGCACCGGCATGGACCCTGGCATGGGCCCGGTGGGCTCGGTGGGCGGGGGCTACGGCGGCGGCCTGGGCGGGGGTCTGGGCGGGGGTCCGGGCGGGGGTCTCGGCGACCGCCCCTGGCGAGAGTCCATGATGGAGCGCCTGCGCGGCTGGGAGGGCGGCGCTGGCGCCCGCCTGCTCATCGACCACTCCCAGGGGGTGCCCCTGACCCTGGTCCTGGAGCACCTCTCGCCGCGTCATGCCGAGCGCAGCGTCGGCCAGCTCGGCCTGCTGCTCCAGACCCTGCCCTTGCCGCCGCGCCTGCGGATCCGCTTCTCCCAGTGCCCCGAGGGCCCCTCGTCGCGCCACCACATGGTCGGCAAGGCGCTGGGCGCGGTCCTCGACCCGGGCTGCTTCAAGGCCGTGGCCACGACCGACCAGGTCGACGTGATGTTCCTCTCGCCTGATCCGCGCTGGCGCACCGACTGGTGAGCGGGCCGGCTGCTGTCCTCACAGGCGCTCAGTTCTCGATGGTGTCCAGGAACATCTGGGCGAGCTGCGCGTGGCCGGTCGGGTTGGGGTGGATGCAGGAGGCGTCGAACCAGGTCTCGGCGTCTTCGCCCCGGTAGCAGAGGTTGCCGGGCTCACCGGCGTGGAAGCCGTGGCCGCAGAAGTTCTCCAACATCAGCGTGAGGTCGACGTTCCAGCGGACGGCGAGCTGCATGTAGGACTCGTCCACGAAGCCGTAGCCCTGGACCAGCTTGGGCTGCTTGCCGCCGAAGCCCAGGGCGCTGGCCAGGGCGCAGCTGTCCAGGTCGCCGGTGCCGTCGGTGAACTCGTAGACGTTGCCCATGACGACGAAGACGCCGTTGGGGAAGCGCGTGCTGTCTTCGGGGTGGGCCGAGGCGGGGTCGCTGCCGCCCTTGAACCAGGCCAGGGCCTGGTCGAGCAGGGCCAGGTCGCCGGTCAGCTCGGCCTGGGCCGCGGTGGGCCCCTGGGCGTCGCTGGTCCCGGCCGCGGCCAGCATGTCGTTGCCGCCGACGGTCATCACGACCAGGGTGCGCAGCTCGCTGCCGCCTTCGGGGAAACACAAGGGGATCTGGCGGCCCTCGTGCATGAGCAGGTCGTCGGTGCGCGCCCCCCACTCCGAGCAGTCGCTCACCTCCAGCGCGGGGCCGTAGCGCTCGGTCAGGGCGGCGGTCAGCACGGCCCGGTAGGTCTCGTCCCCTGGGGTCGGCGGCGTGCCGGCCGTCACGGAGTCCCCCAGGAAGACCAGGCGCTGGATGCCGTCGATCTTCTGCAGATCGGTGCCATGACAGTGGGCGGGCAGGTGGATGCCGAGCGCGCTGTAGTCGGGGAAGAAGCCGTCCCCCAGCCCGTCGAAGCAGGGGGCCTGCAGTTGGGTCACGGGGGTGCCGCTGTCGTCGCCCGCGGGCAGGGGCGAGGACTGACAAGCCGGGGCCAGGGCCAGGAAGAGGATCATGGGAGCTCCGCGGAGACTCCATGGTAGCGCGCTCTCCGAGCTCTCCTACAGCCGGGCGATGATCCCGTCGCGGACCTGGCTCATGGTGGCGGTCCCGCCCATGTCCGCCGTGCGGATCCCCGCGGCCAGGGTGCCTGCGATGGCGGCCTCCAGGCGGGCGGTGGCCTGGGTCTCGCCCAGGTGGCGCAGCAGGTAGCCGGCCAGCTGGAGCATGGGCACCGGGTTGGCGGCGTTCTTGCCCACCAGGTGCTGGGCCCGACCATGCGGGTTGCTGAACAGGGCGACGTCGTCGGCGTAGGACAGGGTCGCGCTGGCCGTGATGCCGCCGGCCAGGCCGCTGACCAGGTCGCTCACGATGTCGCCGAACAGGTTGGCGGACAGCAGCACGTCGAAGCGCTGGGGGGCCGTGACCAGCCGCATGCACAGGGCGTCGACGATGATCTCCTCGGTCTGGATGTCCGGGAAGTCGCGGGCCACGCGCTGGGCGGTGTTCAGGAACAGGCCGTCCGAGCGCTTCATGATGTTGGCCTTGTGCACGATGGAGACCTTCTTGCGGCCGTGCTTGCGGGCCACGTAGAAGGCCCAGCGGGCGATGCGCTCGCAGGCGGCCTCGGTCGTGATCTTGATGGCCTCGTAGACCCCGTCGGTGACCTCGTGCTCGAAGCCGGCGTAGATGTCCTCGCTGGTCTCGCGGATGACGAGCAGGTCCAGGTCGGGGAAGCGGGCCCGGGCCTGGGGCAGGGCCTTCACGGGTCGGACGGCGGCCCAGACCCCGAGCTGCTTGCGGAGCTGGATGGTGGGCGGGAGCAGGCCGGCCCGGCGGGTGGCGGCGACGCGGGCCTGGAGCACGGCGCCGGACTTGCGGGCCGAGGCCACCACCCGGTCGATCGAGTCCTCGTCCAGGCGCTGCTCGTCCCAGTCGATGTCGACACCCATGGCTGCGACGACGTGCTGGACGACGCGGCAGGTCTCGGGGCCGATCCAGTCGCCGGGGATGAGGGTGACGGTGTGCGACATGGGTGCGCCTGTGCCTAGAGCTTGTCGATGATGGCGTCGGAGAAGGCGGTGCCGCTGGCGCTGCCGCCCAGGTCCCCGGTTCGGACGCGACCCTCTTCCAGCACGTCGAAGATGGCGCGCTCGATGCGCTCGGCCATGCGCAGCTCGCCGACGTACTCGAGCATCAGCAGGGCCGAGAGCAGCAGAGAGAGGGGGTTGGCCTTGTCCTGACCGGCGATGTCGGGGGCCGTGCCGTGGACGGCCTCGAAGACCGCGATCCGGTCGCCGAGGTTGGCGCCGGGCGCGACGCCCAGGCCGCCGACCAGGCCCGCCGCCAGGTCGCTGAGGATGTCGCCGTACAGGTTCTGCAGCAGCAGCACGTCGTGGGTCGAGGGATCCTGGGCCAGGCGGAAGGCCAGGTGGTCGACCGGCAGGTCTTCTTTCTGGATGAAGGGGTAGTCCTGGCCGATGGCGTAGAAGGCGTCGACGAAGGCGCCGTCGGCCAGGGGCACGATGGCCGCCTTGTGGCAGCAGGCGATGTGGCGCCGCCCCTTGTGGCGCATGTGCTCGAAGGACCAGCGCGCGATGCGCTCGCCGGCGGCCCGGGTGCTCACCTTCAGCGACATCACCGTGCCCGGCCGCACCTCGTGCTCGATGCCGGCGTAGAGGTCCTCGGTGTTCTCGCGCAGGACCAGCAGGTCGACCTTGGCGTAGGGCGTGGCGATGCCCGGCAGGCTGCGGATCGGGCGGTACCCGACGTACAAGCCGAGCTCCTGGCGCAGCGTGACGTTGGCCGAGCGGAAGCCGCGGCCCTTGGGCGTCATCAGCGGGCCCTTGAGGCCCAGCCGGTTGCGGCGGATGCTGGCCAGCGTCTCGGCGGGCATGGGCACGCCGTATTGCTCGACCGCAGCGGCGCCGCCGGGGGCGTGCTCCCAGTCGAAGGGCGCGCCAGCGGCGGCCAGGATCCGACAGGTCGCGCCCGTGACCTCGGGTCCGATGCCGTCGCCCTGGATCAGGGTGACCCGGTACTTCATCTGCCGCCTCTCGTGCGCTGCGGTGGGGGATCGCCTAATCCGCGGCCGGTGCCGGGGCGACGTTGCCGACCTGGACCTCGCAGGGCAGGGGGCCGGTTCCCAGGAGGATCACCCGGTCGGTCGCCCGGCGCATCCGCAGGCGGGTCTTGCCCTCTCCGGCGATGACCTTGAGCTGGTATCCCTCGACCTGGATGCTGTTGGGACGACGGGCCAGCTCCTCGCCGTCCAGGACAAAGACCAGCTCGCCCTTGGGGTCGCCGGCTACGGCCTGGGTCAGGGCCTCTCCCACCTCGGGCTGGAAGGTGAGCTGGTCGTAGGGCATGCCGGCCGGGTCCAGCTCCAGGGTCGGTTTCGTGAGGTCGGCCTGGGTGGCCAGGACCGTGTCGCCGTGCCGCACCTCCAGCAGGCCGCGGCGGGCCAGCAGGGCGGGAATGGCGGTGGCGTCGTCGTCCAGGCCGGGCATGGTCGCGACCAGGCCGATGCCTTGGGGATCGGTGGTCCACTCGGGCGTGCCCAGGCCGATGCGCTCGGCGCGGGCCTGGAGCACGGGCAGGGCCTGGGTGCCGCAGCTCGTGGTGAAGCGGATCGACAGGCGGGTGCCGGCGGGTCGGCCGCCCAGGTGGCCCAGCAGGAACAGGGCCCCGACGTTGATCGCCAGGAAGAGGCCGAAGGCGATGGGCACGACGCGCCAGGCCAGGGCCACGCGTCCATCGGCGCCGCGCAGGGCCATGGGGGTCTCCGGGAGAGGGGGGGGCCGCTTACCCGGATGGCGGGCGAGGGGACAGCCCGCCTACTTGTGGACCGTGCGGGTGAAGTCCATGTCCCCGTCCCGGGTCCACATCTCGCCCGTGAGCTGGTCGTCGGCGATCTCGATCCAGACGAAGCCCGGGGTGGAGTCGTCCTCGAAGAAGGTCGGCTCGCCGCGCTCGACCAGGGCGGTGTTCTTGGAGGCGGCGCCGCTGACGATGAGCTCGGTGCCGCAGACCGGCTGCAGCCACTGGCGGGTGTGGTCGTGGCCGCACAGGTACAGGTCCACGCCGTCGCAGAGGGTGGCGTCCATGAAGGACTGGACGTTGGCGCCGTTGGCGATGGGCAGCCACTCGAAGCCCTCGTAGTCACCGGCGCTGCCGTGCTGGCCGTTGCTCTTGTAGGTGTGGTGGCCGAAGACGATCTTCCACTTGGCGGTGCTGGCGGCCAGGGCGCCTTCGAGCCAGGCCTGCTGCTCGGCGGCCGACCAGTCCAACAGGACGGCGTTGGTGTCCAGGCCGAAGAAGGCGACGTCTTCGGTCTCGAAGCTGTAGTAGCTGTCCGGCATGATCCACTTGTCGCTGTGGTCGGTGTACTCGACCTCGTAGTCCCCCTTCCACCAGGTCAGCGACAAGGCGCCGTAGTCGTGGTTGCCGAGCACCACGTAGAAGGGCAGGTCCGCGCTGGCGTAGGGCAGCTCGAACTTGGACTGGAACTGGTCGTCGTCGACGCTGTTCACGCCGTCGTCGTAGAAGTTGTCGCCCAGGTAGAGCACGAAGTCGCAGCCCGGGCCCCAGGCGTCGGCCTTGTCGGCACACAGCCGGGCGACCGTGGCGGCGACGGCGTACTGGTCGGGGTTGCCCTCGCCCCCGTCGCCCATGGCGATGAAGCGCACCAGGTGGGCGGGGCGGGGACCGGGATCGACGGCGTCCCCGGTGTCGCCCGCGCCCCCGTCGGTGTTGGTGCCGCCGTCGGTGTTGGCGCCCCCGTCGGTGTTGGTGGCCCCGTCGGTGGTGGCGCCGCCGTCGCTGGAGCCGGGCGCGGTGTCCGTGGTGGGGGACTTGGCCGTGCAGGCCAGGACCGCGCACGCCAGGACGTAGGGGAGAAGCAGCGCAGCGAGCATGGTCTTGCCGAGGTCGGGGTGCCGTCACCCAGGCTAACGCCCGGCGCTGCCACTCGCGGATCGCCGTGCCCCGAGTGGACCGGCGCGGCCTACTTCAGCGCGTGCGAGGGGCGGTCCAGCTCCCGCTCGAACTGGGTCTCGCCGTGCTCGTCCACGAAGGCGGCCCGCAGGTGCTCCGGCGTCAGCTCCACCCACAGAAAGCCGCGGCGCCCGTCGTCCTCGAACTCGCTGGGGTCGCCGCGGTCCACCCGGGGCGTGACCTTGCTGCCCGCGCCGGCGATGACGATCTGCATACCGCAGACCGGCTCCAGCCACTGCCGGTTGTGCTCGTGGCCGGTCAGCACCAGGTCGGACCGGCCGCAGAGATCGTCTTCGTACAGGCGCTGGATCCGCTTGCCGCTGGCGAAGGGCAGCCAGGTCTGGCCCTCGTAGTCGCCGGCGTTGCCGTGCTGGCCGTTGCTCTTGAAGGGGTGGTGGGCCAGGACGACCCGCCAGCGCTCGCCGGCCGCGTCGAGCTGCTGCCGGGCGAAGGCGCCCTGCTCGTCGTGGCTCCAGCCCATCATCACGGCCTGGGTGTCCAGGGCCACGAAGCGCGCCGGCCCGCCGTCGAATGCGTACCAGGGGCCCGGCATCACCCAGCCGGGCAGGTCGGCGGGGCCCTGCAGCTGGGCCCGGGCCCGGCGGCGGTCCACGGGCGGATCGCCGTAGTCGTGGTTGCCGAGCACCGCGTAGAAGGGCAGGTCCAGGCCGGCAAACGGCGCGGCCCACTTGGTCCGCCACTGCGGGTCGTCGGGGCCGCTCACGCCCTTGGGGTAGAAGTTGTCCCCCAGGTAGGCGACGAAGTCGCAGCCGGGGCCGCGCTCGTCGGTGTGGGCGGCGCACCAGGCGATCATCGCCTGCCCCACACGCTCCTGGGGCGCGTTGCCCTCGCCGGCGTCCCCCAGGGCCAGGAAGCGCACCACCGGGCCGGTCGCCGGGGCGGGGGCCTGTTGACCGCCGTCCAGCAGGGCGGGACCGTGGGTGCAGCCCATCAGCAGGCCGAGGGTCGGAGCGAGGAGCATGCGGGGCCCTAACGCTCCTCGTCGCGAAGCTGGTTCAGCTCCTCGTCCGCCAGCTCGACCATGGCGCCGCGGAAGGCGTTGGCGTAGCGAGGGTGCACCAGGCGGGCCTCGACGATCCACAGGTCGGGGCGGTCGGCGTCCCGGTAGACGTTGGGGGGCCGGCTGGGGGCGATGTAGGGGCTGAGCAGGGCCAGCTCCTGCAGGCGCTGGCGGACCTCGCCGGCGGTCAGGTGGGGGTGGACCGGCACCGGCACCTGGACGGGGGCGTAGGCGTCGGGGTCGATCCGCAGGACCTCCTGGAGGAGCTGGCGGTTGGGGATGCTGAGCATTCGCCCGTCGTCGACGGTGATCCGGGTGCTGCGCAGGCCCAGGTTGTGCACGATGCCGCGGTGGGGGCCGATCTCCAGGCGGTCCCCCTGCTGGGCCCGGCGCTCGACGGTCAGCACGACGCCCGCGAAGATGTCGGCCAGCAGGTCGCGGGTGGACCAGCCCAGGGCCACGGCGAGGGAGACCAGGGCGAAGGGCACCGCCAGGCTCCAGGAGCGCGGCAGCAGGGAGAGGACGGCGACCAGGAACAGGGGGAGGGTGAGGCCGCGGCCCAGGCCCGTGAGCCCGCCCAGCAGCTGGGGGGCGAGGCCGGTCTTGCGCACCCGGTCCTGCAGGCGCTCAATGAGGCCGGCGCCGAGGAGCAGCATCACACCCAGGGCGAAGTAGAGCAGGGCCCGTCGGGGACCGTGGCGGGGCGGGGCGGGCAGCAGCTCCTCGGCGATGGAGCGCCGCAGCAGGGGCAGGGTGGCCAGCTCGTCGTCGGGAGTCGCGGCCGGGGCAGGGACGGCGACAGGCGCGACGGACACGGCGGCGGGCGCTGCAGCGGGCACAGCGGCGGGCACGGCGGTGGCGGGTGCTGCGTCGACCGGTGCGCCGGGGACGGCGGTGGCGGGTGTTGTCGCGGCGGGCGCCGCGTCGACCGGGACCAGGGCGGCGGGGAAGGCGAGCAGGGGGGACGCGGTTGGCGGTCGGGGACCCGCCACCTGGCCCGAGACGTAGGGGTGGCCGGGGTCGAGCACGTCACCGAGGACCATGTCCAGGGTGGGCAGGCCCGCCTGGCCGGTCTCGGCCGGGCGCCAGTCGTCGGGCCAGGGCCCGAGCATCGGGACGTGGGCGATGACCCGCGCCTGGGGGGGCACAGGCGTCCAGACGCGCGCGGGCGCTGCAGCAGGTGCTCCGGCAGCAGGCGCCTCGACCGCAGGAACCTGGGCGGCGGGATCCTTGGCAGCAGAAACCTCTGCGGCGGTCGGCGCCGCGGTCGGCACCGGCTGGGCCTGGGCCGGCGGACACAGCAACAACAGGGCGAGCAGGGTGGGGCTCATCCGACCAGCCTCCGCTCGCGCAGCACCCGGTAGATGGCGCCGGCGACCTCGTCGTGGAAGCGGAAGGTGTCGTCCTCTTCGCGCTGCAGCAGGCCCCAGTGGGTGAGCCGGGTCAGCAGGGCGCGGCTCATCTCCACGGGGAGCTGGAACTGGATGGCGTGGTTGGCCGGGGTGATCCGCCCGGAGCGTGCCACCTGGCGCAGGGTGATGGCCAGGTCGGCGGGCAGCTCGCGGATGGCCCGGATGGGGGGTGCCGGCGAGGTCCCGACCCAGACGGTGTCGCTGCTCGGGTCGATGGCGACGATGCTGGCCATCCACAGCCGCAGGGCGTCGCGCAGCACGCCGCCGCTGTCCCGGTGCAGGGAGCGGAAGCAGTGCTCATCGTACAGGCGCAGCTCCCGGGCGCGGGGGCTCATGACCTCGCGCAGCCACCAGGCCAGGTTGCCGTCGGGCCGGCGGAACTGCAGCTTGTAGCCACTCATGGCGTGGCGCCCCAGGATGGCGCGCCGCAGGCCCGGCAGGTCGAGCAGGTCCAGGTCCATGCGCTCGGGGAAGGCGTCGTGCAGCGGCACGGCGCGGTCGGCGTAGCTCCAGACCGGGCGGTCGGCGGCGACCAGCCAGCCCACCTGGTCGCTGGTCTCCACGACGCCGGCCACGAAGCGCCGCAGCAGGTCGAAGCCGCGGGGCCGGATGTCGAAGAGCCACTGGAAGCCGTCAACGGAGATGATGGCCGGTCGCCCGGTGCTGCGGGCCTGGCGGGCCAGCCCCAACATCTCGTCGACGACGACCTCGTCCATGCCCGGCGCCTCCAGGTCGAAGCGGTGGATCCGGGCCCGGTCGCCCAGGCCCCGGACCAGGGCCTGCATGACGGCGCCCTGACCCATGCCGCCCACGCCGACGACGGCCACTGAGCGGCTGGCGCCTCGCCCCTGGCCGAGCAGCACCCGGCGCAGGCGGGCCACCTCGTCCTCGCGCCCGGCCAGCATGTCGCCGGCCTCCAGTGCCCGGTCACTGAACAGGCGCCGGTAGGCGTTGGGGATCTCGATGCGGTCGGCGGGTGGGGCGAAGGCCTCGGGGCCTGCCGGGCGGGCCCGCTCCAGGTCGGGCAGGCCGACGATCTTGCGCGCCTCCTGCAAAGCGTCTTCGCCCAGCGTGGTCCGGATCAGCTGCACGGCCTTGGTGGCCAGGCCGGCGGCCCGGCTGGCGGCGCTGACCAGCTCGCGTCGCCCCTGGGCCAGGGTGCGCTGGGTCAGGCGGGTGCGGATCTCCGAGACCTGCCCGCTGACGAGCACGGTGCGCAGGCGCTCCAGGTTGCCGAGCACGGCCTTGAGCACGCCGGCCTCGACCTCGTCGGCCAGGGCCTCGGTCTCCTGCTGCAGCTCGTGGGCCCGGCGGGCCAGGCGCAGCAGGGTGCCGGCCAGGGTGGCGTCGAGCAGCTCCACGCTGTCGCGGGCCATGGGGCCGGCGTCGCGGGCATCGAGCTCGGCGCGGGCCAGCTCGGTCTGGAAGACCATCATGCGGTCGATGTCTTCGATGCCCTTTGCGAAGGCGTCGACCTGGTCCTGCTGGCGGGTGGCCAGGGCCGACAGCTCGCGGCCGGTCTCGCTCTCCAGGAAGGCCCGGACCAGCTCGCGGAAGGGCACGTCGACGACGGCGGGGGCCGGCGGGATGCCCCGGCCGGTGGGGCCGGAGGGGTCGAAGACCACCTGGAAGCGGTCCGTGAGGCCGTCCGCCGCGCTGGTCAGGGTGACCATCAGGGGCTCGAAGGGCGGGTGGCTGCGCACGGCGCCGCGGTACTGCTGGGCGATGCATACGACCTCGTCGACGGTCCGGGACAGGGGGGCCATGACCAGGTCGAGCTGCTCGAGCAGCCGGGTCGGGTCCTCGGTCGGGCCCTGGAGCAGGGCGCCGACCGCGACGACCGCCTCGTCCATGGCGTCCTGGACCCGGCGGAGCTGCAGCGCCACGCGGCCCCGGATGTCCCGTGCCGCGTCGGCGGCGACGGCCTCGGTGTCGCGCCGCACCAGCTCGGTGAGCCGCACGACGTCGAGCTCCATGGCCAGGGCGGCGGCGTTGCCGCGGGTGTGCTGGCGGGCCCGGTCCAGGCCCTCGAAGATGGCCCCGGTGGAGCGGACGCTCTCCTCGTAGATGCGCGTGAAGCGGTAGTCGCGGGGCACCAGGGCCGGCGTGCCCGACAAGGAGAGCTGCCCGGCGTACTCGCAGTAGGCGCGGCCCAGGGCGCTCGCGGTCACGCGCACCGACTCGTCCGAGAAGCGGTCGATGGCGTCGATGAGCAGGCGGAACTCCTCCTCCATCTCCTCGCGCAGGCGGCTGAGCAGCTCCAGGCGGCGTGTGGTGTCCAGGCCGGCCTGCGCGGGCCGCTCCTCGCTCGGTGCGGCGCGGGCCGCCTCGATGACCTCGTCGGTGGTCTGGTCCAGGACCTCGAAGAGGTTGCGGGACCGGGCCAGCAGGTAGCGCTCCTCCAGGACCAGCAGCCCGACGCTGTCGCGCAGGTAGATGGGCACCTGGCCGACGAAGACGTAGCGGGCGATGGCCCGGGGCTCGATGACCCGCAGGGGCTCGCCGCCGAACAGGCGCTGCACGGCCACGCGGACCCGGGTGCCGCGCTTGCGCAGGGCGATGGCGCGGCTGTCCCCCTCGGCCGGGGCCAGGTGCTCGGCGCGTAGGGGCGCGGTCATGGCGGTGGGCAGGCCCAGGCTCAGGCGATCGACGGCCTCGAGCAGGCCGGCGATGGTCCGGCGCTCGTCGTGGAAGTCCACGCTGGCGGCGCGGTCCAGCAGCAGGTTCTTCCACCGGCCGGCCAGCTCGCCGCGCTCCAAGCGCAGGGTCGTCCACAGGTCATCGTCCCGGACCGTGGCGTCCGAGGCCCGGACCAGGTCGTGGCGGTGGCTGCGCAGGAACTCCTTGCGGAGCAGCTGCACGAAGGTCAGCCCGCTCTCACGGCGGCGGGAGATGGTGCCGACCCGCAGGTCGCGGACCAGGGCGTCCAGGTCCCGCTGCAGCTCGCGGCACAGGTCGTCCAGGCGGCGCTCACCGGTGCGGGGTGGGCCGCCCCAGGGGTCGAAGTCGGGGCGCCCCGGCTCGGGCAGCCACTCCGCCAGGCGCGGGAGGGGGGCGGGCGTCTCGGCGGCCGGCTCTGGCGCGCTGCCCTGGCGGGCCCGCGCGGTGGCCTGGCGGGCCGTCTCGCTCTCGCCGGCCAGGCCCAGGGACCACTTCAGCAGGATGGGGCCGACCATCTCGTTGAGCGCGATGGCGGCCAGGCCCAGGGTCTCGAAGTCCATGCCCCAGCCGTGGAACTCGTGGCCCACGGCCAGGGCGACGGTCAGGGCCATGCCGGCCTGGGGGGCCAGGCCCAGGAAGCCGTAGCGGCGCACGGCGTCGGGCAGGGCGACCAGCCGGCCGGAGAGGCGGGCGGCGCCGAAGTAGCCCAGCAGGCGGATGGCCACGAGGGCGGCGGCGAAGGGCGCCATCTGGATGACGGCGTCGACGTGCAGGTCGGCGCCGACCAGGGTGAAGAACAGGACGTGGACGGGGCCCGAGAGCTTGGAGACCACGCCCTTGAAGGGCGTGCCCTGGCGGGTGGCGCTGCTGAGCAGGGCCCCGGCCGTGAGGAAGGTCAGCAGGGGTGAGGCCCCGAACTCTCCGGCGACCCAGGTGACCGTGAAGCCCAGGCCCACGATGGCGACCAGGGCATCGCCGGCCAGGAAGCGCAGGGCGGCCGCGGCGATGGCACCGGTGACGGCGCCCAGGGCCAGGGACCAGGCGAGCTGCGCGAGGACCGCGGTGGCGCCCCCGCCCTCGCCCCCGCTGCCCAGCAGGGCGTGGCCGGCCGCCACGGCGACGGCGAAGAGGATGACGACCTGGACGTTGTTGATGATGACCGTGGTCAGCACGGTGTCGGTGAAGCTGCCTCGGGCCTTGGCCTCGCTCGTCACGGCCATGGTGACCGGCGGGCTGGCGGCCATGATCAGCACGCCCAGGAGCAGGCCGACGGCGACGACCTGCTCGATGCCGGCCCCCGCCATGAAGGGCAGGCCCAGGCCCGGCACCATGCCGCTGGTGAGGATGGCGAAGGCCATGCCGCCCACCAGGCTGGTGCCGATGATGGACAGGGAGAGCGCCGAGACCTGCTTCCAGCGCTGCCGCAGCCCGCCCAGGTCCAGGGCCGAGCCGGCCTCCATTGCGATGAGGGCGATGGCCAGCGTGTCGAAGAGCTTGAGCTGGCCGACGACGGTGGCGTCGAGCAGGCCCAAGGAGTGGGGGCCGCAGGCCACGCCGGCCAGCAGGTAGCCGGTGATGTGGGGCAGGGCGATGCGCTCGGCCAGGGCGCCTAGCGTGTAGGCGGCCAGGATGATGAAGCCGAAGGACACCATGGTCGCGGCGCTGGCCGGGTCGCCGTGCAGGCCCGAGAACGTGTCGAGCACGGCCATGGCCGAGAACAGCAGGACGACGATGAGGAGCTTGCGGAGCATCAGCGTCGCCAGAAGGTGGGGACGAACAGCGCCAGCAGCGCGAAGAACTCCAGGCGGCCCAGGAGCATGCACAGGCTCAGGACGGTCTTGGAGGCGGCCGAGAAGAAGGCGTAGTTGTCGGTGGGGCCGACCATGCCCAGGCCGGGGCCGACGTTGGCCACGCAGGCCAGCGAGGCCATGAGCGCCGTCGTCAGGTCGACGGAGTCGAAGAGGGCGACCAGGACGCCGCCCATGCCCACGGTCAGCAGGTAGACCATGCCAAAAGCGAGGGACTCGGTGACGACGTTGCCGGGCACGGCCAGGTGGCCCACGCGGACCGGTGCCACCAGGGTCGGCCGGAAGCCCCGACGGATCTCCCCCATGATGGCCTTGAAGATGATGACGACCCGGACGACCTTGATGCCGCCGGCCGTCGAGCCCGCGCAGCCGCCGATGAAGTACAGCACGACCAGCAGGGTCTGGGAGAAGGTCGGCCAGGCCTCGAAGTCGTCGGTGCCGAAGCCCGTGGTGGTCATGATCGAGGCCACCTGGAAGCTGGCGTAGCGCAGCGACTGCCCGATGGTCTCGTGTACGGAGCCGTGGATGTCGATGGTGATGAGCAGGCTGACGGCGGCGAAGATGCCGATGTAGACGCGGAACTCGGTGTTCTCCAGCAGGGCCCGGGGGCCGCTGCGCAGCGCCTCGTAGAACAGCCCGAAGTTGCCGCCGGCCACCACCATGAAGATGGTGATGATGATCTCGACGGGCAGGCTGTCGAAGGCGGCGATGCTGGCGTTGCGGGTCGAGAAGCCCCCGGTGCCCATGGTGGCGAAGGCGTGGACCAGGGCCTCGAACCAGTCCATGCCGGCCAGCATCAGCAGGGCGACCTCCAGGGCGGTGATGGCGGCGTAGACCTTCCACAACACGCTGGCGGTCTCGCGGATCCGCGGGGCCAGGCCTTCGCTCTGGGGGCCGGGGGACTCGGTGCGGAACAGGTGCTTGCCGCCCACGCCCAGGGCGGGGAACAGGGCCACGAACAGCACGACGATGCCCAGGCCGCCCAGCCAGTGGGTGAGCATCCGCCACAGGTGCAGCGAGGGCGAGAGCCGGTGCTCGATCTCCGGCAGGATGGTCGCCCCGGTGGTGGTGAAGCCGCTGACCGCCTCGAAGAAGGCGTCCGCGGGCGACAGGTGGGCGCCGATGACAAAGGGCAGGCCACCGAATACGCCGCAGGACAACCACGCCACCGCCACGATGAACAGGGCCTCGCGCCGGCCGATCTCCCGCTGGGCCCGCCGCCCGACCAGCAGCGCCACGCCCCCGAAGCCCGCGCAGATGCTGGCCGCCACCACCATGGCCACGCTGCCGCCCAGGCTGCCGCGCAGGGGGCCCATGACGGCGCAGGCCGCCATGCAGACCGAGAGCACGAGCAGGAGCATGCCCGTGGGGCGGGCGGTGGTGCGGAGGAGGCCGCTGCCGGCGTGGGCGGAGGCAGAGCTCAAGAGTGGGGCATCCTCAGAGCATCCGTCGGCGGAAGAGGCGCTCGACCTGGGACCGGGTCGAGGCCGTGGTGAGCACGACGACGGTGTCGCCGGGGTTGATCACGTCGTCGCCGCGGGGGACCCGGGCCAGACCGCGGCTGATGACGGCCCCCAGGATGGCACCACGCGGGAAATTCAGGCGCTTGATGGGCGTGCCGACGACCCGGCTGCGGGCCGTGGCCTCCAGCTCCAGGATCTCGGCCTGGCCGCCCTCCAGGATGGTCAGGCTCTTCAGCTCGGTCTGGCGCACCCACTTCAGGATGTGGTCGCTGGCTGTCTGGCGCGGCGAGAGGACCACGTCGATGCCGAGCTTCCGGTAGATGCCCATGTAGTCGGGGCGGTGGGCCAGGCAGACGGTGCGGCGCGTGCCGACCCGCTTGGCCAGCAGCCCGCTCATCAGGTTGACCTCGTCCTCGTGCGCGACGGCGCAGAACAGGTCGTAGTCGCCGACCTGCTCCTCTTCCAGCAGGGTCAGGTTGGTGCCGTCCCCTTGGACCACGGTCACCTTGGGCAGGGCCACGGCCAGGCGCTCGGCCGCCACGCGGTCCTTCTCGATGACCAGGACCTGGACCCCGAAGGGCGCCAGCAGCCGGGCCAGGGCCTCGCCGACGACGCCGCCGCCGACGATGCAGACGCGGGCCGCCTCTCGCCCGCCGCAGAACTGCTCCTCGACGGCCTCCATGTGGCCGGCCCGCCCCACGGCGTAGACCCGGTCTCCTGGCAGCAGCACATCGGCCCCGCCGGGCACGAAGAGCTCGCGGTCACGCACGACGGCGGCGACCAGCGTCTGCTCGGGCAGGGACAGGCTGGACAGGGGCTTGTGCAGGACCCGGCTGCGGGCCGGCAGCTCCAGGTGCACCACCTCGATGCGGTTGCCGGCCAGGCCCAGCACGTCGAGGGCGCCGTGGGAGCGGGCGATCTTGGCCATCTCCTGGGCGACCAGGATGCGCGGGTTCACGACCACGTCGATGCCGAGCATGCCGTACTGGATGCCCTCGGCGGAGTCGCTGTACTCCTTGCCTTGCAGGCGCGCGATGGTGCGGCGGGCCCCCAGGTGCTTGCTGGCCAGGGCGGCCAGCAGGTTGACCTCGTCGCTGTTGGTGACGGCGACGACCAGGTCGGCCTCTTGGGCCCGCGCCTTGCGCAGCAGGTCCAGGCTGGCGCCGTAGCCGGCCAGCGTCGCCACGTCGGCGCGCTCGCTGACCCGGGCCAGGGCCTGGGGATCGCTGTCGATGGCCACCACGTCGTGCTGCTCGCCCTGGAGCACCTGGGTCACGTAGCGGCCGACCTCGCCCATGCCGACGACGACGACGTACATCAGGCCCCCTCGGGTGCGGGTGCGGGTGCGGGTGCAGGAGCGGCGACCGGTGCCCCGGTCAGGTCCGGGAGCTCTGACGGATCGCCCGCGCTGCCGCTGCCGGGCTCACCGCTGCCCGGGACACCGCTGCCGGGCTCACCGCTGCCCGGGACACCGCTGCCCGGGACACCGCTGCCCGGGACACCGCTGCCCGGGACACCGCTGCCGGGCTCGTCCCGACCGATGTCGCCGGAGTCGATGAGCAGGGCCCGGAGCTGGCGGGCGCTGGTCAGCTCGCTGAGCAGCACGCTGCTGAGGACGGCGGTGAAGACGATGTCGACGACGGGCCCCGGGAAGACGATGCGGTAGCTCAGCACCATGGCCACGGCGACGTCGCCCTGGCCCAGCAGGCCGCGGCCCAGGTCCCGGGGCAGCGTGTGCGTGCCGCTGGCGGCCCCGGCCCAGCCGCCGAGCATCTTGGAGGAGAAGCGCAGCAGCAGGTAGGCCGCGACCACCACCAGGCCGGTCAGGGGGATGGGACGCCACAGGGCCCCGGCCAGGACCAGCAGCATGATCGACACGGGCCGGTGCATGCGCGCCATGGCCACCTCGACGTCGCCGGCCACCCGCGAGATGTTGGCCAGGGTCATGCCCAGGATCAGGTTGACCAGCAGGGGCGACAGGTCGAGGTAGTGGGCCGCGCCCGAGGCGAAGACGATGATGCCCAACACGGCCAGGAACACGTGCTCGGGCTTGCCGTACTCGTCGCCGATGAACCAGCGGAACAGGATGCCCAGCCCGACGCCCAGGCCGACGGTGACGAGCAGCCAGTTGGCGTAGGTCCAGCTCAGGTGGGCGGGGTCGGGGGCGTGGTAGACGCAGAACACCACGCCGAAGGCCGCGATGCTGAGCAGCTCGGAGCTCTGCACGGTGCCGCGCAGCAGCTCGGTCAGGCTGCCGCTGGCCCCGTAGCGCCGCTGCACCAGGACCATGGCGCCCGCGCTGCTGACCGAGGCGCTGGCGGCCAGCACCCAGGCGCCCGCGGCGGCCTCAGGGCCGGGGTGGCCGCCGAGCAGGCCGGCGTGCAGCAGGGAGTAGCAGCCCAGGCCGACCGTGCCGGCCGTCGCGATGAAGGTGGTGATCGAGAGCTGGGTGGCGTCGTCCTCGCGCAGCAGCAGGGCCCGGAAGTTCGCCTGCAGGCCCATGAGCAGGCCCACACCACCGATGACCAGCGACATCACCGGGTGAAGGCTGTCCAGGGTGTGCTGCCCGATGGCCGCCCCCCAGGGCATGACCGGGCCCAGCAGGAAGCCGAGCACCAAGTACTCGGCGCCGCCGGCGACCAGGAAGCGCGCCTGGAGCCGCTCGACCACCAGGTGGGCCAGCACATAGGCCAGGGCGGCGAGGGCGATGAGGAAGAGGACCGTCTGCAATTCCCGCCTCCTATCCCGTCGGCCACTGCACCGGGTGGCTGGGGACGTAGCCGAGGACATCGCGGGCGCGCGTGCCGTCCAGGACGCCGGAGTAGTGGAAGCGGCGGCGGTTCATGCCGTAACGGAAGTCGCGGCCCGTCATGCGGCTGCGCAGGCGGTAGGCCGGTGACAACATCAGGCCCAGCACCGGGATGCCGATCCGACCCCAGGCGCGGATGGCCGCCGTCAGGGGCAGCGTGTCGGCCCCCGGGATGTTGAAGACGCCCTGGGCGTTGCTGTGGATGGCGCGCTGGATGACCGCCGCGCAGTCCTGGATGGTCAGGACGTTGAGCATGGGGTCGAAGCCGGCCGGCCGCAAGCAGACCGTGGACTCCAGGTAGTCATAGAGCTGGCTGCCGGTGCCGGGGGCCAACACCTCGGCCGTGCGCAGGACCACGATCTCCAGGGGGGTCATGCCCATGCGCGTGCAGGCCGTGACGTCGGCCTCGACGCGGTCGCGGACCCACTGCGGGGCGTTGCCGGTCATGTTCAGCGGGTGGTGCTCGGCGATGAGCACGGGCAGGTCCCGCTGGATCTGGTAGACCGCCGCGTCGCTGCGCATGACCAGCCGCCGGATGGTCGGGTGGCGCTCGGACAGGGCGAGCAGGGCGCGCACAGCCTCGACGTTGTAGGCGTGCACCCGCTCATTTTCGTCCATTGCCGAGCGGTGCAGCTGGGTGTGGGCGATGATGTCCACTTCGAGGTCGCGGGCCATGCCGAAGAGCAGCTCGTGTACCCGTCGCGAGCTGCTGAGGTCCACGGGGACCACGGTCAGGCGATCGTCCTTGGGCAGGTGGGCCGACTCCCGCCAGGGCACGGCCAGGATGCGATCGACCCGCGAGTCGCTCAGCAGGTCGCGGACCAGCCGCTCGCCCACCGGCGCGTCGGCGCCCGTCACCATCACGTTGACAGGTCGGCTCACCGGAAGACCCCCCTGCGTTCCTTGAGCCCGCGCTGGACCAGGGCCTCGACGGCCTCTTGGACGCGGGCGGCGGCCTTGCGCACGACGACGGGATCGTCGGCCTGGTCGGGGCTGAACTCCTGGTCCAGGGGGATGGGCTCGCCCCAACGCAGGTGGTAGCGGACCGGCAGCGGGAAGGGCACCGCAGGGATGGGCACCTCGGGGATGCCGAAGGGCTTGCCCAGGCGGTGGCTGGTCGTGATCTGGGGCATCTGCTCTTCGGCCCCGACCACGCCGCAGGGCACTACCGGGGCGCCGTGGCGGATGGCCATCTCGACGAAGCCGACCCGGAAGCGGCGGAGCTGGTAGCGCTCCTTCCAGGGCTTCACGATGCCCGGCGTGCCTTCTGGGAAGATCATGAGCAGCTCGCCGGCTTCGAGCAGGGCCCGGGCGTTGCCCCGGCTGCCGCCGACCATGCCGCCGCGGGCGAAGAAGGTGCCGATGAAGGGCAGGGAGGGCACGAAGTGGTCGGCGACCGCACGGGCGACACGGGGCGGGTTGGTGTTCCGCAGCACGTCCATCCACATCATCATGCCGTCGATGGGGATGTTGCCGGAGTGGTTGGCGACCAGGATCGCCGGCCCGTACTTGGGGATGTGCTCGTGGCCCGTGCTCTGGACGCGGAAGTAGCGGTCGTAGAGGGGACCGGCGACCAAGCAGGCCATGGCCACGAAGTCGGGGTGCATGCCGAAGGCGTCGTAGCCGTGGCCCGCGTCGTGGAAGTGCATGCCCGCCAGGCGTTCGAGCTCTTCAGGGGGCAGGCTGGCCTGGGCCAGGGCACGCGCGACGGCCGGCGGGAAGGGCATGGTACGGGTGTATCACGGGGCCTCGCCGCGCTGCCCGGGTCGGGCCGAGGAGACCGGCGGACACGACGCCGCAGCCCCCGGGCTCAGCGCGATTCGATGGCGCTCTCGTAGGACTGCGCCGCTTCCTCTGCCAGGCCCTGACGCTCGTAGAGCTCGCCTTGCAGGGCCAGCAGGCGGCCCCGTTGCAGGCGGCTGCCCCCGCGGACCAGCCCGGCCCGGATGGTGCCCAGGGCGGCGCTGAGCTGTCCCAGGGCCTGCTGGCGGCGGGCCATGCGGTAGGCGGCGTCCAGGGCCACATCGGCCTGGGTGTGGGAGAGCAGGGGGCGCAGGGCGGCGAGGTAGCCGGCCTCGTCGCCCCGGGCCTGGGCAGCGTCGGCGGTGGCCCAGGCGGCGGCGACCTCGGGGCGGCCCTGGGAGAGGTCGGGCAGGCCACCGACCGGCCAGGCCTGGGCGCGGAGCTGGGACAGGTCGCTGCCGGTCGCGGTGGTGCCGGAGGTGCTCGTGGTGGTCCCGGTCACCGCCGCGCCCGCAGGTGCCACCACGCCCGTAGTCGCCGCAGCCATGTCGGCGACGGCCTCGGCAGCGGTTCGCCGCTCGGCCACTGCCGGCTCGGCGGCCGGGGCGGCCGGGGCCGACTCGTTGGCCGCTTCACTCTTGTAGCGCGAGCCCGAGAGCAGGCCCGTCCCGCGGGTCGGGGCCGGCGTGGCCGTCGCCACGTCCGGGCGCCGGAAGGGGCTGCGGCGCTCGGCGGCCTCGTCCGCTGCGTACTCCTCGTCGCCGTTGTCTCGGGACCGCGGCTTGGCTTCTTCGTTGGTCCTCGATGCGGGGCCTGCGTCGGCGCTGGGCGCCGGGGCCGCTTCGGCTGCGTCCGGCCGATCTGTACCAGCCGCGGCCTTCTGGTCCTTGGCCTTGGCCTGGCCCTGCTCCTGCAGCAGGCTGTCTTGGAGGGGCCGGTAGTCCGGGCTCTCGCGGGAGGCGGCGTCGTCGGCCTCTGCCTCCGCCTTCTTCTCCGCCCGGTCCCGCCGCAGATCGTCCGCCCCCGTCGAGGCCCCGCCGCCCAGGGTGCCCAGGCCGCCGAGGCCTTCGCCGCGGGAGAGCTCACCGCCCCGTGTCGTGTTGCCCAGGGCCAGGTCGCCACGTCCCTGACGGGCCGACCCCTCGGTGCCGTGGGTCGCCTGGTCCCCGTCGAGGCGGTCGACGGAGCCCCCGGGGCTGGCGCCGCCGCCGCCGCTGCCGAAGCCGCTGCTGCCGAAGCGGCTGCTGCCGAAGCCGCTGCTGCCGCTGCTGCCGACGGTCCTGCTGCCGACGGTCCCGTCCTGGCTCGCGCCGGGCTGGCCGGCGGCCAGCGGCGTCGAGAGGTAGCCCAGGGCCTCGAGACCCTTGTCGGAGGGCGGTGCGCCCACGGGGCCGGCGGCCGCGGTGTTGGCGGCCGTGGCGTCGAGCTTGGATGCCTGCTGCTCCAGCATCGGGCGGGCCGAGGCCTCGGGCGCATCGGCCGTGCTGGCTGGGGCTGCGGAGGGCGCTGGGGAGGAGGCTGCGGTCCGGGCTCCGGGGGCGCCGAGCTCGAAGGGGGAGGGCGCGTTGAGGGCCTGCTCGGAGCGCGGCACCACGAAGAAGACGGCGGTCGCGGCGACGGCCAGCGCACCCAGGCCCGGTAGGGCCCAGGCCGGCAGGCGGCGGCCGCGCGGTCGCAGCTCTCGGGCCCCGTGGGGGCGACCGTCGGGCCGCAGGTTGGCGGCGCTGAGGCTGTCGGGCAGGCTGTCGGGAGGAAGGCTGCCGGGCAGGCTGCCGGGCAGGGCCGGCTCGGCCTGAACGGGGGCAGTGGCGGTGGCGGCGGTAGCGGCAGCAGCGAAGGGCCCGCTGCGCACCGCGCCGAAGATGTCGTCCAGGTCCACCCGGGGGGCCGGGGCCAGGTCGGGACGCAGGGCGTAGACGGCCTCCACCACCTCGACCTCGAGCTGGGCGGGGGGCTCCTGCCCCGGGTGGGCCTCCAGCCAGCTCACCAGGCCCTGCACGCTGGCCTCATCGACGGCCGCGGCCAGCGGGCCCTCGCCCACCTCGGCCAGGATCTGCTCGATGGTGACCCGGGGCGGCGGCGCCAGGTCCGGCCGCAGGGCGTAGATCGCCTCGACCACCTCGGGCTCGAGCTCGGCAGGCGGCTCCGTCCCCGGCTCCTGCCGGAGCCAGGTGGCGAGGAGCTCGTGCTGGCGGTCGAGGGTCACGGGGGGAGGGGTCCGAGGGGGAGGAGGAGGGGAGGCCGTTTGGCGTCGAGGGGAGGATCCCCCGACGCCTCAGGGGGGCCAGATCTTTCGAAAGGCCTTGCACGCGCGATGGAAGATGACGTCGAAGTTGCCGATCTGGACATCCATGCGCTCTGCACACTCCTCGCGGTCCAGGTCCTGGATCAGCCGCATGCGCAGGGCTTGCGCGTAGCGAGGGTTGAGCAGGGTCAGGGCCTGCTCGACCTGGGCTGCGGTCTCGCTCTGCTCCGGTGCCCGGTCGGGTGCCGGCGGTGGCTGGGACATGGTGCGGTCGATGGTGTCCTCGATGCGATCGGCGTCCTGCAGGCGTTGGCGGCGCTGGCGTGCCCGGTGCACGTCCATGGCCCGGTTGATGGCGATCCGACGAAGCCAGAAGAAGATGCTGTGCTCGGCCGGGCGGTAGGTCTCGATGCGCTCCAGGGCGAGGCGGAAGGTGTCCTTGAGCACGTCCTCCGCCAGCTCCCGGTTCGGCAGCCGCGGCAGGATGGCTTGTCGGTAGAGCCGCTCGCCGTACCAGGCATAGAGCTGCCCGGCGGCGGCCCGGTCGCCCCGCAGCAGGCGGGCCACGACGGCACGCTCCACCTCGAGGTCGACGAGCCCCGTCGTGGGATCCGGCTTGGGATCCGACGCAGGGTCCGGATGGGGATCCGGTTGGTTCACCGGGGTGCCTCCTCGGTCACCCGCCTGGAGTACGGCGGGGACAGGCGGGAGCTTACACGCGCTCCTCTACTGTGGCTCTGTCCCGGTGGTGCCGTCACTCGGGGTCTCGTAGGTGGGCGCCGCCTCTGCGACGAGGCCCGCCTCTGCGAAGACGAAGGAGCCATGGGCCACCGCCTCCTCGATGGCCAGGCGCAGGCGGGCGGCCCGCAGCACGTGCTCGTCCACGGCCTGGGCCCGCAGACGGCTGGCGGCTCGGGCGGGCACCGACAAGGCCCAGCACAGCTCGGCACTCGCGATCCCGGCCTGGGCGGTCAGCGCCGCCGCCGCGCGTCGGGCGGCGACCACCGAGGCCGCGCGGCCGACCAGGTCGGGGCCCACGGCGAGGGCGCTGGCCACCGCTGCCACCACCCGGCTGGCCCCCAGGGCGCGCAGGGCGTCGTCGGACAGGGGCGTGGTGGGCTGAGGCGGCAGGCCCACCATGGGCAGCAGCTCGCGCAGGTGCAGGCGTGGCAGCGAGGTCGCGGTCGACAGCGGGGCCACGACCCGCGCGCCCACGATGTCCTGGAAGCAGGAGCCGCTCCACAAGGCCGGGTGCTCGCCCAGGCCGTGCTTGCCCGGCAGGGTCAGCAGGTAGCGCACCAGGCCCAGGAGGTGGCTGCGATCCTCGACCGGCTGCAGGTGGGCGGCCCCCAGCGGCGTGGCTGCGACGGGGGCCAGGCCCAGGGCCAGCGCTTGGGCCAGGCGGCCGGCCTGGGCGCGGCGGGCCTGGACCACGACGTGGAGGTGGTCGTCGACGATGCAGAACAGGACCAGGTGGGGGCCCGCCGTCCGCCCCAGGACGCGCACCGCGGCCCGTCTTGCGGCCTCGGTGGGGAAGGCGGGCTTGCGGCCGACGGTCGAGAAGCTGAGGTGCCAGTGTTCCATGGGGGCTCCCGGTCCCAACCTGGGAGGTGGGATGTCACCTCGTGAGTTGTGGTGTGATCGTGGACGTCGCTTGGGTCCTGCGAGCCAATGCTGCGAGTTCCGACCGCAATCCTGCCACAAGTTCGCTGGTGACGTGCCGCCTCGCGACGTGTTGCCGGCCCGGCGGCCATCCAGGGCCGGCACCTTCAGGGCGCAGCGGGGCAGGCCCGGGCCCGGTCGTAGCTGAGCCGCTGGTCGACCCCCAAGGTGTAGCCGAGCACGCCCACGACCATGGACGCGCCCTCCTCGCCGGGCAGGACCCCCAGCTCGGTGTTGCGGCTGCGCAGGTGGAGCTGGGCGTCGAGGACCCGCATCTTGACCAGGCCGTCGCCGGCGCGGACCCGCGGTGGGAAGACGGCGTCCAGGGACAGCGGTGGTCCCCCCTCGGGGAAGCTCACCTGGACCTCCAGGTCGCCGCCGTCGTGCTCCAGGGGCACGAGCTGGTGCAGCACCACGCTGCGGCGCTCCCCCTCCCAGCTCGCGTAGGCCGTCGTCACGGCTGGATCGATGTCGTGCATGATCTGGTCGAGCAGGCCCAGCGCGCCCTCGCTGCCGCCGGCCACGTCGATGCTGGTGCCCGAGCCAGAGGAGGAGATCGAGACGGAGCCCTTCCCGGGCGGGTCGGGGGCGGGCGCATCGGCGGCCGGCTGGACCTTGCCCACGATGGGGTGGACCTGGTCGATGTGCAGGGCGTCGCCGTCCTCGACCGGGTCCCAGGTGGTGCGCAGCGCGGTCCAGGTGCCGCCCTGGAGCCGGCCCTCGAAATGGCCCTTCGAGACCAGGTCGCGGCGCTCGCCCGGCCCCAGCCAGCCGCCCGGGCTGAAGAAGGCCACCTGGAAGGTCGCGGTGCCCTGGACCTCGACGCAGCCGGGCGGCCCGTCGAGCAGCACGCGGGCGGCCTGTTCCCAGCGGCCCACGTCGTCGAGGACCGCCGGGGTGACGGCGGGGGGAGGGGCCAGCGGGTCCTGGGCCCAGGAAGGTCCGGCGGCGAGAAGCAGCGTGAGCAGGGGTCCCATCAGAGCACCTTCAGCTGCAGGCCGACGGTGGCCTCGATGGCGGCGCCGACCGCGGTGTCGGTCCAGGCGCCGGACAGCCGCAGGCCCAGGGGGCGCCCGTCCAGGGCCAGGCCGGCGGCCATGCGCAGCTCGTCCCAGAGTGCGTCGATGCCAGGGCGATCCCCGACCAGCCGCCAGGAGGGGGTCAGGGCGGCCCAGGGGGTGAGGGGCCCCACGCGCAGGGCCAGCCGGAGCTGCGGCCCCAGGCCCAGGGCCGGCGCCAGGGTCGCGCCGTGGCGGTACCGCAGGTGCTCGGCCCGCAGCTCGGGGCCGGCCATCAGGGCCACCGGTCCCATCCAGGCCCCCGCCGTGGCGTCCAGGTCGGCCTGCCAGCCGTGGACCCCCGCAAAGGGCAAGGTGCCGCGCAGGCGCAGCTCCCCGGCGGGTCGCACTTGGCGCTCGGCCAGCGACCACCACTGGGCGCCCACCTGCAGGCCGGCCGCTGCGCCGAAGCCGCCGGTCGGTCCCAGCAGGCCCGTCGTTCCCAGCCAGGGCCGGGCTGCCCAGCGGCCGCGCAGCGTGGTGGCGGGCGGGTGGGCGAGGGGGCCGGCGTTCGTGTCCTCTGCGGTGTCTTCTGCTGTGTCTTCTGCTGTGTCTTCTGCTGTGTCGTCTGCCGTGTCCTCCGCCGTGTCCTCCGCGCCAGGCAGGGCCGTCTCCAGGGCCGAGCCGAAGTCGGCGGGCACGGAGAGGTCGATCCAGCCGGCATCCTCGTCCGAGAGCGCCTCTGGAGCGTCGTCGTCCGCAGCGCGGACCGGCGCGTTCAGTGCGAGGAGGAGGAGGAGGACCAGGGCCGGCTCCTGCGAGGGCAGGCAGCGTATCCCGGTGGTCCTGGCGAGGGCCGGGCGAGGGCCGGGCGATCGGAGTTCGCTGAAGACCCGCCTTTGCCGGACAGGATGCCGCAGCCCCGGCACGCGACGGGGCGTATGCTCCAGACAGGTCCCAGGTCAGGAGGCGGCGATGGTCGCGACCTCATCCGGTGATGCGAGCCCCACGTCCGAGCGTCGGGGCACCCACAAGACGCGCGGCGTGCTCGACCCCGTTCAGGGCACGCTCTGGCTGCTGCCGAGCGCGCTGCTGATCCTGCCCGCTTTGTGGTGGGTCGGGGGCACGGTCGTGGCCATGGCCACCGGTCGCGGCAACGCCGGCCTGCTCATCGGCCTGCCGCTGCCCCTGGTCGTGCTGGGCGTGGCGATCTTCCTGGGCGAGCACGGCCTGGGGCGCGTCCGGGGTGCTGTGACCTGGCTCGATCGGCGGCGGCATGGGGACGAGGGGCCGCCGGACTGACCTGGCGTTTCGCCCGTTGTCCTTGCCATGCCTCCCCCCGGTCTTGCTTGGACCCGCTCCGGGCCTCCCGGGCTGTGCCTCGGGGATCCCTGCCTGCACACCTGTCGTCCCGCTGGCGCGCTCCTCCAGAATGTGCGCTGGCAGGGACCCCTCGGCTGCGCCCGGAAGGCCCTTCGCTGACGAAATCGGGTGTCAGGCGATGCGGTATGCGTTTTCCTCGGGTGAAATCGGGTGTCAGGCGATGCGGTATGCGTTTTCCTACGGGCCGGCCGGGCCGCAGGGCCGGCAACAACTCGAGAGGCGATGCGTCACATGGTCCGTAGTGGCCAGATCGGGTGTCAAGATCGGGTGTCAGAGATCGGGTGTCAGGCGATGCGGTATGCGTTTTCCTGCGCACCGGTCGGGCCGCGTGGCCGGCAACAACGCAAGAGGCGGTGGGTCACATGTTCCGTTGTGGCCGGATTGCGGTCACTACTCCGTACTTGATGACTTTCGTCGGAAGTTGGTGTCGATTTGCGGTCATTACTCGGGAGGTGATGGCTCGCCTCGGCCGTTGTTGCCGCGGCCGCCCCCTTCGGTCGCTCGCCGCCGCTCCGGGGGCCAAGTCCAATGACGCCACCATGCCGAGGTCCGGCGGAGCTCAATGACCCGCTGTGGAGCAGCCCGACCGCCGGATCATGAAGACCTCCAGCGGTGGCGACGACAGGTGCATCACAGCCCGGGCCTCGGTCATCCGGACCCCACCTGGTCCGGCGGAGCCAGCACATTGCCGCGGTCGAGGATCCATGCGGGGTCCACCGCCGCCTTGAGCGCCCGGAAGGCGGCCAGGGTGTCCGGGCCGACCATCTCGGCCAGCAGGGCGCGCTTGAGCTTGCCGATGCCGTGCTCGGCCGAGACCGTGCCCCCCAGCGAGACGGCGTGAAGGGCCAGGTCCCGGTAGATGGCCCGGGCCCGGCGCAGCTCGGCCGGGCTCGTCGGCAGCAGGTTCAGGTGCAGGTGGTTGTCGCCGATGTGGCCGAAGCAGACCTTGTCCATGTCGACGGCGGCGTAGGCGGCCATCATCTCGGCCAGGGCTGTGTCGGGCACGGCGAAGTCGGTGCCCACCTTGGGCATGCCGTTGTGGACCACCCGCTCGTTCACGCCCGCCGGCACCGCGTGGCGCACCGCCTGCAGGCGGGCCCGCCCGGTCTCCTCCTCGGCGACGATGGTGTGATCCACCAGGGCGCCTTGCTCGGACAGCGCGTCCCACCACGCCTCCAGCGGCGCCTCGCCCTGGTGCTCCACCTCCAGGAACAGGGCCCCCGTGGCCTGGGCCGGGATGTCGGGCACCCGGGCCCGGATCATGTCCAGGGCGTGCTGATCGAAGTACTCGATGGCCCGCGGCGACAGCGCGCCCGCCTGGGCCACGCGCCCGGGTCGGGCCGCACCCTGCCGGGCCCGCTCGACCATGGACAGCAGGCGCTCCAGGTCGGGGAAAAAGGCCACCAGCGACAACACGCCGGCCGGGAGCGCCGTCAGCCGCAGCCGGGCCCGGGTGATGACGCCCAGCGCCCCCTCCTGGCCGACCATCAGGTCCAGCAGGTTGTCGGCCGGAGCGAAGCCCGCCGCCGTCTTCACCGCCGGCTCCCGCCACCGCGGCACCGGCCAGCCGGCGGGCACCGGCGTGTCCCGCGTCGCGACCAGGATCTGCCCGGTGGGCGTCACGACCTCCACCTCCTCCACCCAGGGCCGGGTCGGGCCGTAGCGGAAGTTGCGGGCCCCGCTGGCGTTGCAGGCGATGGCCGCCCCCAGCGAGCACTCGTGCCGCGAGGTCGGATCGGGGGGGAACAGCCGCCCCTGGCGCTCCACCTGTGCCTGGTAGGTGCCCAGCAGCACGCCGCCCTCGGCCTGGTCGATGGCCAGCACCCGGTCCAGCTTCTCCATCGACAAGACCCAGCCGCCTTGGGGCACGCTGGCCCCCGTCGTGCTGGTCCGCCGGGCCGACACCGTCACCGGGATCGCCCGCTGTTGGGCCTGGAACAGCAGCTCGGCCACCTCCTCGGCGGAGCGGGGCCGGAACAGGGCCTCGGCGTGGCCACGCGTGTTGCTGGCATCGACCAGGTAGCCCTCGATGACGGCGGGGTCGGTGATGGGCGGGTGCATGGGCTCGCTCTATCCGGCGGCGGGCCCGGCGCTTGGGCCGAGGCCCGCCCTACTCGTTCCCTGGCGCCCAGGGTCGCGGCCACTCCATGGACCGGGTCGACAGCCACAGGTGGGTGCCGGACTCGATGAAGTTGTCGTAACTGTCCGAGTCGTCGCGCCGCATGTGCGCGTCCGCCATGATCATGTCGGAGATTCCGTCGCCGTCCAGGTCCTGGTCGATGCGGACCTTGTCGGACCGGCGGGCATGGACCTCGACACCGTCCGTGATATACATCGTTCCTTGGAGCGGACCGAAGAACAAGCGCATGCCAGGGTCTTCCACGGGGTGCTTGTAGCTGGGGTAGGGGCAGGTGCCGACCACCAGGTCCAGGCTGCCGTCGTCGTCGACATCGCCACGCGTTGCCAACGATGTGCTGAGGAAGTCTTCCTTGTGCTTCCCGAGGATCCGCGCGACCGCCACCCGGTCCAGGTCTTCGGTTCCGGTGATGGGACCGGACACGAGCCAGACGATTCCGGCCCCGACGTTGCCTGCGACCTCTCGACAGCTGTTTGTGACGACCAGGTCTTCGTAGCCATCTCCATCCATGTCCCCTCCAGACTCCTGGTATCCACCGGTCGCATCACAAAACGTGAGGCTCGCAGGCTGCGCTTCATTGTACGCAAATTGACCCAAAAACGCGTCCGCATCTGACGATGACCTCGACTCCAGGATGGGTCCAGAATACACAAGCAATCTATTCAGACGCTGGTCAACCGTCGGGTACTGACCGACGACAAAATCCTGAATTCCGTCCCCGTCGGCGTCGAAACCGCCAGACACGACAGGCGATACCCCTGTCACCCATTCCGATGTGCCCTCCAGCTCAAGGGGCGCCGTTGACACGTCGATATCACGGTCGATCGGCCCAGGCAACAGCTTCACGACGCCGTGGTCCGGCACACCGATTCCGCCCGCTCCCGTCGGAACGGCGATGTCGACCCACCCGTCTCCCGTCACGTCACCGACCTCACGGAGCATCAGAGGACCATAGCCCTGCGCGATATCGCCCATGTACAGCCTGGCTCCCTGCTCCTGGACGTCGCGGTCCTGGTCGAAGGGCCCGAATGCCACCCAGGCAGTCAGGCGCTCCGTGTCGCCCAGGAGGTCCGTCTCACCGTCACCGTCAAGGTCGGTCGAGGCATCGACACTGGTGAAGTACCACTGGTCGTGACCCGTGATGCTGATCGGGTTCAGGTCCTCCTGCCGGACCACGGTGGCGCCGTCCGCGGGCATCGCGAAGACCTCCAACTCGGCCCCGTCACCTTGCATGGCGGCCACGAGCCGGCGGGGAGCGTCGCTGCCCACAGCGGGCATCAGGGCATCCACGTCGAAGACGATCAACTCCTTTCCACACGGCCGAATGGCCACATCCCCATACCGGGTCTGGGGCAGCTCCGGCTCGTGCCAGTCCGTTGGGTAGGGATCACATGCGCTGGGCCCAAGATCGCCGGTGTCGGAGCTCGCAGGAACGGCGGGCGCCGGCTTGCGAACGCATGCGGAGCACAGCAGGAGGGGAAGGAGCGTGCTCGTCGCAGTCATTCGGGCCATGACAGTCGCACCTTGGACAGCAGCACGAGGGGCGCGCCGCCCCGCTGCACCTCGAAGACCGCCTTGCCCCCGGGCGAGAGCGCAACCGCCGATGGCGGCGGGATGGAGTCCCACCAGGCGTAGGTGGGCAACCACACATCCTGGTACTCGGAAGGAATCGAGGACAGGTCGGGGGCGATGTACCAGGCCGCGGGGTCGGTGGTGAAGGGCTCCAATTGCAACACGCCCGGATCAGGGCCCACGGGGGCCGCGGCGACTACCGAGAGCGGGGCGGCCCCGGGTGCCGTCGGGTCGACGAGCGCGACATAGGCGTAGCTGTAGGTGGTCAGAACGGTGCCCCCCAGGGCATCGACCGAGAGGCCCGCGATCTCGTAGACCAGGATGTCAGGGAAGACGCCTGCGCCCGCCACGGACCCGGCGACCGCGCCCAAGGTGAGCTCTGCCCGGGTGGGAAGGAGGTCGGCGCCAGGTCGAACCAGTCGGACCTCGCCGGCATCCCGAAGGAGTGTTGCCAGCCGCTGGAAGGCGAACCAGGAGGGTCGGGCCAGTGCTCCCCTGGCCCCCACACTACTCAAAGGCCTTACTCGTAGCCCAAAGCCATCGTACCTCGAACTGTTGCCGGTCATCCAGGCATGCCAGCCGACCTGCTCGGCCCCGCCCGCCTTCGCGGCCAGCAGTCGTCGCCAGACTTCACAGGCCTGGAATGCTTCGGCCTCGGCATCTGTCGGACTATCTCCGTCAGGGACCCCAGGATAGTACACATTTGCCGAGTCGAGGCCCGCAGTGCCACTCTCGTAGACCGTCACGCGAGCGTCAAGGTCGTTGGCATCGAGAATACCAGCGATGGCCGCGACCTCAGTGGTCAGCCACCCCGAATGGAGGGGGCTTGCCTTCTCATCGAGTCTGGCGTGATACCAATGGTAATCAATACCCCCAATCACATCCTGGAGCGGCGGAAGGTCGTTGTACCCTGTGAACAATGCTCGAGGGGCCCGCAGTTCGTCCCATACACGGGTGATCCGCGACAACATGGCATCGATGAACGCAGCCTTGTAGGTCCAGGATCGGCTGCCCCCGTCGATCGTAAATGTTCCATCCAAGACATCTGAAAACCTGGTGCTGGCGATGCCGGGCAGGTACAGCGTCGGTGGCACGGCGCGCGCGCCGCGCAGGGCGCGAAACTCGTCGAGAAACCCAATCGCGGCGAAGAGCCACGCGCCGGCCCAGGTTCTTCCGCTCGCCTTGGGATCGACAGCCTTGAGATCGACAGGACCTCCAGAGAGATCGGTGACCATGTTGCGGATGTCCAATTCGTTGCCGAGCTCGATGCCGTCCAGGACCTGGTCGAGTGAAAAGACCTCCCGCTCAGCCGCCGTCAGGGACTCACCCAACGGGGAGATGACCGCACCGGCCCTCACGGCTTGCTCGGCCTGGACCAGGAGCGCCGCACAGGCCCGGGCCATCGTCTGGATGGCCTGCTTCTTGGCCAGAACCGTCATGTCCAGACTGCACAGGTAGTACTTGCCCTCATCGGAGTCCGCGCTGAGCCCCTCATGCGCCAGGTACTCCTCGCTCCAGTAC
>Ga0100377_1000409_pt1 | contig 36612 bp, 46 predicted proteins | sample CryGeymeta201501_FD_83664 | JGI IMG/M metagenome (GOLD analysis project Ga0100377, IMG submission 83664) | Groundwater microbial communities from Crystal Geyser aquifers in Utah, USA - Crystal Geyser metaG 2015-01 | ecosystem: Environmental > Aquatic > Deep subsurface > Groundwater | place: USA...
GACAACGTGAAGATCACGGTCGAGCTGATCACCGCGGTCGCGATGGAAGCGCAGCAGCGCTTCGCCATTCGCGAAGGCGGACGCACGGTTGGCGCCGGCGTCATCACCAAGATCATCCAGTAGGAGCAGCACATGGCATCCGCGACCAGAATCAGAATCCGCCTCAAAGCCTACGATCACCGTTTGTTGGACCAGTCCACCAGCGAGATCGTAGAGACAGCCAAGCGTACCGGCGCCACCGTGGCCGGACCCATCCCGCTGCCCACCCGGATCAACAAGTACACGGTTCTGCGTGGACCCCACGTGGACAAGAAGTCCAGAGAGCAGTTCGAGATTCGCACGCACAAGCGACTCCTCGACATTCTCGAACCCACCCAAGAGACTCTCGACGCACTGATGAAGCTGGACCTGTCGGCCGGCGTCGACGTCGAGATCAAGTCCTGACTTTCAGACTATCTACCCCCTGAGCATAGGCTAAATCGGAGTACACATGCCGAAGGTCAAGGTATACGACCTGGATCGAAACGACGTTGGAGAGCTAGAGCTCTCTGACCAAGTCTTCGACGCAACGGTCAACGAAGCATTGTTCTACGACGTGCTAAAGGCGCAACTCGCGTCACGTCGCAGCGGATCCGCCAAGGTGAAGAACCGCGCTGAAGTCGCTGGTTCCTCGCGCAAGGTCTACCGTCAAAAGGGCACGGGCAATGCGCGTCATGGTAGCATCCGCGCCCCGCTCTACGTCGGTGGCGGTCAGGCCCATGGTCCGAGGCCCCGCAGCTACGCCTATCGGCCCCCGCGCAAGATGCGCGTGGGTGCGCTGCGCAGCGCCCTCTCGATGAAGCTGAAGGAAGGGCATCTGCTCATTCTCGAAGCCTTCGACATGCCCGAGGTGAAGACCCGTAAGCTCGAGCGAGTGCTCGAGAAGCTGAAGGTCGACTCTGGCGCCGTCATCGTCGACGCGGTGGACAACCAGACTCTTCGCCTCTCGGCGCGGAACATGAACGATCACCTCTTCTTGCCACCCGAGGGCGTAAATCTTTACGACCTCCTCCGGCACGAACACTTGGTCCTCACCAAGAAGGCCGTCGCCGCTCTCGAGCAGCGGTGTTCCGGCAGAGCTTCGCTCGACGCGCCGCTTGAGAAGTAGGGCAAGACCATGCAACTTGAACAAATCATCAAGCGCCCCCTGATTCTCACGGAGAAGGGCAGCCTCCTCCGCGAAGAGGAGAATCAGTACCTCTTCGAGGTCGATCGCGGGGCAAACAAGATTCAAATCCGGGACGCTGTCGAGCGCCTCTTCAACGTCAAAGTGAAGAGCGTCAACACCCTGCTCATGCGTGGCAAGATGCGCCGCATGGGTCGTGGACTCGCGAAGACCCGCAACTGGAAGAAGGCGTTTGTGACCCTGGTCGAGGGTGACAACATCGACTTCTTCGAAGGAGCCTGATCGATGGCGATCAAGCGATTCAAGCCGACCTCCCCCGCGCGACGCTTCTACGAGAACCCCGACTTCTCGGAGATCTCGAAGAAGGCGCCCGAGAAGTCGTTGACGGAAGCCAAGACGTCGTCTGGCGGAAGAAACAACAACGGACGCATCACGGTGCGGTTCCGCGGGGGTGGCCACAAGCGCCGTTACCGCAAGATCGACTTCAAGCGTCACAAGACCGGCGTGCCGGCTCTCGTCGCCGCTCTCGAGTACGATCCGAACCGCTCCGCACGCATCGCGCTTCTGCACTATGCGGACGGCGAGAAGGCCTACATCCTCGCCCCGGATGGCATGGTCGTCGGCGACAGCGTGCTCTCGTCACGCCACGCGGACGTCAAGCCGGGCAACTCGCTGACCCTGCGCTACATGCCCCTCGGAACTCTCGTGCACAACATCGAGATGAAGATCGGCAAGGGCGGACAGTTGGTTCGCTCCGCTGGCACCGCGGCCCAGTTGATGGCCAAGGACGGCAACTACGCGCAGCTCCGGCTCCCCTCGGGCGAGGTCCGCATGATCCATCTGGATTGTCGCGCCACGGTCGGTCAGGTGAGCAACAAGCAGCACGCGCGCCTCACGCTGGGAAAGGCGGGTCGTAGCCGCTGGCTCGGACGCCGCCCCCACAACCGAGGCACCAGCATGAACCCGGTCGACCACCCCATGGGTGGTGGCGAGGGTCGGACCTCCGGTGGACGTCACCCCTGTTCTCCGTGGGGTCAACTCTCCAAGGGTAAGAAGACCCGTCAGAACAAGGCGAGCGACAAGTTCATCGTCAAGAAGCGAAAGAAGAAGTAATGGCACGTTCGGTCAAGAAGGGCCCTTTCGTAGACGACCACCTTCAGAAGAAGGTAGACGACGTCCAACGCTCGGGCGAACGCAAGATGATCAAGACCTGGTCTCGCAGGTCCACGATTACCCCAGACTTCATCGGCCTGACCTTCGCGGTCCACAACGGCCGGAAGTTCGTCACCGTGTTCGTCACTGAGAACATGGTCGGCCATAAGCTGGGCGAATTTGCACCAACGCGGACCTTTCATGGCCACGCTGCGGACCGGAAGACCAGGAAGGGCGGAAACCCGAAGACGGGTAAGCGCTGACGAGTTGTCCGGGGGAAGGCGGCGTGCTAGATCGCCCGACCCCGGAGCAAGACTAGGCCACAGGGAAGACCATGGAAGCCATCGCAAAGGCACGATTTCAAAGGATTTCTCCGCGCAAGGCGCGGACGATCCTCAATATGGTGCGCGGCAAGAACGTCGCGACCGCCCTGAACGAGCTGCGCTTCACCAAGAAGGCGGCTTCGCCCCTGGTGGCGAAGGTTCTCGACAGTGCGATCGCCAATGCCAGGCACAAGGATGAGGGCGTCGATCTCGACGCGCTCATCGTTCGGACCGCTTTCGCGGACAAGGCACCCGACAGTCAGATGCGCCGGTGGAGACCACGGGCCATGGGTCGAGCGACCCGAATCGTGAAGGGCATGAGCCACATCACGATCATCATCTCCGACCAGGAAGAGGTCTGAAGTGGGTCACAAGGTACACCCGTACGGTTTCCGCCTCGGCATCATCAAGACTTGGAAGTCGAAGTGGTACGAGGATAAGAATTACGCCACCTGGCTTCACGAGGATCTCTCGCTCAAGCGGACGATCACCGAGAAGCACGCTCACGCTGGAATCGCGGATATCCAGATTGAGCGCGCGGCCAACAAGGCCAAGGTCGTGATTTACACTTCGCGTCCCGGGATCATCATCGGCAAGCGCGGTGCAGGCGTTGAGCAGCTCAAGAAGGAGCTCCAGGGCCTGACCAAGAACGAACTCTTCGTGGACATCCAGGAGATTCGCAAGGCCGAGACGAACGCCAAGCTCGTGGCCGAGAACATCGCCTCGCAGCTCGAGCGCCGAGTCGCCTTCCGACGCGCCATGAAGAAGGCGGTCTCGACCGCCATGAAGTTCGGCGTCAAGGGCATCCGCGTGAATGCCGCAGGTCGTCTCGGTGGCGTCGCCATCGCCCGACGCGAGTGGTACCACGAGGGTCGCGTTCCGCTTCACACGGTACGCGCTGACATCGACTACGGCGAAGTTACGGCAAAGACGAAGGCCGGGACGGTCGGAATCAAATGCTGGATCTTCAAGGGCGAGATCGTCCCTCAACGACGCCGTGCACTCGGCGCAATCGCCCCCCGCGGCTGAAACCTTTTCCGAGCGTAACTCGACGGATTCACCATGCTTCAACCGAAACGAACAAAGTTCAACAAGCAGCAGAAGGGCCGCATGCGTGGGAAATCCTACCGCGGCAGCTGCGTCTCCTTCGGCGACTACGGCCTGCAGGCAGTAGAGGGCGGCCGCATCTCGGCACGCCAGATCGAAGCCGCACGTATGGCCATCCAGCGGAAGGTGAAGCGCCAAGGCAAGCTCTTCATCCGCGTCTTCCCGGACAAGCCCATCACCAAGAAGCCCCTCGAGACCAGAATGGGTAAGGGCAAGGGATCCGTCGAAGGCTGGGTCGCCGTGATCCGCGCGGGTCGCATGCTGTACGAGATCCAGGGCGTACCCGAGGACGTGGCTCGCGAGGCCTTCCGCATCGCCGGCCACAAGCTTCCCCTGCCCACCCAGTTCCGACGTCGGGAGGATCAGCTGTGAAGATCGCCGAAATCAGAGAAAAGGCCACCGACGAGCTCGAGACCCTCGAGTCCGATCTCACCCGCAAGCTTTGGAAGTCTCGCTTCGAGAACCACAGCAATCAGCTCGACGACACCAGCAGCATCCCGAAGCTCAGGCGCGACATCGCCCGGGTGAAGACCATCCTCACCGAGCGTCGCACTCAGGCGACGGAGTAGACCATGTCCGAAACCGAAGAGCAGCAGACTCAAGGCGAGACCGAGACCACGCGTGGACGGCAACGTCACCTGGTTGGTCGCGTCGTGAACGACACCGCCAAGCCTGGCCGTGCCAAGCAGACCATCGTCGTCGAGGTCATCCGACGCTACCGCGATCCCTTCTATGGGAAGTACGTGAAGCGTCGCAAGAAGTACCACGCGCACGACGAGCGTGAAGAGTATCGCACGCGCGATCTCGTGGAAATCAAGGCATGCCGACCGCGTTCGGCTACCAAGCGCTGGCAGGCTGTGCGCCTGGTCGAGCGTCCCCCGGAGGTATGACGTGATTCAGACTGAAACCGTCCTCGACGTGGCCGACAACAGCGGCGCCAAGCGCGTCGCGTGCATCAAGGTCCTTGGCGGCTCTCGCAGGCGCTATGCGGCTCTGGGCGACATCATCGTCGTCGCCGTGCAGGAGGCGCTGCCGAACGCTCGCGTCAAGAAGGGCGAAGTCGCCCGCGCCGTCGTCGTTCGCACTCGCCGTGAGTACCAGCGCTCCGATGGCACCTACATCAAGTTCGACAGCAACAGCGCCGTGCTCGTCGACAAGGACAACGAGCCGGTTGGCACCCGCATCTTCGGGCCGGTGGCCCGAGAGCTCCGCGCCAAGCGTTTCATGAAGATCATCGCCTTGGCGCCTGAGGTCATCTGATGTCCATGCGAATCAAGAAGGGCGACAAGGTCCTCGTGACCACTGGCAAGGACAAGGGCACCAGCGGCCGTGTCTTGCTCGTCGATGTCGAGCGCGATCGCGTGCTCGTCGAGGGTGTGAACGTGGTCAAGCGCCACCAGAGCGCCCGCAAGTTCGGTGAGTCCGCCATCGTCGAGAAGGAAGCGCCCATCCACCTCTCGAACGTCATGATCGAAGATCCGAAGGACGGCGGCCCCACGCGAGTGCGTGCGGGCGTCGACAAGGATGGCAAGAAGGTCCGCATCGCCGCCAAGAGTGGCGTCGTGATCTCCGACTGAGAAGGACTCTCCGGCCCACGTCCGTGTATCCCGGAGAAGGAATGAAAAATGGCTGATTACATCCCCAGAATGCAGCGCCGCTATCAGGAGCAGGCGATCGCCGCCCTGATGAAGGAATACCAGTACGGTAATCCGATGCAGGTGCCCCGCCTCGAGAAGGTCACCGTCAACATGGGCCTCGGTGAGGCTGTGCAGAACGGTAAGCTGATCGAGGTCGCGGCGTCCGAGATCGCTACGATCACCGGACAGAAGCCCGTCATCACGCGCGCCAAGAAGTCCATCGCCACGTTCAAGCTGCGCGAAGGCATGCCCATCGGCGCCATGGTGACCCTGCGCAAGAGCCGCATGTGGGAGTTCGTGGATCGTCTCATCAGCGTGGCTCTGCCCCGCGTTCGAGACTTCCGCGGTCTCAGCCCCAAGGCCTTCGACGGCCGCGGCAACTACACGCTCGGAATTCGCGAGCAGATCATCTTCCCCGACGTCGATTACGACGCGGTGGACAAGATTCACGGAATGAACGTCACGTTCGTTACCACGGCCCAATCGGACGACCAGGGGCGCACGCTTCTGCGAGCGCTCGGCATGCCGTTCCGGAAGTAGGAAGACGATGGCTAGCAAGCGTGCATTCGCCAAGTTCAACAAGAAGCTGAAGTTCTCGGTGCGTCACCGCAACCGTTGCCGCGTCTGCGGTCGGCCACGTGGTTACTACCGCAAGTTCGAGCTTTGCCGTATCTGCCTGAGGAAGTTCGCCCTGTCCGGCGACATCCCTGGCGTCACCAAGTCCAGCTGGTAAGGGACTACCGTCATGATGTCAGATCCTATTGCAGACATGCTCTCCCGCATTCGAAACGCGGGTCAGGCCAAACACGAACGCACCTCGATGCCTCTCTCGAAGCTCAAGGTCGAGGTCGCCAAGATCCTCAAGGCGGAGGGCTACATCGCCGACTACCGCATCGAGGACGAAGCCTTCGGTAGCCTCGTGCTCTTCCTGCGCTACGGCCGGAACCACGAGAGCGCCATCGCGGGGATCAAGCGTGCCAGTCGTCCGGGACGTCGTCTCTACGTCGGCGCCCACAAGATCCCGCGCATCCACAACGGATTGGGCGTGGCGATTCTCTCCACCTCCAAGGGCGTGATGACGGACCGCTCGGCTCGCGAAGCTCGCCTCGGTGGTGAAATCCTTTGCGAGGTGTGGTGATGGCTGAGCCAAGCAAGAAGCAGTCCCGCGTCGGGAAGCTTCCGATTCCCGTCCCCGCTGGCGTGCAGGTCACCATCGAAGATGGTCTCGTGCGTGCCAAGGGGCCTCTCGGTGAGCACTTCAAGACCGTGCGCCCCGAGATCGAGGTGAAGCGCGTCGGTGACAACCTGATCGTGACTCCGAAGCCCGACGCCGGGCGTACGGGGAACCAGTATCAGGGTCTCACCCGCTCGTTGCTCGCCGGCCTGATCGAGGGCGTCAACACCGGCTTCAAGAAGTCCCTGGACTTCCGCGGCGTCGGTTATCGCGCCGAGATCACGCCGGGCAACCTGAAGATGACGGTCGGGCTCTCCCACACCGTCACCCTCGCCATCCCGGACTCGATCACGGCCAAGGCCGAGATCATCGATGTGGGTGGCACCAAGTTCCCTCGAGTCCATCTCGAGTCGTATGACAAGCAGATGATCGGGCAGCTCGCAGCCCGAATTCGCTCGGTGCGTCCGCCGGAGCCCTACAAGGGCAAGGGTGTGCGCTATACGGGCGAGAAGATCCGCGAGAAGGCCGGAAAGTCGGGCAAGTAGGGTATAGCCATGCAGCAACTCACAGGTAGGGCGCGCCGAAAGCGTCGAATCCGTAAGAAGGTCTCGGGAGATCCGAGCAGGCTGCGGCTGAGCGTTTTCCGCTCCGCCCGCCACATCTACGCACAGGTCATCGACGACTCCACGGGCAACACCGTGGCGTCTGCGTCCTCCCTGATCGAAGCCAAGTCCAATGAGGGTGAAGCTTCGAAGATGGATCGCGCCAAGCAGGTCGGCGCCGCGCTGGCCAAGGCTTGCGCAGCGAAGGGCGTCGAGAAGGTCGTCTTCGATCGCAATGGTTACATGTATCACGGCCGCGTTCGCGCGTTGGCTGACGCTGCTCGAGAAGCCGGGCTGAGGTTCTGAACGCAATGGCTCACAGTCCCGAAATCATCAAGGCCGACACGCTCGAAGATCTTCAAGAGCGCGTCATCTTCATCAACCGAGTTGCCAAGGTCGTCAAAGGCGGCCGGCGGTTCAGCTTCAGCGCCCTCGTGGTCGCCGGAGATCAGCGCGGACACGTCGGCGTTGGTCTCGGCAAGGCCAAGGAAGTGCCCGAAGCCATCCGCAAGGGCAACGAGCGTGCTCGCAAGAACATGTTCAAGGTGCCGCTCGTCGGCGCGAGCATTCCCCACAAGGTCGTCGGCCACTTCGGCGCCGGTCGCGTGGTGCTTCGTCCCGCCTCGGCTGGTACGGGCGTGATCGCCGGCGGTGCCATGCGCGCCGTTCTCGAGGTCGCCGGCGTGCATGACGTGCTCGCCAAGATCATCGGCACCACGAACCCGCACAACGTCGTGCACGCCACGATCGACGCACTGGCTCAGCTCGAGTCGGCCGAAGACGTGGCCCGTCGTCGAGGCAAGACACTCGAAGAGGTCGTGACCCCATGACCACCAAGCTCAAAGTCACCCAGATCCGCAGCACCATCGGACGTCAGGGTCGCCAGCAGGCGATCCTCGTCGGCCTGGGGCTGCGCAAGCTCAACCAATCCGTCGTCGTGGACAACACCCCGTCGTTCCGCGGCATGGTCAAGAAGGTGCTCCACCTCGTGACCGTGGAGGAGATCAATGCCTGACAGCGACTCCAACAGCAGCGACTCCAAGAGTGTCCCGATCCTGTCGCGCCTGCGCGCGCCGGCAGGAGCCGTGCACCGCAAGAAGCGCAAGGGTCGCGGCAACGCCTCCGGCCTGGGAACCAACGCCGGTAAGGGTCAAAAGGGACAGAAGTCCCAGAGCCCTGGCCACTTCAGCAAGCTCGGCTTCGAGGGTGGTCAGACGCCGCTCCACCGCCGTCTGCCGAAGGTGGGATTCTACAATCCCTTCTCGAAGCGCGTGACCGCCCTGAACATCCGCGACCTCGCCCGCTTCGACGCTGGCAGCACCGTGGATCTCGAGGCGCTGGCCAACGCGGGCCTGCTCAAGCGCGGCTTCGATTCGGTCAAGATCCTCGGCAAGGGCGACCTCGACAAGGCTCTGACCGTGCGCGCCCACAGCTTCAGTGCGGGCGCTCGTCAGAAGATTGAGGCTGCTGGTGGAAAGGCCGAGTCGCTCAGCGACGCGCCTGCCGCCAACGCCGAGGGCTGAGGAACACTTCCACTAGGTCTGCCATGAGCGTTATCGCGAACATCGCCAAGATTCCCGAGCTGCGTCGCCGCCTCCTCTTCACGTTGGGGATGGTCGCGATCTATCGCGTCGGTATCTTCGTGACGACCCCGGGAGTGGACCGGAACGTCATGCGTCGGATCATGCACGATTCGTCTGCATCGTTCCTTGGCATGTTCAACCTCTTCTCGGGAGGTGCCCTGATGCAGCTCTCGATCTTCGCGCTCGGCATCATGCCCTACGTCTCCGCGAGCATCATCCTCTCGCTCATGGGCGTGGTGGTGAAGCCGCTCGAGGAGCTCCGCAAGGAGGGTGAGGCTGGCCAGCGCAAGATCAACCAGTACACGCGCTACGGCACGGTGATGCTCAGCATCATCCAGGGCTTCGGCATCGCGATGTACCTCGAGGGCCTCAACGGCAGCTCGGCTTATGGCGATGTCGTCGCGGATCCGGGCTGGGTCTTCCGCCTCATCACCATCATCTCGCTGACCACCGGCACGGCCTTCATCATGTGGCTGGGCGAGCAGATCACGGAGCGAGGGATCGGCAACGGCATCTCGCTGATCATCTTCGCGGGCATCGTCGCGGGCCTGCCCGACGCGCTCTTCCTCACGTTCCAGCAGGTGAAAATCGGGCAGATGAAGCCGATCGACATGCTGATCGTCGCCTTCGTCGCGGTGCTCACGACCTCGGTCATCGTGTTCTTCGAGCGCGCTCAGCGTCGCCTGCCCATCCAGTATGCGAAACGCATGCAGGGCAAACAGGTCTACGGCGGTCAGGCGTCCCATCTGCCCCTGCGCGTGAACATGTCGGGCGTCATCCCGCCCATCTTCACCTCGTCGCTGTTGATGTTCCCGGTGACGCTGGCGAACCTCAAGGTGCCGGGCATGACCTGGCTGAACAACCACATCCAGACCGGCAATTGGGTCTATCTGACCATCTTCGCCGTGATGACGATCTTCTTCTGCTTCTTCTACACGGCGGTCACGTTCCAGCCGGTCGAGGTCGCCGAGAACCTCAAGAAGCAGAACGCCTTCATCCCTGGCATTCGCCCCGGTAAGGCGACCGCGGACTACATCGACAACGTCCTGACGCGCATCACCGTCGGCGGTGCCCTCTACGTGGCCGCGGTCTGCACCGTCCCGACGCTGCTGCAAAGCAACTACGAGGTGCCGTTCTATCTGGGCGGCACGTCTCTGATGATCGTCGTCGGCGTCGCCCTCGACACGGCCCAACAGGTCGACTCCCATCTCATCACGCGACACTACGAAGGTCTCACCGGACCCACGGGCTCGCGGATTCGAGGGAGGAAGACCTGATGGATGTGATTCTCTTCGGACCCGCGGGCGCCGGCAAAGGCACCCAGGCCAAGTTCCTCGTCGACCTGCTGGGGATCCCGCAGATCTCGACCGGCGACATGATGCGTGCGGAGCGCGCGTCAGGATCGGAGCTTGGCGCGCGCTTCGAAGGCTTCATGTCCAAGGGTAACCTCGTCCCGGACGAGTTGGTCCTCGAGCTGATGGAGAAGCGCCTGACCCAGGCGGACGCCAAGGGCGGGGCCATTTTCGACGGCTACCCGCGCACACTCGCTCAGGCTGAGGCGCTGGACGCCCTCTTGGCCAAGATCGGCCGCAAGATCGACCGTGTCGTCGCCCTGGACATCGAGCTCCCGGATGTGGTCGAGCGCATCACCGGACGCCGAGTCTGCCTCGACTGTGGACAGACCTACCATGTGCGCTATAGTCCGCCCCCCGAATCGGGCGTCTGCGTCTCGTGCGAGGGTACAAGGATCGTTCAGCGGGCCGACGACAGCGAACAGGTCGTTCGGCATAGGTACTCGGATTATAAAGAGAAAACGGCTCCCATACTGGAGCACTATGGACAGCACGTCGTCTCGCACGTCGACGGCTGCGGCGAGTTCGGTGAGGTAACGGGAAGGATTCAGGCAGCTCTGGGAGCTGCTTGACCAGGCGAGAGAGCAAACCGGCAGTGGCCCAGGTAGTCGGGCAGGGCACGATTCAAGCGCAGCTGCCCCGAGGGCTCTACCGAGTCCGATTCGATGATGGGCGAATCGTCACCGCGACGATTGGCCGGGAACTCAGACGGGTTCTAGTTCGGGTAATCCCGGGCGATAGGGTCTTGGTCGAGGCCTCAGAGGTCGACCCCACGCGTGGACGCATCATAGAGAAGCAGAAGTAGAGAGTCCGAGATGAAGGTTCGACCCAGCGTCAAGAAGATTTGCGACAAGTGCAAGATCGTGCGCCGTAAGCGCGTCGTGCGCGTTCTTTGCGAGAATCCCCGCCACAAGCAACGGCAGGGTTGAGAGGATATCATGGCACGTATCTCAGGCGTCGACCTGCCCGGGCGGAAGCATCTCTTCATTGCCCTCCAATACATCTACGGCATCGGTCCGAAGAGCGCGGAAGACATCTGCGCCCAGACCGGGATCTCCCGGAACAAGAAGGCCGATGATCTGGACGACAATGAGGTTCGCAAGATTCGCGAAACCATTGACCAGAACTTCAAGGTGGAGGGTGATCTTCGACGCGAAATCACCATGCACGTGAAGCGCTTGATGGATCTGGGCTGCTACCGGGGCCTGCGCCATCGTCGTGGCCTTCCGGTCCGCGGACAACGCACCCATACCAACGCCCGCACCCGCAAGGGCCCGCGTCGCGGACCCATGTCGCGCAAGCACTGATCGAACGAGAAGAGCGAGAGAGTCATGGCTAAAGCGAAGACGAAGACCACCAAGGGCAAGAAGAAGGCGAAGAAGGTCGCCGGCACGGGCATCGCCCACGTGCAATCCACCTTCAACAACACCATCGTTACCATCACCGACCTCAGCGGGGATGTGGTGGCTTGGTCGACGGCGGGTTCGCGTGGCTTCAAGGGCTCGCGCAAGAGCACGCCCTTCGCGGCGCAGCTCGCTGCCGAGACCGCGGCGCGCAAGGCCCAGGACATGGGCATGAACACCGTCGCGATCTTCGTGAAGGGCCCCGGAGCCGGTCGTGAGTCCGCACTCCGCGCTTTCCAGCATGTGGGCATGCGCGTGACGCTGATCCGTGACGTGACCCCGATCCCCCACAACGGCTGCCGCCCTCCCAAGCGCCGCCGCGTCTGAATCGAATAGGAACGTCATGGCTCGTTATATTGGACCCGTCTGCAAGCTCTGTCGTCGCGAGGCGATGAAGCTCTTCCTCAAGGGAGAGCGTTGCTACACCGACAAATGTTCCTTCGACAGGCGCCCCTACCCGCCCGGTCAGCATGGACAGCGTCGCATGAAGTTCACGGAGTACGGCATCCGTCTGCGCGAGAAGCAGAAGGTGCGCCGGATCTACGGACTCATGGAGAACCAGTTCCACTCCACCTTCACCGAAGCTGAGCGCGTGAAGGGTGTGACGGGTCAGAACCTGCTCTCTCTGCTCGAGCGTCGTCTCGACTCGACGATCTACCGTCTGGGCCTGGCGCGTACCCGCTCCGAAGCTCGGCAGTTGGTCCGGCATCGTCACTTCTCCGTTAACGGCCACACCGTGAACATCCCCTCGTTCCTGGTGAACCCCGGCGACAAGATCCAGGTGCGCGAGCGCAGCCGTCAGAAGGCCGTCTTCACCTCGTCGGTCGAGGCCGCGAGCCGTCGCGGAACGCCGGAGTGGCTCGAGCTCGACCCCGCGTCCCTCGAGGGCACGATCAAGTCCGCACCCAACCGTGAAGAGATCACGCTGCCCATCCAAGAGCAGCTGATCGTCGAATTCTACTCACGCTAATCCGAGCCCCAGCGCGCCCCTCGACGAAGAAGAGAGCGCGCAGTGGGCACACCCAAGAACCCCACCGAGCGCGGCCAGCGATTGGACGCCACCGTAGACCACGCGCATTTCGGAGACCCGCATGACAACCAGCACCCTCGTCGCCCGCAATTGGCGCTCGCTCATTCGCCCGAAGAGCTTGCCCGTCGAACAAGAGACCGCCACTCCCTACTACACGAAGTTCGTTTGCGAACCTCTGGAGCGCGGCTTCGGCATCACCCTGGGCAACTCGCTGCGGCGCATCCTGCTCTCCTCGCTCCAGGGCGCGGCGATCACCGCGGTCCGGATCGATGGGGCGTTGCACGAGTTCACCTCCGTCCCTGACGTCGTCGAAGACGTCACCGAGATGGTGTTGAACCTCAAGGAGGTCATCGTCCGCTGTCATACGGCGAAGACCCAGACGCTGCGCATCGACAAGGAAGGCCCCTGCACCATCACGGCGGGGGACATCCAGGTCAATGATCAGGTCGAGGTGCTCAACCCCGAGCTCGTGATCTGCAGCGTGGCCAAGGGCGGTCGCTTCAGCGCCGACCTCACGGTCAACGTCGGACGTGGCTACGTCCCCGCCGATCGCAACAAGGTGCCCGGCATGCCCATCGGGACCATCCCGATCGACGCGCTCTACTCGCCCGTGACCAAGGTGAACTACACCGTCACCAACGCCCGCGTTGGTCAGGTCACGGACTTCGACAAGCTCGCGCTCGAGGTGTGGACGGACGGCTCGGTGAACCCGCAGGACGCGGTCGCCTTCGCCGCCAAGATCCTCAAGGAGCAGCTCAGCATCTTCATCAACTTCGAGGAAGAGGAAGAGTCGCTCGACTTCGAGAGCGATGAGGAGCCGCTGAACGAGAACCTCTTCCGTTCGGTCGAGGAGCTCGAGCTCTCCGTGCGTTCCGCGAACTGCCTGCAGAACGCGAACATCAACCTGATCGGTGAGTTGGTCCAGAAGACCGAGCCCGAGATGTTGAAGACGAAGAACTTCGGCCGTAAGTCCTTGAAAGAGATCAAGGAGATCCTCGCCGACATGGGCCTCTCGCTCGGGTTGAAGATCGACAACTGGCCCCAGATGCTCGAGCGTTGGCAGACGTTTCAGGCGAACCAGTAGATCGTAGGGAAGTGCCATGAGACACATGAAAGCGGGCCGTAAGTTCGGCCGCAACACCAGCCATCGGCGAGCCATGTTCCGCAACCTCGCGGGCAACCTCGTCTTGCACGGTCGCATCGAGACCACGGACGCCAAGGCGCGCGAGTTGGCCCGAATCGCCGACCGTCTCGTCACCCGCGCCGTGCGCCTCGGTGACGAGCTCACGGTCGACGTCGGCAAGATCAAGGACGAGGACGAGCGTCAGCGCATCGTCGCCCGTCGCGTCCACGCCCAGCGCCAGGTCGCTCGCTTCTTGCCGAAGCACCTGACGCGCACGGTGGACCAGGACACGGTCGAAGACGTCGACGTCGTCTACAAGCTCTTTCACGAGATCGCGCCGCGCTATCTCGAGCGCGTCAAGGAGAACAAGGGTGGTGGCTATACGCGCATCATCAAGCTTCTCCCGCGACGCGGTGACAACGCCGCCATGGCGCTGATCGAGTTCGTGGGCAACGAGGACGAGGCAGCTTCCTCCGCCGAAGCCTAGCCGCTTCACGTCGCGCTCCGAGCGCGGCCCAGCCGAGACCCGACGTAGCTTTGCTACTGTTGGGTTTCGTCGCTCTGGGGCTCGTGGCTCTGGGTTTCGTCGCTCTGGGGCTCGTCGCTCTGGGGCTCGTCGCTCTGGGGCTCGTGGCTCTGGGGCTCGTGGCTCTGGGTTTCGTCGCTCTGGGGCTCGTGGCTCTGGGGCTCGTGGCTCTGGGGCTCGTGGCTCTGAGGTCGTGGCTCTGAGGCTCGTGGCTCTGGGGACCCGCTCAGCGAGGACGTCAGTCGAAGAGCGCGTCGGCACCTTCGAACGATTCGTCGTCGAAGGGATCCATGTCGTCGAAGGGATCGAGGGGCGTGGGCGTGGCTTGCAGAATGCCCAGCGCTTCCGCGACGTCGATGGCGGAGCTCTCCGAGCCCCCGCGGGTCGAAGGCGCCGGCACCTCACCCCATGGCGCGTCGATGCCAGGGGCCGTGCTGTAGACGTCCACGCATTCGTCGACGGGACCCGTGCGATGGAGCTCGGGGCTGATGTCGAGGCCGGGGGACGTCGAGTGGACGTCGCCCGAGTCGTCCATGCCCGGCTGGGTGGAGCAGAGGTCCAACACACCGAGCTCGCCCGCGGGTGGCTTGGAAACCTGCGCGCGTTTCGGTCGCAGCAACGCCAGCGGGAGCGACTGGGCCCAGGACGAGCCCGGGAGTCGCACCGTCCCGGACTCTCGCCCGAGTGAGCCCAGACTTCGCTGTGCGTGCGCTCTGAGCGTTCGCCCGGCAGACGTGGCCATGCGTGCGCCCGCCAGAGCCGCCTTGCGAGCGAGGGCCACGGCGGGCAGCTCGTTGCCGAAGATCAGCAGCAGCCCGAGGATGCCGAGGCATGCGCCGACCAGCATCGAGAGCTCCCGTGGGCCGAGTTCACGCCCGCCCGAGTCCTGTTCCTCCGCCACGCGCTGGGCCGCCAAGGTCTGGCCTGGCGAGAGCTGGGTCACGAGCCGATAAGCGGCGAGATCGACCACACCTTGCTGTCGCTCGGCCTCGGCCTCGGCGAGCAACGCCCGAGCTCGCAGATCCTCGACGCTCACTGCGTCGTCCGTGAGCCGCGCCGCATGCAGGAAGGCGGCGCGCGCCTCCGCGTAGTGGCCGGCGTCCATCTCGGCCTCGGCCCAGCGGGCATAGCCTGGCGCCATGCGCGTGCGCTCGGCCAGGAGTGGAGCTTCCAGCGAGGAGCGCTGGAAGTCGCGGCGCATCTCCTCCAGGTCTCCCGTTTCGGCGGCAGCCAAACCGGCTTGCAGTGCTTCACGAGCCGGCGCCAGGCGCTGCTCGTCGAGTCGTCGCACCAGCTCGTCGAAGGTTCGGTGCCAGCCCCAATCGCTGGGTGCGGCCTCGCCCAGGCTGCTCTGGAACTGACGCCTCAACATCCAGATGCCGTTCTGACCGTAGGCGCGCATCGCGTCGCGCGCGGCCTCTCGCACCCGTCCGTCTTCGGCATCGACGAAGGTCACCACGACGGGCATGGCGTCGAAGTCGCGGGCGGCCGCCCAGGCGCTCAGCGTGTCGGCAAGCGCGCCCGGTCGATTGGCCAGCGCACCGACCACGCGACCGGCGTCCGCGCCCTCGATCGCGGGCACGGCGAGCCTGGCCCAACGCCGGATGTCGGGGCTCGGATGGGACCGCGCATCGAGCAGCACGGGGAGCAGAGCCAGACCCCGTCGGTCCAGCAGGCGTCGCCGTTCCCAGGTCAGAGCGTCTGGATTCAAGGCGAAGAGGTCCATCAGGGCGCGTCCGGCCCGTCGCCCACCCAGGTTCTCCATCGCGCGCATCAGCGCCACGCGTTCGGCCATGGCCACGGTGACGCGATCCCGGGTCGAGTCGAGCTCGTCCAGCACGCCATCCGCGATGTCGACCGCATCATCGGCGCGCCGGCTGCCCGTCGCGTGTCGGAAGTGACGCAGTGCCTCCTCGGCCTCGTCAGGCTCGAAATGCTGTCGCGCGAGCGCCGTGGCCCGATCCGTCACCGCCCCGATCCACGCTTCGGAGAGGGTCGAACACGTCTCGAAGGCTCGTGTGCGCGTCGCGGCATCGTCCGAGCCGAGCTCCGCCGCCAAGGTCGCCAGCGCCTCGACGCTCGGTGTGGGAGCTGCTGCATCCGTCGGAGCCGAGGCCTCGGGGATCTGCGCCAGGGCCGGCCCACTCGCGAGCACCGTGGACCATCCCGCCGCCACGAGCACGAGCGAGAGGCGCCAGAGGCGCGTGCGGGGCGAGCAGCTCACCGGGTCACGGGCCGGTCTTCTGCGATCCGAAAGTCGGAGAACTCGCCCGTGTAGCTCCGCCATTTGGTCTCGACCTTGTCGACGCGGGCCGTGGAGGGGCCGCCCTGCGCCCAGGACAGGAAGTCCTTCACGTAGTCCTCCTCGCCCTCGACGACCATCTCGACGGATCCGTCCGCGCGGTTCTTGACCCAGCCCGTGAGGCCGAGTTGGCGAGCTTCCCGCTGAGCCGTGGCCCGAAAGTACACGTCCTGGACCCGACCACGAACGACCAAATGGATGCGCTTCTGTCCCATGCTCCTTACCTCCTAGTGCTCTATGGCCGCCCGGGGCAAGTTTCTGCGGCCCGACTCCGCGTCCGTGGCGCATCTGGCCTGCAGGGGTGGTCGCTGGCTTGCAGGGTAGGGGTGGATCGGCTAGATAGTTCGCCCCCCAAGGGGAGGGCTCTCATCTTCGGAGCCCGAGGAAGCGTCATGAAGCCCGAAATCCATCCGAACTACGAGCAGGCCACCATCTCCTGCGCCTGCGGAAACGTCATCGAGACCTTCTCCACGCGAGGATCCTACACGGTCGACGTCTGCTCGGAATGCCATCCATTCTTCACCGGCAAGGAGAAGATGATGGACACCGCTGGGCGCGTCGAGCGCTTCCGCAAGAAGTACGGCATCAAGGGCGAGGCCTAGCGGGCGCTGGAGCGCTCCGTGTCAGCCACTAGCGCCCTCGCTTCCGGGAAGCCTGTGCCGAGCGCACGCAAACCCTACATCGGCGGGCAAGCGGTGCTCGAGGGCGTGATGATGCGCGCTCCCGGCGGCCTCAGCGTGGCGGTGCGGCGACCCGACGGAACGATCGCGCTTCGGGAAGGTCCGCATCGCGGCCTGGCCGGGCGCATGCCCTTGTTCCGTCTGGTGGGTCTGCGCGGCGTTGCGTCTCTCGTGGAGTCGCTTAAGCTGGGCTTCGGTGCGCTGAAGTTCAGCGCCGACCAACAGATGACGGAAGAGGAGCGGGCGAGCGACACGGGTTCGGGCGCCGCCTCCATGTGGCTCTCGACCCTCTTCGCGCTGGCCCTCTTCATCGCGCTGCCCCAAGGGCTCGCTGGAGGTCTGGGCAAGCTCTTCGGGATCCACTGGGGACTCACCGACGCGAGCTTCCACTTCGTGATCGGCGGCTTCAAGCTGCTGATCTTCCTGGCCTATCTGCTGGCCATTCGGCGCGTGCCCGAGATTCGACGCGTGTTCCAGTACCATGGCGCCGAGCACAAGACGATCCACGCCTACGAGGCGGAGCTGCCGCTGACGGTCGAGAACGTGCGCATCCAGTCCACGCTGCATCCTCGCTGCGGGACCACCTTCTTGGTGATGGTGGTCGTGGTCTCGATCGTCGCGGGCGCCATCGCCGCGCCCCTGCTGCTGCCCAACGCCGCGGGTGTTTTGGGCCAGGTGTCCATCCTCGCGCTGAGGGTCGCGCTCCTGCCTCTGATCGCCGCCCTCTCCTTCGAGCTGCAGCGCCTAAGCGCGCGCTTCTTCACGCGTGGGCCCTTGAGGATCTTCCTCTGGCCGGGCTTCCTGTTTCAGAAGATCACCACGGCCGAGCCCGACGACGCCCAGATAGAGATCGCCATCACCGCGCTGAAGGCGGCGGAGTGGCGCGATCTTCAGGCCGACAGCGTGTCCGCGGACGATCAACCGCTGGTCTTCCCTTCCTTCGAGGGCTTCGTGGACGCGCTCCCCGAACTGCGCGGCGCGGCCCTGCCCGAATCCACATGATTCCGCGCGACAAGCTCGACCATCTGGCCGCGAGGTATCGCGAGATCGAGGAGTCCCTGTGTCGGCCCGAGGTGGTCACGGACACCAAGCGTCTGCGCGAACTCTCGCGTGAGCGCACGGAGCTGACGGATCTGGTGGCGGCCTACGCGCGCTATCTCGAGCTCGAGGCGCAGCTCGAGGGCAATCGCGAGCTGCTCATGGATCCCGAGCTGCGCGAGTTGGCCCAAGCGGAGATCCCCGAGCTCGAGGCGGAGCTCGAGTCTCTGGAGGAGACGATCGCGCTGCTGCTCCTGCCCAAGGATCCCAACGACGAACGCGACACCATCCTCGAGATTCGTAGCGGCACGGGCGGCGAGGAGGCGGCGCTCTTCGCGCGCGATCTCTTCCGCATGTACAGCCGCTACGCCGAGCAGCGCGGGTGGAAGGTCGAGGTCACGTCCATGAGCGAGGCCGCGGCCGGTGGCATCAAGGAAGTGATCGCCATGGTGTCGGGCAACCGCGTGTACTCGGAGCTGCGCTTCGAGGGCGGCGTTCACCGCGTGCAGCGCGTGCCGGCTACGGAGTCACAGGGCCGCGTCCACACCTCGGCGGCGACGGTGGCGGTGCTGCCCGAAGCCGACGAGGTCGAGGTCGAGATCGATCCCAAGGATCTCGAGATCACGAAGACGGGCGCGGGCGGACCGGGCGGACAGGGCGTCAACACGACCAACTCGGCGGTCAACCTCAAGCACGTCCCGACGGGCATCTGTGTTCGCTCGGAGGAGCAGCGCTCGCAGCATCAGAACCTGGCGCGCGCGATGCAGATCCTACGCGCCAAGTTGCTCGAGACGGCGCAGCAAGAGCAGAGCGCGGCCATCGGCGCCGAGCGTCGCAGCATGGTGCGCTCGGGCGATCGCTCCGAGAAGATCCGCACCTACAACTATCCGCAGAACCGCGTGACGGATCATCGCATCGGGCTGACGCTGCACAACCTCGATCGCGTGATGGTCGGGGAGCTCGACGAGCTGTTCACGGCCCTGCGCTCGCATCATCAGGCCGAGCTGCTCGAGTCCCACGGGACCTGAAGCTCGAGCAATCCTCGGGCTCGTTGCGAGCACGCTTCGGAGTCGGTCCCGATTTTCCGGCGACCCACTCGCGGGCGCTCGGGTCGGTTCAGTGGAGGATGTGTTCCGGATCGAGTCGGGCGGCCAGGGCGTCGAGCGTGGCCGAAGGGCCGGCGCCGCCGCCTTCGCTCGGCCAGGGCGGCGCGCCGGCCGCCGGCAGCAACGTGCCTCCGTGCCCGCTGCACACGCTCTCCAACACCAGCAGGCGCGGCTCTTCCATCTCGTCCATGGCGATCTCGGCCCACAGCCCGCCGCCTTCGGCGCAGGTTCCGGTGGCGAGCCGAGCGGCGCGAACGCCCCGACCGCGAGCCCAAGCGCAGGCCGACTCGGCGCTGGCGAGGGTCGAGAAGACGTAGGTGCGTCGAGTGTGGCGAACGCGCGCTTTGACCAGCAGATGCAGCCCGAGCGCGACGCCCACGCGTCCGCGCCCACCGAGCAGAGCGCCGAGCAGGTCGGGACCCACGGCGCGCCGGGGAGCGGGGCGAATCCGCAGCAGACGGCCGTCCGCGAGCATGATCTCCGCACCGCACAGCACCTGATCGACGGCGTCGTCCGCGCTCGGTCGTCGACCGGGAGCGCCCCGCGCGATCCAGCTCCCGAGGCTCTCGTTCTCGGCCAGACATCCCAGGCTCAGCTCCTCGGGTCGCAGGCGTGCTTCGAGCTCGGCGCTGCCCATGCCCGCGCCCACGTGCGCGATGCGCGAGGCTTCGTCGACGGAATGCAGGCGGCCCATGAAGCGCAGGTCGATCGCCAGGTCGGCGTCGCGGGCCTCCGCTCCTGGCGCGCGTAGGCGACCGGCGTGGGTGCGCGCGAGCGCGAAGGCCGCCTCGAGATCTGGCGCGCTGCGCGGCGTGAGCAGGATCTCTCCGCCGATCTCGGACAGCGCCTCGGGCAGCTCCTTGCGCAGGGCCTGCAACAGAGCGCTCACGAGTGCACCTCGGCCTTGCCGATCAGCGCGCCCGGATTGAGCACGTGGTGGGGATCGAGCTCTTGCGAGAGCACGCGCACCACGTCGACGGCGACGCCTTGCTCTCGGCGCATGGCCGGCGCCTTGGAGCGGCCCACGCCGTGATGGTGTGAGAGCGTCCCGCCCGCGTCGATCACGGTGCGCAGCGCGGAGCGCCAGGTGCGGTCGTAGAGCTCGAGGCAGGCGGCGTCGTCCTTGGCCGAGCCCGCGAAGGAGAAGTAGATCGATGCGCCGTCCGGGTAGGCGTGGCTGAAGTGCGCCATCACGAAGACGTTATTCGACAGCGCCTGGAGCACCGCCTCGTACATCGGCAAGAGGCGCGACCAGGTCGCGGCGACCTCCATCGTGTCCACGAAGGCGCCCGCGGCGTAGAGCGGAGACTGGCGATAGCTGACCGAGTGCCGGTGCGAGAGCCAGTGCCGACCCGGCTCCTCGCCCGTGTCCGTGCCTCCGAGCGTGGTGCAGATGCGCGTGGCGACGGCGCGCTCCGCTTCTCCGATGATGGCGTCGTCCTCCCAGACGAAGATCACCATCACGCCGCCCGTGACGCGGCCTGGCAGACCCTCGATCAGGCGGTTCAAGAGGCCGGGATGTCTCAGCGCTCGCGTCAGCACCTTGAGCCCGAGGCCTGGCTGACCTCCGGGATCGGGCGTGCGCTCCTTGCGCGCCTGCTTCACGCCACCTTGGCGGGCGAGCATGGAGTCGAAGGGATCGTAGAGGCGCGCGACGGCGGGTCGCAGTCCGGCCTGGTACACCGAGCGAATGCCCGCGAGGCCCTCGGCCACGGTGCCGAAATTGAACGAGGCGAAGCGCCGCGTCATGGCCGCGGGCGCGATGTGGAAGCTGGCCTCCGTGACGACGCCGAGGATGCCCTCGCTGCCGATGATCAGGGGCAAGAGCCCTGGATCGCCACCCTCGCCGGCGCGCCGGACTTCGCCCTGGCCGTCCACGCACAGGACGCTGACGATCATGTCCTCGATCTTGCCGTAGCGACCCGAGCATTGGCCCGCGGAACGTCCCGCGACCCAGCCGCCGAGCGTCGAGCAGTAGATGCTCGAGGGGAAATGCCCGAGCGTGAAGCCGCGCTCGTCGAGTCCGTCCTCGAGGTGCTGTCCGATCATGCCCGCTTCGGCCGTGGCCACGAGTCGCGTCTCGTCCACTTCACGCAGGGCGCGCATGCGCTTCACGTCGAGCACGATCGCGCTCTCGGTGGGTGAGACGCCGCCGCAGACGCCGCTGCCGGCGCCGTAGGGTACGAGCGGGATCCCGCGCTCCGCGGCGTAGCGGACGACCTGAGACACTTCGTCGGTGGAGCCGGGCCAGACCACCACGGCGGGTGGCGAGACGGCGGCCTCTCCGGCGCGCGTTCGGATCTGTTGGCGAGGCCAGAGGTCGCGCGCGTAGGCCACGCGATCGGCGTCGCCGACCGAGGCGTGGCCCCCGGTGAGGGCCGCGAGGTCGTGCAGCAGAGCCTGGTTTGCGCCGCGGAGAGGGATCACAGCCATGCCTGCATACCACGAGCGCCACCGCGGTTGGAGTCTCGCGTTGTCTCGGGCGCGTGTCCGTGCGCCGGGAGACCTGCTGGGCAGAGGGTCTCCAGAGACGAAAGTGACGAGGAGCGTCCCTACTGATGAACGTGGCGAGGAGCGTCCCCAGGCCCGTGTCCCCGGGCCCAAGCTCAGTCGACGAGCCTCAGCCCCGGGGGCAAGGACTCGCCGAAGACGCGCCGTTGGTCGGCCTCTTCGAGGTGCATGACCTCGCGGACCATGGCCTCCCAGGATGGACTCGCGCCGATCGCCTCGAGCCTCGTCGCGACCTCCGCGCGCAGCCCGTCGTCGAGGTCGCGTCCACGATCGCCCGAACGCCGCGCCAGCAGGGTCGCCGCGAAGGCCGCTGGGGAGCTCTTGTCGCGCGTGCGTGAGAGCGCCAGCTCGAGCCACTCGGCCGCCACATGCTTGGGCACGACCTCGTGTGCGCTGCCGTAGAAGGGCACGCGCGCCCCGAGCCGGCCCAGGGCCCAGAAGGTCTGCTCGCTCTCGTCGGCGGACGCGAGGCGCTGCACGAACCAGCCGCCCAGCTGTGCTTTGCGCTCTTTGGGCAGGCGCTCGAGCGAACCCGCGAGGCGCACCATGGCGTCGTAGCCGAGCTTCTTCGGCCCGGGCGGGCGCTTGCGCGGCCTGCGCGACTCCGGCTCGAGATAGAACGCGAGCTCGTCGAGGAGCTTGCCTTGCATGTCGGCGCCGAGTCCGCCCGCGACGCGGCGCCAGAGCGTCCAGTACTCGGCCCAGTTCTGGGCCTCCGACGGGAACTGCACGCCGCTGTCCAGCAGCTCGCTCAGCTCGCCGACACGCCAAGCGTCCAGCGGATAGCCGAGGCCGGGTCGCAGCGTGTAGCCCGCGAGACCCAGCCAGACGCGCTCGTGGTCGGCGCTTCGGCGTCGGCGCTTCTTGCCTGCCAGCAGCGCGCCGAAGAGCTCGCGCAAGAGCGGCGTATCCCACTGCTCACGCTTGCCCAGGATACGCTCGAGCTCCGCGCGCAGACGCTTCACCTCGCGCGGCGATGGATCGTTCGCGCTCTTGCCGTAGACGCGCCGGACGAGATCCGTCGCCTCGTGGAAGCGAGGGTGAAGGCTGGTGATGCGCTGGGCCGTGGCCTCGCCCGCCGAAGCGCCGCGGATCTGGAACTCGAGCTTGAAGCGGCGACGTGGATCCTCCGCGGACACGCAGCTCATCTCCAACGTCCCCACCTCCGTCAGAGACGCGACCAGGCGCACCAAGAGCTCGCCTTGGGATGAAGCGGAGGGCGTGTCGTCGCCGAGCACGGCGGCGATGGGCGGAAGATCCTCGTAGTCCTCCGGCGTCTCGATCTGCACCAGCTGTCCCGCGCGCACGTGTCGAACATCGGCGGGCGTGCTCATCAGATGAAAGCGCACGGGCTGGCCCAGCCGAAGAGAGAAGACGCGCTCCGTCAGCGCGACCTCCTCGCCCTCTTCGGCCCCGCGCGGCAGCAAGCAGATGGCGTCACCTGCGCGGCCTCCATCCACCATCAAGAAGTAGCTGCGCGCCGAGCCTCCGCCGATGCGCAATCCGAGCCCCCGCCGTGCCAGCCCATACGCGACGGCACCGAGGGCGACGGCCCGATCCGGTTGTGCGTTGTCCAGGACGCGCGGCTCGGCGCCTCTCCAGGCTCCCAGGGTCGACACCAGGCTGGAGCGCAGCGCCCGCCCGGCGAAGACGCCTCCGTTGAGCAGTACGGCGTCGGGCACGGCGAGCTGGCCGACGGGTGGCGCATGATCGCCCAGGGCCGTCCGGCAGAGCTCGTCCTCACGGGCCAGAAAGGCCGCGACGTGGCGGGTGATGCCGGCGTCGGACACGTAGGGGAGCCCGAATTCCACGATGCCTGCACGCCGCGTGCTCGGCCGCTCCTCCGGCGCCACCTCGGGAAAGAAGCCATCGACCACCTGGCTCTGCACCTCGGCGGCGTCGATCTCCGTGCTGACGGCCCCACCAACGAGCTTGCTGCCCGAACCGAGCAGGGTGACCTGCTGCGCGGCTAGGCTGGGATCCGCGAGCAGGCGCTCCTTCACGCCTCGGCATTGCTGCACGAGCTGGCTGAAGCGCGCGGTGCCGAGCGGGCGGCTCGGGCTGATGCGTGTCTCCGCGCGGCGCGCCAGCGTGAGATCCATGTTGTCGCCGCCCAGCATCAGGTGGTCGCCCACGGCGATGCGCGTCAGACGCGGGCCGTTCTCCCGCAGCTCGACCTGGATCAGCGTGAGATCCGTGGTGCCGCCGCCCACGTCGACGACCAGGGCGAGTCGGATGCCGTCGAGCACCTGTTCGAGGTCGTCCGGATGGCCTTCGAGGAAGTGGTAGAAGGCCGCCTGCGGTTCTTCGACCAGGCGCACCTGGGGCAGCCCCGCGTCGCGCGCGCTGGCCAGAGTCAGGGCCCTCGCCGCCTCGTCGAAGGAGGCCGGCACCGTCAGCACGACCTCCTGCTCCGCCAGCGGATGGGCCGGGAAGCGGGCGTCCCAACGCTCTCGCACCAGCGCGATGTAGCTCGACGAGGCCTCGACGGGCGAAACCTTCGGCACCTCGTCGGGGGCGCCCCAGGGCAGGATCGGCGCTCGCCTGTCGACGCCCGCGTGGGAGAGCCAGCTCTTGGCGCTCGTGACCAGCCGGCCCGGCGTACGCGCACCGAGATCGAGAGCCCACTCGCCCACGATGGGATCCTCGCCATGGGGCGTGGGCAGCTCGCCCGCCCGGGGGTGGTAGCGCGCGGAGGCCAGCAAGGGGCGCGTGGCCTGCTCCAGGGGACCGACCCATTGCTCGACCTCGAAAGGCCTGGCGGCGACTCCCTCGGTCCCGTCCTCGTGGGTATCCGCGTAGGCGACGACCGTATGCGTCGTGCCCAGATCGATGCCGACGATGTAGCGAGCTGCTGCTGCTGCCATGGCTGCGCACTGTACTCAGGACCTCGCCGCAGGCGAGCGCTCAGGGACCCTGGCGCTCAGGGACGCTCCTCGTCATTTTCGTCAGGAGGGACGCTCCTCGTCATTTTCGTCTCTGGGCGCCTACTGTCCCAACTTTGCACGAATCACACTCATGCCCACATCTCGGGTTGCATCCCATGGGGGTGCGGGCGTATTTTCTGTAACGGATGGTCTCCCGTAGCGTCTTTGCCTTTGCTCTCGTTGCGCTCACGGTCGTGTGCATGGCGCCGTCGCAGGCGCGCGCTCAACGGTCCGTTCTGCCGCGGGGTGCCGCACATCTGGTCGTTCAGGTGCTCGAGGTGGCCCGCGCGGTGAGGTCGTCCTCGGCGTCCTCGCACCGTGCCGCGGCCGACGTGGACCCGGCGGACGCGGCTGCGGACGCGGCTGCGGACTCGGACGCGGCTGCCGACCCCGACGCGACCGAGGCGGCCGATGCCAGCGACGAGGCGGAGGTCCAGGCGGACGGTGGCGTCATCCCCTACGCGCGGACGGTCGTGCAGCTCTTCGGTCGCGGTGTGCCGGTGACCCCTCTGGCGGACTTGCCGCGCGGCGGGACGACATTGAACGTCCATCCTTGTCGTGGCGGGTGCGTGTTCCGGCTTCGCGTCGGCTTCTAGCCCCTGGCGAGCGGCCGGCCCTGTTGTCACCAGAGACGAGGAGTGTCCTCGTGCGGGTGGACCGTGGATGCGAGGGCCCCTAAGAACGATGCATGGGTTTACTGGTCAGGGGCGAATGGCGGGACGAGTGGTACGACACCGAAGCGAGCGGCGGGGAGTTCGTCCGCACGGTGGCGGGGTTTCGTAGCTGGGTCACGCCGGACGGGTCCCCCGGTCCGAGCGGCGAGGGAGGGTTCGCCGCCGAGCCGGGTCGCTATCGGCTCTACGTCTCCCTCGCCTGTCCCTGGGCTCATCGCACGCTGCTGGCGCGCGCCCTCGAGGGGCTCGAGTCCATGATCCCGATTTCGGTCGTGCATTGGTACATGGGCGCCGAGGGCTGGACCTTCGAACCCGGTGAGGGCGTCGTCCCCGACCCCGAGCTGGGCGCCACCCGTTTGCATCAGATCTACACGGCGGCGCGTCCAGACTTCACGGGTCACGTCACCGTGCCCGTGCTCTGGGACACGCGGCGCCGGACCATCGTCAACAACGAGTCGTCCGAGATCCTGCGCATGTTCGACACGGCCTTCGATGACGTCGGCGCCCGCGGTCTCGACCTCTACCCGGAGGCTCTCCGCGCCGACATCGACGCCACGAACGAGCTCGTCTACGACGCCATCAACAACGGCGTGTACAAGGCCGGCTTCGCCACGCGCCAGGAGGTCTACGAGCGCCACGCGCGCCTGATCTTCGTGGTGCTCGCGAAGCTCGAGGCGCGACTCGAGAAGCAGCGCTGGCTGTGCGGAGACCGCTTCACCGAGGCGGACATTCGCCTCTTCCCGACGCTGTTGCGCTTCGATCCCGTCTACCACGGACACTTCAAGTGCAACCTGCGGCGCATCCAGGACTACCCGCACCTCTCGGGCTATCTGCGCGACATCTACCAGCTCCCCGGCGTGGCCGAGACCGTCCAGCTGGAGCACGCCGTGCGCCACTACTATGGCAGCCACGACACCATCAACCCCACGCGCATCGTGCCCATCGGGCGCGGCGAGGAGCTGAGTCGGCCCCACGGACGTGAGGCGCTGGGACTGTCCCCCTACTGATCGCGCGCCCTCGCACGACGCGCCAACGCGCCGCGCCTTCGACGCCTACGGGCAGAGCCCGGAGGGGCAGGTGTTGCACGTCACGGTACGGCCGCTGATCGTGCAGTTCTCCGGCGCGCAGCCGGTGCACGCGCAGCTCTTCTCGATCGGCATGTCGCCGCAGGGGTTCGCCTGACAGTCCGCGAGGAAGGCGCCGCCGACGTCCTGGCGACAGACCTGGTCGCCGCTGCAGGATCCGCCGCTGGCGCCACCCTCACAGGTGAACGCGCCGCAGGCCTCGACGGTCACGGTCCACACGCTCCCGTCGCAGCTCGCCGCGGTGTGGCCCGAGCTCGCGCAGCGCAGCCAATCGCAGCTCTGCGTGGCTGTGCATGCGGCGCCATCGCTCGGCGGGTCCGCGGGACAGCCGGCAGGCGCCATGGCACAGCCCGAACCGCTCGCGTCGCATCCGAAGACGGCCGGGCAGCAACGCACGCCGCAGACGGTGGTCTCGGTCGGACAGGAGCTGTCGCAGACGCTCGCGACGCACGTCGAGTCGCCGCAGGCGAGGCCGCACGAGCCGCAGTTTGCCGAGTCGTTTGTCAGATCCACGCAGCTTCCGGCGCAGTCCGTGAGTCCAGTGGTGCAACCGCCGCCGTCTGCGCCCGCATCCACGCTGGAGTCCCCACCTGCGTCCACGTTCACCGCCGAGTCCGTGCCGGCGTCGGTGGGCGTGCTGTCGTCGCCGCATCCGAGGGCCACCAGAGTCAGGGAGAGAGCCAGCATCCGATACGTCATCGTCGTGTCCTTCCGGTCAGTCTTGGGTGAGCCTATCAGCAAGAAGGGCGCCAACGAGGATCCATGGTTTCGCTCGCGAATGTGGGGGTCGACTGTGCCAAACGCTGTGCCGGGTTGGCGCGATGCCATCCGCGACGCGGGACCCACACAGGCGATGCCTGGCGACGCGCCGAATGTTCGCCGAAGGCGCGATCAGGGCTTGGGCGACAGCCAGTGCGAGAGGGTCAGGCCGAGCTGATGCGGCGGCAGCAGCGCCTCGGCCGCGCCGAGCTCCGCAGCGGCCTGGGGCATGCCGAAGACCGCGCTGCTTCGCTCGTCCTGAGCGAGGGTCCGGGCGCCGGAGTTGCGCAGGGACAGCAGACCATCGCCGCCGTCTCGCCCCATGCCGGCGAGCAGAACTGCCAGACAGAGATAGGCAGGCAGCTGGCTCAGGCTGTGAAAGAGCCGATCGACGGGAGGCCCGGCCCCTGGTCCATGGGCTCGCTCGGGCCGGAAGGTCCCGTCCACCGCCAGGGTGGTGTGGTGATTGGCCGGAGCCACATGGATGACCCCGCGCTCGAGGGGTTGACCTATCAGCACGAGCTTCGCCACGCGGCCGGTGCGGTTCTCCAGCCAGCGCACGAAGGCCTCGGAGTAGTCGTGAGGCATGTGCTGAGCCACGACCACCGGAACAGGCGTCGGCGCAGCGAAGTTCCCCCGTCTGGGGGTGGCCGCTCCGACCTGGCGGTCCGCCGTCGGCGTCGAACCGCCGCATCGACTCGCGGGAGGATCGGGACCTCCCGAGCCGGAGTCGTGTCCGCGCGCTGATCGCAGCCGCCGACAGTGCCCTCTACGCCGCGAAGGCCGCGGGCCGAAACTGCGTTCGAAGCGCCGACACGAAGTAGCGTCGTGGCGGAGTCATGGCGCCAACCCGCACTCGCGGCTCAGGGCAGCCGGTAGATGCGCCACGCGCGATCCGTGGGCGCGCTCGTCTCGTCGGCTTCGAGCCGTCGCGCCAGGCTGGAGTCGCGTTGGAGCAAGAGCTGCGTCGTGCCCGCGGCGCGCAAGGCCGAGAGCGCGTCGTCTCCCGTGACTCGCCCGTCTTCGAGATCGAAGGCGAGGGTGGCCACGTCCGCGGGGTAGCAGTCGTTGCGCGAGTCGTAGAAGACGCGCACGCCGCGCTCCGAACTCAGCCACTCGGCGCGTCCACCCAGGGCGAAGGGCGTGTAGAGGTGGGCGTCACGCGGCAGCTGCGCGAGCAGGGCGGGCAGCTCCGCGCCGCCCAGGGAGTCGTCCACGCGTGCGCCGCCGACGAGCGCCGCCATCGAGAGCAGAGCCGCTGGCACGAGCAGCAAGGCGCGCACGCGTGTCGACGTCAGGTCAGCAGCGGGTCGCCAGGTCGCGGCCTCGGCAGCCGCCGGCACGAGCAACATGGCGCCGACCAGGCCAGCCAGGTCTGCGTGACGTGCGTGCAGCAGGGCCATCGCGAGCGTGGCGGCGAAGAGGACGACGCGGGCCAGAGCCCGTCGCTTCATCAGCAGCCCGAGCGCGAGCAGAGTCAGCAGCGCGAGTCCCGCGAAGGCCGTCGGAGCGACGAAGCGTGCGCCTGCGCCGAGCAGCGGCTGGAACTCCAACAGGCGCGCCCGCGCCACGTCGGCACCGCCCGCGCCGACGCCGACGTAGTTGAAGACGAGCTCGTAGAGCGCGGCCCCATGGGGTTGGAGGATCATGGTCGCGGCCGCACCCGCGCTCGCGCCCAGACGTGCGCGTCGATCCTCGCGCGCATCCCAGGCGCCAACGAGCAGGAACAAGGGACCGAGGGGGAAGCTGCCGTGGACGTTCACCCAGACGAGCTCGAGGCCGAGCGCGAGGGCGAACTGCTTAGGGCCGAAGCGCGGCGAGAAGGCCAGGCCGAGCATGGCTGCTGCCGGCAGGAGCGCGAGCACCATGGGCCTGGCGCTGATCAAGTGAACGCCGAAGAGTGGCAGAAAGAGCGCCGCGGCCAGCACCTTGCCCTGCGCCTCACCCGGGGTCGCGAAGAGCAAGAGCGCCGCCATGGCGAGCACGGTCAGCGCGGCCAAGAGCGCGAAGAAGGTCGGCCCGAGATGCCCGAGGCCCAGCGCGTAGACCGGCCCGAGCAGCCACTCGTGCATCACCCAGGGCGCGTGGGGCGCGGTGAAGGAGAAGAAATTCTCGCGCGGCAGCGAGCCATGGTGAAGCAGCTGGCGCCCGGCCGCAGCGATCCAGAACACGTCGGGATCGTCGATGCCTCGTCGCGACGCCGTGAGCGCCGACATCATGCTCGCGGCTCCGACCAGGATCAGGAGCGCCAGCGCCGCGTAGCGTGAGGCCCGCCGGTTCAAGCGTGCGCCAGCGGCCTCGTCACGCCGGCTGGCCTTCCGGCGCGCTGGCGGTCTCGGGGTATCCGACCATGCGCCCCGTGTCCGGATCCCAGAGCTTCAACTTGAAGCAGCGCGCGATCTCCGCCGGAGTCAGGTTGGTCACGCCCGGATGTTGCAGCTCGGGGATGGCCTTCATCGCCTCCTCCAGCCGGTAGAAGGGGATCGCCGCGTTGAGGTGGTGCACGTGGTGAAAGCCGATGGAGCCCGTGAACCACTCCAGCACCGGGTTCACGTCCATGAAGCTCGACGACTCGAGCGCAGCGCGCGTGTAGCTCCACTGCGTGCGCGGTTGGATCGTCATGCCCTCGAAGTTGTGCTGCGCGTAGAAGAGATACGCGCCTCCGACGAAGGCGATGTTCAGCGGCAGCAGGTAGGCGAAGAAGAGCGTCGTGAGCCCGGCGAAGTGGCCGATGGCGGCGACCAGCGCGAAGTGCATCAGCACCGCCACGAGGGAATCCCAGTGCTTGCTCGGGCTACGCTTGAAGGACGACAGGCACATACCCCAGAGGAAGACGGTGAGCCACGCCATCAGGATCGTCAGCGGATGGCGCGCGGCGCGATACATGAAGCGCTGACGCGGTGTGAGCGCGCGGTAGATGGCCACGGTGAAGGTGGGGTAGCTGCCGATGTGCGAGCCGACCATCTGCGCCGTGTGCGCGTGGTGGTAGTTGTGCGTCTGGCGCCAGACGCGACTCGGCGTGAGCACCAACAGGCCATAGAAGGCGTAGACGCCGCGCCAGAAGAGAGACTTCTTGAAGATGGCGCCGTGCATCACGTCATGGAAGAGGATGAAGCCGCGCACGGCAGTGAGCCCCGCCAGAAGCGAGAAGGGCAGTTGCTGCCACCACGCGGGGGCGAGGGCCGCGCCCGCGACGAAGAGCGCCAGCAGCGTGAAGGTGGAGAGCGTATGCCAGACGCTCAACCAGCGATTCTCGTCCGTGAAGGGGCGGCTCGCGTCGATCAGTTCGCGACCCTCTCGTGCTTCGTCCATGACATCCTCCGACGTCCGCGTCGCCGTTGGCCGAGGGCTTAGCACGCGAAGGGTCGGGCGCGCACGCGGCGAAGGGGCTGTTCTTCCGGCCTCTTGGCCGGATTCATCGTATCGCGTCGGCATCCCCGGTGGGGGCGACGCGCGAGCCTCATTGCCCGCGCGCCAGCCACCGACCGGTCAGTAGCCGAGGACGTCCATGGAGGCTTCGTGCGCCTCGCGGAGTCGGCGCTCCATGCTTGGCGCCGTCGCGGGCGCCATCGGCCTCGGCGCATCGGAGCGGGCTCCGTCGTCGGACGAAGGCGGTGCGCTCCCGGGCTCGGCCTCGGCGGCATCCAGCTCCGCGGCGAAGGCGGCCACGCTCGCGGCGTAGGCGTGATTGGCGGCGCCGCCGTTCTTGCTCATGCGCCGCTGCGTCTCCTCGAGCATGCGGCGCGCTTCGGCCATGTTGCCCTGGCGCACCACGCGAATCGCCTGAATCGTCGCCTCGGCGGCGGTCGCTTGCTCCGCGGCGTGCATCACCTCGTCGTTGCGTCCGGCCGTCAGCTGCTCGTCGCTCGTGGTGGCGTCCGCGCCCAGGAAGACGTCGCGCCTCAGCGCGCCCGCCTCGTCCACGGCGTCGATGAAGTTCAGGCGCGCGTCCAACAGCTCCACGACCGAGCCCTCGCGCCGAGCCGGCACGCGCATGCGCACGATGATGTCGCGCGTCTCGCCCTCCGAGATGTCCCCGAGGGCGATGGAAAGGGACGTGCGCTCGCCCGCCATCTGCTGTCCGACGACGCTCGAGATGATCACGCCGGGACCCGGCTGCAGCGTCATCGCGGCGTTCCGCGCGACCACGCGCTCGAGTCGAACCACCTCGTCGTGGAACACGCTCGCCACAGTGTCGGAGTTCTCGAGGTAGTGGAAGTGTCCGCCCGAGAGCTGCGCCAGCTCACCCATCAAGGTCTCGTCGTAGTCGAGGCCGAGCCCCAACGCGCTGATGGCCACGCCGTTGCTCCCGGCGGATCGGGCCAGGTTCGGGATCGTGCTCGCGTCGTTGGGGATGCCATCGCCGAGCAAGACCACACGGTTGATGCTCTCGCCTGCGCGATTCAAGAGCACCTGCTGCAGACCCGCGGTGACGCCACCGGCCATGTCCGTCGTGCCGTGCGCTTCGATGTGGCCGATGGCGTCGCGGGCGCGTCCCCGCGCCTCGGGGTCCAGCAAGGTCGACTCCAGCAAGACCTCGGTCTCGGAGTGGAAGGCGACGATGCTCAAGCGATCGTCGTCGGCCAAGAGCCCGAGCAGCTCGAGCGTCGCGGCCTTGGCGTCCTCGATGGGCTGACCGCGCATGGAGCCGGAGGTGTCGATCACGACCGCCATGTTCAGCGGCGGTCGGCGCCGATTGGGCATGGGCCGCGTTCCGACGCGCAGCCGCGCCACCACCTCACTGGTCTCGCCAGCGACCACGAACTGATTGCCGAGGTCCGCGCTCAGGAGCACGAGCTCCGGATCGGCGGGCGTCTCGGGGACCGTATGCCCTGCGCAGGCCGCGAGCGGCAGCGCGAGCAGGAGTCCGATCATCCATCCTAGTTTCGTTCCAGTCATTGCATCTCTCCGGGGTTGTCCTGGCCATGAACGACGCCCCATCGAGTGCTTCGGTCTAGGAAAAATTCACTTTGAATTGCCGTGTAAGCACGCTGTTCTTGGCGCGTTTCCCCTACGGCAGGCGGCCTGCGATCGTGGCCGATCTCATGCTGCGCGGAACAGGAAGTGCAGCGGGATCAGCCGCTTCGGCGCCGGGTCGTCGCGGGTCATCTGAGCTACGTCCTGCGCTGATGAGCTCGCTCCGCTACTCCCGAAGCTGCGAGGCGTAGAACTTCGCGAAGGCTTCGGCGCTGGCGCTTCCGTCCGCCAAGGGCAACCCCGACCAACCGCGATCGCCGGGCTGTTTGTAGTAGATCCCGCGCGAGAACCAGCCGGTCTTCACGCGCAACGCCGCGAGCCTCGCGAGCTCGACGACACGCGAACCCGGTACGGCGGCGGCCAGCTCCCGCGCCGTCTGCTCGGCCTGCGCGGCGGTCACCCCAGGATCCGCGAGCATCGATTGGATCGCCGCGAGGGGCGTGGCGCCGTTCAAAGCATAGGTCGTGCGCGTGTGGCCGAAGCCGGCGCCTGCGAGGGCCTTGGAGGAGATGGACAGGAGGCAGCCGGGGAAGCCGAGCACGAAGCCATAGGTCACTCCTGCCTCTCCCATGTAGGTCGTCTTGGTGCACAAGACGTAGTCCACACCTGGATTCAAGCTCATGGGTGTATGTTCCGCATGGTCGGCGACGTTGACAAGACCGAAGATGGCGTCGCCCTGTCGCTCGCTTGAATAGACCAAGCGCGCGGTCGTCCGTGGAGACGCGGGTCCGTAGCCCGCGTCCTTTGCTTGATTCGAGGGTTCGTGCTGCACACGAGGATCGTGGTGATCGCGGTCAGCATGTTCGCATGGTCGGCTCCCGGCCTCGCCGCTGCGCGAGACTCCGACACGCCGGCGGAGCAGGTTCGAGACGCGCTCGACGCGCAGGACGCGACGTTGGTCCTCGAGCGTCTGCGGGAGAGCCCGGGCGCGGACGCCGGTCTGGCTTGCGTCGAGGTGCTGATGCACGAGCAGGTACTGGGCGATCTCTGGCGACCTCCGCCCGCGCGAGACGACGCGACGCCCGAGGTTGCGGCCGAGGACCGAGCACGACGCGATGCGGGCCTGGCCGATCTGGGTGCCGAGGTGACGGATCTCCGCGCGGCCCACGCTCGATGCGCGGCGCAGACGGTGCGCGCACGACCCAACGCGTCCGAGCGGGCAGCCTTCGCCGCGAGGAGCGCGACGCTCGACGAGTTCTTGGCGCTCCCCGAGGTGGACGACGACGCGCTCGCGACGCTCGACGCGCCGAGCGAGCTACGCATCGACTTCCACACCGCGCGCGAACTCTACGACGCCTGCGAAAGCGTGCCGCCCGCGCCGCCCGAACGCGCGCCGCTCCCTGGCTGGCGCTCCACGCCCGTCATCACCAGCGGTCTGCTGACGTTCATGCCCCTGTTGGGCTTCTTGATCGTGGCGCGAACGCAGCACTCGCTCGACGGCGGCTTCGGCGCGCTGGGCGCGGGCATCTCGGGCCTGGTCGGTCTGACCGTCGGTCGCAGCTGGCTACGCGGAGGCTCGACCTTGGTCTGGGTCGGCGGGCTGCTGACCGCCGGCGTGCTGGGCACCGGTGCGCTGACCTTGGCGCTCCACGCGCCGCGCCGCACCCACGTGTTCGGCGTCAGCATGCTGGCCGGCGGGGCCATCGACCTGGCCTGGTGGATCGGGGGCGTGGTGCTTGGGCGGCGAGACGCGGCGGCGCACGAGGAGTGGCGGCGTCAGCTTCGTCCGACGGTCGACGTCGGCTCGGCGCACGCGACCGTCGGCCTACGAGGGAGCTTCTGATGCGCGCTCGCCTCTCCGTCTTCGCAGGCCTGGTGGTCGTGTTCGGCCTTCTGCCCACGTCGGTCTTGGCGCAGGCGCGGGACGTCGTCGCACAGCGTCGCTTGGTGGGGGCGCTGAGGAGCGAGAACAGTGAACTGAGCCTGATGGAGATCGAGGCTCTGCGACAGTCCGGCGCGCGCCGTTTGGAGGCCGAGCGTCTGATGCCCATTCTGCGTTGCGTCGAGGCGGAGCTGCGCGAAGAGGCCTTGGCCCACGTGGTCGCGGACGTGGGTGCGCTCGAAGACGACGCCCAGGCCAACGCGCTGCGCGGCCCGGCCGAAGGGCTGAGTCACGCGGTGATCGACGCGAGCGACGCCTACCGTCGCTGCCTTGAACAGGGAGCCACCTCGCTGTCTGCGATCCGTCAGAGCTGACTGAGTTACCGCGCGAGACTCGCGACGCTCGAGGCGCTCCAGCCGCGCACGTCGGCCCTCGCGCAGAGCCTGCACCAGTCGGGGGATCGTCTGAACCAGCCGCGTCAGGGCGGCGCGCTCACCGGTGAATTGCTCTCGAGCTTGCGCGCCCTCGCCCAGGCGGCGGCGGTCGATGGACCGCACGGCTTCGAGGTCGCGCGCGCCTACGTGTCGGCCCTGCGCTTGCCCGCGCAGCCGGTCTACTGGCGAGCACGCACCAGCGCGCCCACCTTGCTGACGTTGGGGCTCGCCGAGGGTGTGCTCGTCGTCAGCCTGCTCGGCTCGATCACCATCCTCGGGCCCGAAGGCCCGCCCGTGCCGCTCCTCGTCAGCACCGGCTACGGCCTCTTCCTCTCGAGCGCCGTCGCCTCTCTGGCGGGCTACACCTGGGAGCAGCCGTCCTTGCCCCTGTTTCTCACGGCGACCGCGTTGACCCTGGGCACGGGAGCGCTCGGCATCTACGCGCGCGTTCGCGGCGACCGCCGTCGACGCTATCTGGGTCGCGGGCTGATGGTCGGAACTGGCCTCGGCCTCTTCTGGCTCGTCGGCGGCCTGGTGCATGTCACGCACGACCAACGCGTCGAGCGCAGGTGGCGTCGCTACCTCGAGCTGCCCGTGCAGTTCGCGCCCATGGTCGACGCGAGCACGGCCGGGCTCGTGGCCACGGGGCGCTTCTGAGTTCCCCGCGCGACCGCTGACCGCAACTCCGGGTGCGGCGCGTCGATAAGGGCGAGTGACGAACCAACGCATCGACCGCCAAGCGTTCCAGAACCTGGCTTCGGGACACGAACTCCGCACTCAGGCCGTCGCCCTGGATCCCCGCCTCGCTGGCGCCGGTCTCGAGCGTGCCGACAGCAACGGCGACGGCGTGATTCGCGGAAGGCAAGAGCTCGACGCGCTCTTCGACCTGCTCAGCCACTCCTCGCCGCGCCGAAGTCGCATGAGGGCTGGTGTGTCTCGCACACTGCTCCAAGGCGTCGCCGAGCAGATGAACGCGCCGCGCATGCGCGCGATGATCGAGAGACCCGGGGCGGCGGTTCACGAGGCCGTGCTCGCGCTCGGCATGAACGACTCGAGCGAAGCCGAGGTCGGGGCGCTGAGGCGGCAGGCCGACGTGCTCTATGTGGGTGACCTGCCCTCGCGACGGGATCAGGTGGAGACGCGCTCGGGTTTGCTCGACCTGGCGCAGCCCGCGGACGTCGGGCGCTTCGTCGAGGCGCTGCCGTTGATCCCGGCGCAGCGTCAGCAGCTGCGCGCGCTCTTGCTCCACGTCCGCTCGGGGGCGCGTCGTGAGCTCGGGGAGCTCGCGCGCATCTGGTCGCAGGCCGAGGCCGGCGGCACGGTGCCCGCGCGCTTGATGCTGAGCGGACACGGGGATCACCGGTCCGTCTTCGGTGAGCACGGGGAGCAGATCGACGACGCCGACGTCGTGGGCCTCGCGCGCATCATGCCCATGGCGGCGGGGCAGATTCGGTCGCTGCACCTCGCCGCCTGTCAGCACGGCTACGAGCCGCGCATGGCTCCCTTCCTCGCGGCCTTTCCCAACCTCGACAGCGCCTGGGGCTACGCGGGCTTCTCGCCAGCGGGGCAGCCTGCGCAACGTCACCAGGCGATCTGGGAGCGCGCGACCCGCAGCTTGCCCGAGGGAGGTGGTCGCCTGCGTCGCTCCATGGCGCGAGGCACGCGGCGCGGAGAAGCCGTGCGCGTGTGGACGCGTGCGCGCGGCTTCGATGGGCCGCCGCTGCGCGAGCTCGCGCTCGTCCACCGAGAGATCGCGGCGCGTCGACCCCTTTACGACGACCTGCTCGCCGGGCGGGTCGAGATGAACGCCGTCCGCCATCGCGAGCTGACGGAGCTGTACCAGGCGCTCCAGGAGATCACCGCGCACGGCGACTTCCGCGAGCAGACGGACGCGTTCCAGACGGATCACACCCGCATGCGAGGCGCGGCGCTTCGCTTGCGTTTCTATCCCAACGTCGCGTCCCACTTCACGCGGGCGCACGCGGAGGCCATCCGCCGTGGCTACGCCGACCTCGGATCCGCGCCTCCCGACTTCGCGCGATTGAGTCGGCCCGAGGCCATGCACGCCATCGAGGAACTCTCGGCACGCGTGGATCAGGCGAGCCCGGTCGCGAGTCGTC
>Ga0100377_1000415_pt1 | contig 36432 bp, 23 predicted proteins | sample CryGeymeta201501_FD_83664 | JGI IMG/M metagenome (GOLD analysis project Ga0100377, IMG submission 83664) | Groundwater microbial communities from Crystal Geyser aquifers in Utah, USA - Crystal Geyser metaG 2015-01 | ecosystem: Environmental > Aquatic > Deep subsurface > Groundwater | place: USA...
AGGCGTACGTGCCGGAGCTGGGCCTGCATCGGTTCGGGGCGCGGTGGTATCGGCCAGGCTGGGGACGGTTCCTGACGCCGGACCCGGCGGGGTTCGTCGATGGGCCCAACATGGTTGCCTATGTGGGCAACCAGCCGTTGGCGTTCTTTGATCCGAGCGGGCTGCGGTTGGAGAAATCGGACGAGACCGTGAGTCGCTGGTTTGGAGACAGCATCGCCCGGAGGGTCGACAGAGCTGCTGACCGTGGCGCGTGGTGGTCCGGCAAAGCGTACGACGCCAGTAAGGGATTCTTTTATGGTTATATTCCGTTTAGCGATCTAATCGACAGCGACCCACGGTCGCGATACGGCAATGACGACGATTTCAATAGTGGACGCGTGGCGGGGATCCTCGCGGGCCTCGCCACCGACACGGCTGTGATCAATGCTGGAGTTGGTGGAGAGCTGGTTATCGTGGGGACGGGGCCCGTAGGAGGCGTTGCCAAGATCCCGGCGGGTGTCGCCATGGCCGGGGCTGTGGGCGTTGGAGTGGTGGGCGTCGCCGGGCATGTTGACAACGCCGTGGCGATGACGTTGACCTACAACAAGGGCACCACAACGCCACCCGACGCTGATGCGAGCGGCGCCCCGGGCGACAGCACCCCGTCTGAAGGTTCGATGGGTGGGCTGGGCGGCGATCCGCTCTATCGGGGAGTTCATGCGGGTCACCCCGCACTCCCCGATGCGAAGGTCGGTCGTGTTGTGCCAGGAAACCTGAAGGGGACCGTCACGCCGGAAAACCATGATCTCGGCATTGGACAGGCGAACAGCCCATACACGTCGTGGACACGGGACCGCAGCGTCGCCGCGCGACATGCCGACAAGAACGGTCCGGGCGGGGTCGTCTTGGAGACTCAAACCGGTGCGCCACCACGTGGAGCCACCTGGAGATGGGAGTGGTCTCTGACGTGTACGGAGAGCAAGAGGTGCTTCCGGAGGGCGCTCGTGAAGGCCTCAAGGTGGTAGAGCCATGACCGGACCCGTCCCACTGACGACTTTGCTCCAAGGCGTGCTTCCAGAGAGCGAGGGACTCAGGATGATGGTTGAACGTGTCCGGACCGAGCCGTTGCCGTGGTATGTAACGGCTGGTACACAGTTCGTCCATGAGCTTTTCGCACTTATGCAGATACGTCTCGACACCACTGCCGCGGCGGGGACTGCTGTATATGGTGGCGCAGAATTGATGGCTTGTCTGCTTAAATGTAAACAGTTGGATGAGATTGATGTCTATCACTTTGGCGATAATGAGTTCATATATAGCGTATACATGCTGAATGAACAGACCGTCGGAGGTATTGTGCTTCGACGTCGACACGTACCAGGGAGTGACGAGGCCTGACGATGCCGACGGGACGGGGCTCGCTGGGTCCGCAGTGGGGCTGGGGCTGGTGGTGTCGGGGCAGGGCGTGGATCAGTCTCTGAACAGGAACGGACGTCGTGTTGAAGGGGATTGAGCTGGAGCCCCTCGGGATCGTGGGGTGAAGACTGTGGTCGTGCTCGCCCCCCATCTCGGATGGCCCTGATGTCGGGTCAATGCCCGGTTTTCGCTGACATATTCGTGATGCAATAGTTTAATTTTCGCTAACCAGTACACGGGCTGCCTGTCGGCACGCCCCGGGGCTCAACGGGGAGCGCCCCTGCGGGGCTCGCCCGTGGGGCTGTTGTGGTGTGGTGTGATGGCCGGCCTCCTGCCCGTTGCGGCCGGCTCGGACGTTTGAGATGCGACATGGCGGCCGGTCGATGTTACACTCAGGCGGGTTGACCCTTCGGTGAGAGAGCCTCATGCCAAGCCACGCCAGCATCCCCGCGCTTCTGCTGTCCGTCCTGCTCGCGGTCGTCGCGGGCTGCGCCAGCGGTGCGACCGAGAGCACGCCGCCCCCCGTTGACGCCGGTGCCGACGGCGACGGCACGAACAACGGCAACAACGGCAACAACGGCAGCAACAACGGCGCCGCCGACGTCGGTCAGGACGGCCCCGACACGGGGCCGGATGTGACCGTTGAGGACGTGGACGACGGGTGCGGTGAGTGTTGTCCTGGCGCCCGGCTGTGTCTCGACGGGACGACCGTCGGCGTCTGCCAGGCGGACGGTCAGGCGCACGAGCGAATGCCGTGCGGCGGGGACATGGTGTGCGTCGCGGCGACGGCCCAGTGTGCGCCGCCGCCGGTGAGCTGCCAGCCGGGCGTGAGCACGTGCGTGGACATCGCCAACCAGCAGACGTGCAACGCGCGGGGTGACGGGTTCACGACGCGGAGCTGCGGCGAGGGACAGTGCGTCAACGGGAGCTGCGTGACGGGGGCGAGCACGTCGGAGGCGTGCGAGGCCGATGGGGACTGCGCCGGCGGGGAGTGCCTGTGCCGGGGCACCGAGACGTGCACGGGCGGCTTCCAGACCGTGTGGGGACCGAGCGGGTATTGCACCACGGCGAACTGTGGGGTCGGCGGCTGCGGGGCGAACGAGGTGTGCGTCGACTTCGGGGTGCCGGGGGTGTTGACGGGCGGGATGCACTGCCTCAAGGACTGCCTGCGGTGCAGCGAGGCGGGATACAGCTGTCAGAAGCTGCCCGTGCAGGCGGGCGGGATGCGGCAGTGGCAGGATGCGTGCTCGCCGGACGCGCTGGCCGGGTTCGGGCAGTTCTGCACGGAGGGCACGCAGTGTCGCGGCGGGACCTGCCTGACGGGCGGCGATTGGCCCGCCAACGGGTACTGCGCTGCGCCGTGCTCGGAGACCGCGCTTTGCCCGAGCGACAGCAAGTGCGTGCAATTTACCGACGGGCAGTACTATTGTGCGGCGCATTGCGGGGATGGTCGCCCCAACTCCGGGCCGTGCCCGGAGGGGCTCGGGATCGACGTCTCCTGCCAGGTCAAAGCCGATCTGAACGGCGCGGGTGTCGTCTACGTGTGCATGCCGCGCTGATCGCCGTTGAGGTCCTGCTCTCCCATGACAGCACCTGTTGAATCCGAAGTGGAGCCCTCCGCCGTCACGGAGGACGTGGCTTCGCCGCCTGAGCCCGAGGCTGGTGGGCCCGCGGCGCCTTCGGGGCTGCCGGCCGGGCCGTCCGGGCTCGTGGCTGGGGGGCTCGCGCTGGTCTGCCTGGCGCTGGGCGTCGGGAGCCTGTTCGGCCCGGAGCCGCTGTGGTGGGCTGGGGCGGGGCTGATGGCGGTGGCGCTGGTGCTCGGGCACGCCGCGGTCGGCCGCCCGGTGAGGGCGTGGTGGGGCCGCATGTCCGAGCCTCGGACGGTCCGGGGGCGGACGGTGCGGCCTGCGACGCTGATCGTCGATGCGCTGTGCGTGGTCGCGCTGATCGTGGTCGCGACGATCATGATGCGGGACGTGTGGCTCGGGGACCGGCCGGTGAGCCACGACCACACGGTGCACTACTTCAAGGCGTGGCAGACGCTGCAGACGCTGGGGCAGGACGGGACGCTGCACGGCTGGAGCCACCTGTGGTTCGGCGGCTATCCGGCCAATTACCTGTACCCTGTCGGGGCGGATCTGTGGGTTATCGGTGTATACTTGCTGGGGCTTGGGCTGTTCACGTTCAGTCAGGCGTATGCCATCGGGTTCTGGCTGTTCTGGTGTCTGTCGGGATACGCTGTATTCCAGTTGGGGCGTCGGGGCTTCGACCGGTGGGTCGGGCTCGCCGCGGGGCTGCTGTACCTGACCGACACGGGCGGGTTTCGCTATGGCGGCTACGACTTCGCGGTGAACTGGGGGGTCTGGCCCCAGAACCTGGCTGTGGCGTTTGCGGCGCTGGCGTTCTCGCGGGTGCCGGCGATGGTGCGGGGCGGCGACACGCGGGACGTAGCGTGGTTCGCGCTGTTCTCGGGGCTGGGGATCATCTCGCACCCGACCATCCTGTTCTTCCTGCTGGTGAGCTTCGCCGTGGCGCTTGGCGTGATGGCGGTGTCGAAGGAGCGCGCCCGGTTCGGCGCGTTCGGCTGGCGGCTGGCGGCGGGGAGCGCGGTGGGGGCGTTGATCGGGGCGTTCTGGCTGCTGCCGTTCATGGCGTCGACGGACTATTCGACGCGGTACGGCCGGTGGTGGAAGACCTACTACGAGCTCGGTGGCGGGCTGTTCGAGGGGCACACGTTCAACGGCTCGTGGGAGTGGGTGCTGGTGCTGGGCGCGCTGGGCTCGATCCTGCTGCTGGCGCGCAAGGAGTTTGTGCCACGGGTCACGGCGGTCATCACGCTGGTGCTGCTGTCGTGCGGGAGCGCGAGCTTCATCGACGAGCTGCACCTGACCCGGCTGTCGGCGTCGCTGCGGTTCATGCAGTTCGAGCGCTTCGCCATTTTGCTCAAGCCGTTCTGGTTCGTGGCCGTGGGGTATCTGGTGGTGTTGCTCGCGCGGCAGGTGGTGACGCGCGGCGGCGAGGTGTTGGGGGAGGGCGAGGCGGGTGATCGGGCTCGGCAGCTCGGGCGGAGGGTGGTCGTCGCGTTTGTCGTGGCGCTGCTGGGCGTGCCGTTGCTGGTGCCGTTCGCGATCGAGTGGGGGACCACGCAGATCAAGCACCGGACCCAGGTCGCCTCGCAGCGGTCGGGGCGCTCGGACCGGGCGGCGCTGGTGGAGTGGGCCTCGACGCACATGGAGCGCGACCGGTTCTACCGCGTGGCGATCTTCACCAGCGCGCATGAGCACGATCTGGTCGACCTGACCACGGAGCTGGGGCTGCCGACGTACAAGGCGGGCTTCACGCCGTCGTCGAGCTTCATCCACAAGATGGAGTCGCGGAGTCCGGCGCTGCTGCAGGCGCTCAACGTGCGGTACATCATCGCCACCGAGAGCGTGCGAGGGGCGGACTTTGCGCTGCTGGAGCGGTTCGGTGGGCTCAGCGTGTACGCCTTCCAGGGCTGGAAGCCCGAGCCGTTCGAGGTGGTCGAGGGGGCAGGGGAGGTGCGGCTGGTGAGCTTCGAGCGCGAGGCGATCGAGCTGGTTGCGGCGCCTGGGGCGTCGGGGCGGCTTCGGCTGAACGTGTCGGAGTTCTCGCGGTGGCACGCCACGCGGGACGGCCAGCCCGTCGAGATCACGCCGCTGCCGCTGTTCGGGGTGGACGGGACCGGCTTCATGTCGGTGCCGCTGGCGCCGGGCACCTATCGGTTTGAGTTTCGCCGGAGCGGCGTGGACGTGGCGAGCCGGGTCCTGCTGGTGCTCGGGCTGCTGCTCGTCGGTGGCGTGTTCGTGGTGCGGGTGGGGCCGCTGCGCAAGAGGGTCTCGCTGGAGGACCTGAGCGCGCGGCTCGATGGCTGGCTCGACGCGCGGGCCCCCCTGGCATCGAAGCTCCAGTGGCCTGCAGCGGTCGCGGTCGTGGTGGGCGGGTGCGCGGTCGTGGTCGGCCTGGGGCTGTGGACGCCTGCCATGCAGTACGAGGCCGATTCGACCGTGCGGGTGGCGCGGGTGCGGTATGACCTGCTGGAGCGGCTCGACGACGCCAGCGCCGCGGTGGTGCGCAAGAATGGGTCGCGCAAGAAGTGTCTGCGGTCGGCCCACCGCCTGCTGTGCGACCGGGCGTGGTGGTATCATGTGGCTTCGCAGCCCGAGCCTATCGAGATGTACTCGACACGGCGTTGCATCTCCGCCCACCCGCACCAGGGCGCCGACCTCGAGATCGTGTGGCCGGCGGTGCCGCGCGGCGAGGCGCTGATCGGCTACTATGGCGTGGCGCAGAGCGGATGGCGTGCCGATCACCCCCCCGTGCGCCTTGAGATCGAGGTGGATGGCAAGGTAATCCACGATGCCAGCACGACGGGCGACGCCGTGACCGAGTGGTACAACGTCGCGATGCCGGAGGGGCAGGGGCCTGCGTCCGTGGTGTTCCGCGTGTCGGCCGCCACGGTCGACAGTCGGCACTTCTGTGTGTACGGTCAGGTCGTGGACCTCGAACCGTAGGGACAGCGCCTCGGCCGGTCGGTCGGGGGACGAGTCAGGGATCGCGCATGAGTCCAACCTGGGACGTGTTCGTCAGCTACACTCCAACCGACGCCGACGCGGGCTTTGTCCTCGTGGACGTGCTTCGAGAGCGCGGGCTCAAGGTGTGGCACACGACCATCTCCACCACGTCCTGGCCGCAGCTCCAGCACAACCTGCGCGAAGGGCTGGGGCGATGCCGCAGCGTCGTGTGTCTGCTGTCGGCCGCTTGCCTGCGCGAGCGGGAGACGCTCTGGGCGCTGTCGGCGGTCTGGGGCCTCGCTCCGGCATCCCACGTCCTGCTGGTGGGCGACCCTGCGGCTGTCCCGTTGCCCTCGTTGCACGCCCGGGCAACCGTGGTGGAGGGGGAGGCGCCCTGGGAGGCGGTCGCGGAGCACCTCGCGGCGCTCCCGGCCGAGTCGCCCCTGCTCGAGACGCTCGGCGTGGGACTGGCGGTGGAGGTCCATGGCGCGTCCGCGTCGGAGCCGCGGCCGCTGGTGGGTCGCGAGGCGTTGACGTGGGGCCTGTGGGAGGGGCTGGAGCCCGTGACCGCCGCGGCTGGCGCCCCGATCCCTTTTCCGCCCGTGGTGCAGGTGTGCGGGCCGTCGGGCATCGGGAAGACCGCGGCGGTGGAGGAGTACGTCGCGCGGTTCGGTCGGCGCTATCCGGGCGGGGTGTTCTGGCTGCGCGCCAGCACGCCTGGCGGCCAGGAGCGCCCCGAGACCGTGGCGATGAGGCTTCGTCGGCAGCTCTCGGCGTTCGCCCAGCAGCTCGGGCTGCGCGTGGCCCACATCCCCGCCGATCGCCTCCGGGCCCGGCTCGGCCTGGCGCTCGCCGAGCGGGGTCTGCCGTGCCTCTGGGTCGTGGACGCGCTGCCCGACTGGCTCGAAGACGAGGCGTTGGCGATGTGGTTGGCGCCGCACCCGGTCGCCCGCTGCGTGGTCACCGCGCGCCGACCGTGGCTGGACCTGTCTCAGCACATCATCGAGCTCGACGGGCTCGGGATGGACGACGGGCTGACCCTCCTGCTTGGCCAGAGCGCCTGCGACGACGCGGGCGAGCTGGAGGCGGCGCGCTCGCTCGTGACCGCCGTTGGCGGCCACCCGCTCGCGCTTGAGCTGCTCGCCGGCCGCGTGGCGTCCTCAGCCGAGCCTCTGGCGTGGGCTGCCGTCAAGGCCGAGCTCGACGCCCCTGGACCCGAGGTGGCGCCATTTGCAGGGCAGCTCGGCGAGCTGGTGCCCGGGCGGTGCGTCGAGGCCCTCGCAGCGACGCTGTTGGGGGCCGTCGGCGCCGCCCGGGCCGAAGCGCCCGAGCTCGCCGCGATGGTCCAGCACATGGCGCGGGCGCCGCTGCCCTACACCCTGGTGACCCGAGCCTTCGAGCTGTGCCGCCAACCGGAGCGGGAGGCGTGTCAAGGGTCTGCGCGGCTGCAGCTTCGCAGCTTCGCGGCACGTCGGCTCGGCCGTCCGGTCGCCAACCTCCAGTCGTTGATGGTGCATCGCCTCGTCCGCCGGACCCTGGACGCGCTGGAGCCGCCGTCGGTCGGTCGGGAGACCTGGGAGGCGCCGCTGGCGGCAGCGACCCTGGAGCTGTTGACCGCGGGCGACGCGATTGGTGCCGTCTGGACCGCCCTCGATCACGCGATCGAGCCGAGCTGGTCCACGTCGCACAGCATCGCGCTGCACCGGGCGGCGTCGACCGTGCTGGCCGATGCCGAGCACCTCGCATGCGCGGCCGAGACGCTGCGCCGCGCGGTTCGTCTGGCGCTCGAGTCCTACGGTCCCGACCATCCCACGACCACCGACGTCCAGCAGGCCCTGGCGACGCTCCTCGAGAGCCACGCCCACCGCGACGAGGTCCGCGCCCTCCGCGAGGCCGTGCTGGACGCCACGGTGCGGGTGCGCGGCGAGGAGCATCTGGAGACGGTGGGGCGCATGGAGGCGCTGGCGGGGACGCTGTTCCAGCTCGGAGACCTGGTGGCCTGGCGCGCTCTGGAGCGTCGGGTTCTCCGGGTCCGCGAGCGCGTTCACGGCGTGCTTCACCCGGCCACCATGGTCGCGGAGGACCTGCTCACGGAGCGTCTCCTGGCCCTCGGGCAGGCCGCTGAGGCCCGTGAGCGCCTTGAGCAGACCGTCGATCGCCGCTGGGAGAACCTCGGCGCCGACGCCGCCCCGACGCTCGCTGCGACCGTCCTGCTCGCTCAGGCGGTCGCCGCGCTCGGGGACCTCTCTCACGCGCATCGGCTCCTGGAGACGGCGCTGGAGACGCGTCGCCGCCACCTCGGCCCCGACGCGCCGGCCACGCTGGCCACCATGTCCCTGCTTGCGGACGTCATGCGCGACCTCGGCTTCCTCGGCGGCGCTCGAAGCCTCCTCGAACAGGTGCTCGACGCCCGCCGCCGCACGCTCGGCCCTCGCCACCCCGACACCTTGCTGGCCAGCAACAACCTCGCGATCATGCTCTGGCACCTCGGCGACCTGCCCGGCGCCCGCTCCATCGAGGAAGAGGTGCTCGATGTCCGCTACCACGACCTCGGCCCCGAGCACCCCCTGACCTTGATCACGATGAACAACCTGGCGGTCACGCTCCGCCGTCAGGGCGAGCACGCCCGCGCTCGCGTCCTCCTCGGTCACGTCCTGGAGGTCCGCCGCCGCGACCTCGGCGACCAGCACCCCGATACCCTGGCCGCCATGAACAACCTCGCGGTGACCTTCTGGGAGGAGGGCGATCTCGAGGCCGCCGGCACGATGGAAGAGCAGATCCTCAAGGGCCGGCTCTGGACGCTCGGCGAGGACCATCCAGACACCCTGGCGATCATGAGCGACCTGGCGAGCACCCTGGCGGAGCTCGGCGACCTCGACGGCGCGCGCGAGCTCGAGGCCCACGTCTTCGAGACGCGTCTGCGCGACCTCGGCGCACGGGCGCCGGAGACGCGCGCCTCGGCCGGTCAGCTCTACGGGATCCTGAGCGCCCTTGGCGAGCGGGAGGGCGCGTCGGCGCTCGTCGAGGAGTTCGGAACGACCATCGAGGGGCTGGCGCCGAGGCCGCGCGGGGAGATGGTGCGGGAGTAGGGGCGCTGCCCGCAGCGATGTGGCGGCGCTTCGGGTCCACCCGCTGTTCACGAGACCCGGTTGAACGCCGGCCGCAGGCTGTCCGACGCAGGCCGCGTCGCTCACACGACGGTCCACACGCCCCAGCCTACAACCCCCCGCCATAGATCACCCACACCGCCCCTCCCACCCTCCCGCTGATCCGGGACTCATACGACGAGATCAAGAAGTCGGCGTACCCGTCCCCGTTGATGTCGCACGTCCCGACGACGGCGTGGCCCACCCTCTCCCCTGCGCTCTTGCCGACGAACACCGCGTCGGCGTCCTCGAGCCCGACGTTGCCTCGGGGCAGCGGTCCATACAACAGGTAGACGGCACCGGCCTCCGTGCCGTTGTCGCTGTTCAGCGGTGCCCCCACCAGCACATCGTCGAACCCATCACCGTTCACATCCCCCGCCCCCGACACCGACCAGCCCGCCTGGTCCCCAGGTCCCTCGCCGAGCAGCCGGGTCGCCGAGAACTGGAGGCCCATGTTCTGCTCGATCGGGCCGCGCACCAGATACGCCGCTCCCCTCGAGGCGTTGGTCCCCACCCGCGCGAGCGGCGCGCCCACAAGGACGTCGCGGAAGCCGTCGCCGTCCGTGTCGCCCGCCCCGGACACCGACCACCCCGCCTGCGCGCCGGCCTCGTAGCCGACGAGCAGATGGCTCACCTCGACCAGCTGCTCGGCGCTCGTGTCCATCGGGTTCGCCACGACAGAGACCAGGCCGCCGAGCTCACTGCCCCGCGCCGACTTCGGCGCGCCGACGAGCACATCGGCCCTCCCGTCGCCGGTCACGTCGCCCGGCCCCGCCAGGCTAAGCCCGGCCCCGTCAATCGGCAGCTCGCCGACCAGTCGCCACGCGTCCCGGGCTCGATAGGCGTGCTCTTCGTTGCCGGTGAAGATGTGTACGGTCGTCGCCTGGGTCTCCCCTACGTTGTTTCGTGTACTTGACACCGCAAAATCAGGTACATGATCATCATTGAGATCACCTGTGTTCACGAGTCTATACCCAAAATCCTCCTGATCCGTATCGCTATGGTCTCCAAACGCGACCGTCTGGGCCACCGTCCCGCGATCTGGAAATGGCGTGTCAATGAGGTAGACCCCAAATTCGCGGTTCGACCGGTCCGACGATCCCACCAGCACGCCGGCCCCCCCGCACGTGTTCGCGTGGTCGATCATGGCGACGGCTTCGCCGATCCCGTTCCGCCATCTGGGCGACGGCGAGGGCGAGAACCTCGCACCATGGGTGGCGACCGACACATAGCCTTCGACGGGCCCCTGAATCAGGTGGACGACTCCGCCACCATCGGTGGGCCGACTTGAGGTCTTCTGTCCAATGACGATGTCGTCGAATCCGTCCAGATTCGAGTCACCCCGACAGTCGATGGACGATCCAAACCGCCCGCTGGCCTCGTCCGGGACGATGACGTCCGACACGTCGGCGAGATCGATGCGACCTCGCAGCTCGCAGTCGTTGGGCGTGCCGTCGCAGTCGTTGTCGAGGCCATCGTTGCAGACCTCGGGCAGACCGGGTCGTCGCCGCGCGTCACGGTCGTCGCAGTCGCCTGAGACGGCCACGAATCCCTCCGGCTGGCGACAGTCCTCGCGCGTTATCGCGTCCGTCCCGATTCCGTCGCCGTCCGCATCGGCGAACCAGGTGCGGCGCTCCAGCGGGGCCTCGTCGATCTTCCCGTCGCAGTCGTTGTCGAGGCCGTCGCAGACCTCCTCTTGCCCCTTGCCACACGTCCCGCACGCGTTGCGCACGCCCTCGTCGACGAGGCCGTCGCAGTCGTTGTCGACGCTGTCGCAGACCTCGGTCGCGCGGGGCTGTCGGGTGGCGTCGAGGTCGTCGCAGTCGCCCCCGACGAACGCGACGCCCGCTTGTCCCTCGCACGCTGCCACGGGGTGGCTGTCGTCACCGAAGCCGTCATCATCGACATCCGCGAAGGCGGGCATCGTCGCGCATGGCGCCGGCGCGGGCGAGGGCGCGCCGCATCCCGAGCTCCCGAGCCACGCCACCACCACAAGCGTGATGCCGCAGGCACGGCGACCACGTCCTAAGGCCGCCACTGCGTTGCACGTATTCCTCTGAAAACCTCGGTGGTCCATGAGCCCTCCGGCGCCTGACATGTAAGCAGTATGCTCGGTTTGGGCAGCGGTGTCCAGGATGGTCGCACATCGGCAAGGTGAGGGTGAGCGGCGCGGCCGCGGGGGAGCCGCCCCTACACCACCCTTCGCTCCGCCAGTTCCACGAAGCCCTGCCGGTTGAGCGGCTCGAGGGCCTCGGTGAGGTCGGTCCAGGGCAGGAGGGTCGACTCCTGGAAGGTGTTGCTGTTGGCGACGTAGATGGAGGTCGAGTCGGAGCCGACGGCGATGTCGGTGAACTGGACGGGGTCGGCGCCGGTGGTGTCGATGGTGTCGGCGATCCAGATGGCGTCCTCCTCGAAGCGGAAGGCGCGCTTGAAGCGGACGTCGGTGCGGGGCTTGCCGGTGATGAGGAACTTCTGGAGGATGCCGCGGACCAGGTTGGCGTCGAGGCGGCCGACGCTGAGGTTCATGGTGCGGAAGGCGATCTGCTTGACCGGGCTGCTGAGCTGGCCGCGGCGCCTGCTCATCTTGCCCGAGGTGCGGAACGTGCCGTCTGCGACCGATGGCTGGATGAGCGTCTCGTCGTCGACGAGGTGGGAGACCAGCACGTCGCCGGACTCGGTGCGGGCCATCAGGCCGGTGTCGCTGTAGATGGGGCCGTTGTCGTCGTAGACCTTGAGGACGCCGCCCTTGGAGAGCGCGAGCACGGCGTAGTAGCGCGAGGTGTGCTTGACGAAGATCTTCGCGTCGTCGAAGTACCGCTCGAACGGCTGGCGATGCTCGCCGAGCGTGCCGAAGGCCCGGTCGGGGTTGTGGTCGCGCCAGGACTGCATCCAGTCGTAGACGTAGTGGGCGGCCATGCGGTTGTCGTCGTTGAAGTAGCGACGGCGCTCGGGCAGGGCGCGCTGGAGGTAGGTCTGGGCGATGCGGCCGGCGGTGGGGAAGAACCGGCTCATCACCTCGAAGCCGTGGGGGTAGAAGTGGTACGTGTTGCGGCTCCCGTACTCGCCAGCGTAGCTCCCGTCGGGGTGCATGAAGTAGGCGGCGAACTCGACGGCGCGCCTGAGGGGCTCCAGCAGGCACTCGTCCTTCGACTTGAGCCAGAGCTTGGAGAGGAAGGCGATGGAGCAGGAGTGGTAGCCAGGGTCGGCGCCCTCGTACTCCTGGAACCAGCCCTCGTCGTGCTGCCAGCTCAGGGTGATGTCGCGGAAGGCGTTGGAGTGCTCGAGGTACTTCGCGTCGCCGGAGATGAGGTAGACGTTGTAGAGCGCCAGCGCGGCGAAGGCCTGGTGATTGGCGAGCTGCCCGGTCTCGTTGTTGTCGCAGAGCCAGTCGGCGCGCTGACGGAAAAACGCAATCAGATCAGGACGATCGAGGCCGAGCTCGAGGTAGCTCTCGGTCATCGCGTAGGTCGAGAAGACGTGGGCGCCAAGGGCGCGCTCGAAGGGGAAGTAGTCGTCGGTGGAGCCGTCCGCGTGGGTGATCCTGCGGGAGAACTCGATCGAGGCCACCACGAGCTCCTTGAGGCGCTCGTTGCGGTGGTAGGGGTTGTGGGGGAAGGGGATGGCGTAGGCCAGCGCCAGCGGCAGGCAGAACTCCTGGTTCATGCCGCAGGGGAAGTCGACGGTCTTGTAGTGCCAGTACTCCCGGTCGAAGCAGCCGTAGGTCTCCGAGAACCGGTTCTTGTCGATCATCAGGATCAGGCGCGGGAGCATGCGCAGCGCCTCGAAGCTGTACCAGTCGCGATGGCCGGGGGGCGGCTGGGGGAAGCGCTCGGTGGAGTCGGCGTAGGGGGTCGTCATCGGTCTACCTCGGCGTTCTGGGGCTTGACGCCCACGACGGCCTGATTGACAAAGGCCAGGTCGAGGCCCGGAATCTGGCGGACGAACGCGTCCACCTGGAGCGACCAGGCCGGATCGATGGGGATGTGCAGGTAGGGCAGCACCCCGATGGGCGCCCACATGAACGGCTGGTATTCGAGGCCCACGAAGCCGGCCTGCTCGGCCAGATTGACCATGCGGCGCGCGGTCATGGCCTGCTCATGGTGCTCGTCGGCGACCATGCCGAGGTGCCCGGCGACCTCGTCCCAGGCGGGGTTCGGGCAGGTGGCGACGAAGACCCCGCCCGGGCGGAGCATACGGTAGGCCTGCTGGAGGCAGGCCAGCGGGTCCGGAAGGTGCTCCAGCAGCGCCAGGGCCGGGACCACGTCCCAGGTGCCGGGCTCGAGGGCGTCCGGGAGATCCATGACGTCGGCCTTGACCATCCGCGTGTTGCCAGGCATGGGCGGGGCCGCCGCGAGGAGGCCGTCGCTGAGCTCGACGCCGACGTAGTCGCCCTCGGCGCCGAGGAGGTGCCGGAGGTAGAGCAGCGTGCGTCCCTCGGCGGCGCCCAGCTCCAGCACGCGCCAGGTCTGGAGGCCGCCCAGACGCTCGCGAGCCGCGTTGGCGGCCACCGTAGCCCGGACCTGGTAGCGAAACTTGAGATACTGCGCGGTGGTGCGGCCGTGCGCGTAGTCCGCGCCCATGACACCCTGATTGTTGTGGGAGGACACGTCAGTCTGCTCCGTTGGCGGGGCTTGAGGAAGGATCGTCGGGCGGCGGCGCGGACACCGTCGAGCGCCTCAGCGTCATGGCCGCCCGGACCATGAAAGGGACGCCGACGATAGCCAACACCCAGCTCGCGATCAAGACATACAGGAAGGTCGCCGCGAGCACCGGTGCCTCCGGGTGCGGCGTCTCGGAGGTGAGCTGCAGGAGATAATGGAAGGTCGCGTCCCGTGTCCCCAGGCCCGAGACGGTCAGCGGCAGCATCCCGACGAAGCTGGCCACAGGCCACAGCGCGGCGACCTGGTCGAGCCGCACGTCCACCCCCATCGCCCTCAGCAGCGCGTAGGCGATGAGGATGGTGTCGCCCATGGCCACCAGCGACAGCCCGATCAGCCGCGCCAGGTGGCTCTTGCTTCGCCGCAGCGCCTCGAAGGCCAGCAGCAGATTGTCGATGCGCGCGGCGTGCTTGCGCAGCGGGCGGACCTTCTTGACCTCCGGCGCGAACCGTACCAGCACGACGATGCCCGCCCACTCGGCGAGCAACAGGCCCACAAACCCCGCCACGAGCGACCACAGCTGAAAGTACGACGCGCCGGCGATGGCCAGCAGGCACAGGCTCTGGATGTCGGCCAGCTTCTCGGCCATGACGCTGCCCGCCCCCGCCCACGGCGGCACCACGTCCCGCACCAGCACCGCCCGAACGACATCGCTCGCCCGCGACGGCGTGATCACTGCCAGCGGCCACGTCGCAAGGACCACCCCCACCGTCCTCACAAACCCCAACCGGTACCCCATCGCCTCGACCACCACCCGCCACCTCGCCGCAGACAGCAGCAGGTTCAGGCCGGCGATCGGCAGCGTCGAGGCCACCAGCCAGCCGTCGGCGTTGAGCAGCGTGTCGAGGAACGCGTCTGCCCCCGCGATGCGGTGCACGAGCACCGCCATCACGATCGCCGTGACCGCCAGCAGCGGCAGGATCCGCCAATCAAAGATCCGGAAGGCGGCCGGGGAGGGCGGCGTGCTCACTGGAAGCGACGGTTGAGCGTGTCGGCCAGCATGCCCAGCGCCATCAGATGGACGCCGGTCACGAACAAGACGACGGTGGTCACATCCATCAGCTGCCCGAGCGCGAAGCTGATCGCGCCCACGAGCGCCGAGCTCACGAGGAAGGCCAGAGACACCGGCAGGAACACCCGCAGCGGGTCGAAGTACATGATCGTCCGCACGATCAAGGTCAGGAAGCCCAGCGTGTCGGCGATGGGCCTGATCTTCGATTTCCCTTCGCGCTTCAGGTAGTTGATGGGCACGTACTTGACGTGGTAGCCCGCCGAGAACATCGCCAGCGTGATGGTCGTGGTGAACGAGAAGCCGTTGGGCAGGATGTTCTCGAAGCGCTGGCAGAGGTCGCGCCGCATCACGCGCAAGCCGCTGTTGAGATCCGGGATGTCCTGCCGCGACAGCACGCTGGCCAGCTTGCGCAGCACCCACTTCGGAGGCCGGCGGATCAGCGGGATGGCCGCCTTCTCGCCGACCCGCGCCCCGACCACCATCTCGTGCAGATCGCGGTGCCGCAGGATCTCCGGGATGAACTCGGCCGGGTAGGTGCCGTCGGCGTCGGTGATGAGGATCCACTCAAAGCGTGCGTGCTTGATGCCTGTCTTGAGCGCCGCGCCGTAGCCACGGTTCTTCGGGTGGGACACCAGCGACAGGCGGCCGCCGACGTAGGGCGCGATGGCCTCGGCGGTCTTGTCTTTCGAGCCGTCGTTGACGACGATCACCTCCCAGTCGAGCCCGGCCAGGTGGACCTCGAGCATCTCCAGCATCTCGCCGAGCACCGGGGCGACGCCGTTCTCCTCGTTGTAGGCGGGGATGACGATGGTGACACCGGCGGTCGCCACGGAGGTCAGCGCCCCTGGGGGGCTCGGCACCAGCGAGACGGCCTCGTCGGCGGAGGTGGTGGCCAGGGCGGTCTCGTCGGGGGTTGGTTGAGTCGGGGTGTCCAAGGTCGATCCGTGGTCGGTGGTGCGACGCCCGCGCCGGACCTGCCGGGGCGAGGCGGCGCCCGTCGCAGGGCGTGGTTGAGGTAGTGGAATGGCCGCCGCGCCCATCGCGTCCACCAGCCCCGGTCGCCGGGGCACGGCGGACGCGGACGCGACGCCGCGTGAGACGTTCAGTCGGTGGCGCGCTCCTGCTGGAACCACACCCACATCTTCTCCAGCCCGTCGCGCAGCGGCGTGGTCGGGGCGTACCCGAGCTCGTCCCGTGCGCGGGCGACATCGGCCGAGGTGATGAAGACGTCGCCGGCCTGCATCGGCAGCCGCTCGATCTGCGGCGTCACGCCGGCGACCTCCCCCATCGTCTGGATCACCTCCCGGAGCCGATGCACCTCCTCGCCCCCGAGGTTGTACACCCGATACCCCCGGACGCGGTCCAGCGCGGCGATGGTGCCGGCGACGATGTCGTCGATGAAGGTGTAATCGCGCCCCGAATCGCCATCGCCGAACATCGGGATCGGCTGCCCGGCTGCGAGTCGGGTGAAGAACTTGTGGAACGCCATGTCCGGCCGCTGGCGCGGCCCATACACGGTGAAGTACCGCAGCGCGGCGACATCGATGGCGGGGTCGGCCAGGTGGTGGAGGGTCTGAACGAGCGCCTCCATGGCGAACTTGCTGGCGCCATACGGCGAGACCTGTCCGGGGAGGTGATCGTCCTCGCGGAACGGCGTCCGGGTGTTCATGGCGTAGACGGAGCTGCTGCTGGCCAGCGCGAACCGCCGCACGCCTGCGCCCATCGCGACGCGCATCAAGCGGGCCGTCGCGGTGATGTTGATGTCCGCGTACAGGTCCGGCAGCTCGATCGAGTGGCGCACCCCGGCCAGGGCTGCCAGGTGGATCACGCCCTCGATCCGGTGCCGCTCGAACAGCTCCCCGAGCAGGGCCTCGTCCCGGAGGTCACCCTCGATGAACACGGGCTCGCCGTGCTGCCGCACCCACGCCAGGTTCCGCTCCTTGGTGGCGCGGTCGTACAGGAGCGGCTGAAAGGCGTCGAGCAGCACGACGTCGTCGCCCCGTTGCAACAAGCTGACAGCGGTCGCCGAGCCGATGAAGCCGGCGCCACCGGTGATGAGGATGGCCATGGTCGCCCCGAGCGCGTGAGAGGTGCCACGGAGGCCGACCGGCGCCGGCTCCGACGAAGCGGCCATCCCTTATCACGGCGCGGGGCGTGACGCAAACGCGGCCGGTCGTGTCAGCGGCTCCGCCGGCCAGGCTCCTCCCCCAACTCCAATGTTGACTCTGCCGACGAGAATCCCTATGTATAAAGCATAGCTGGCTGGTAGGGAATTAATACAGATTCCTTATCGGTCTAGTCGACAATCTGGAGCGCCCGCCTATGTCCACCGCCCACACGCACCAGCCCTCCGCCCCGCACATCGATTGGCTGCCGAACCTGCTGGCCCAGGTCAGCGAGGCGTTTGAGGTCGCCGAGGCCGAGGCTATCATGCGTTGGGCGATCGAGACGTTCGGGGGCGGGTTGACGCTGGGGACGGCGTTCGGGGTGAGCGGAATCGTGTTGATGGACCTTGCGCTCAAGATCAATCCGGACGTGGACATCTTCTACATCGACACGGACCTCTTCTTCGAGGAGACCTACGCCCTGATCAAGGCTCTGGAGGCGCACTATGGCCGGACGTTCACGGCGTACCGGCCAGGCCTGTCGCTCGAGGCGCAGGCCGAGGAGCAGGGGGACGCGCTGTGGGCGCACAACCCGGACCAGTGCTGCCTGATCCGGAAGGTGATGCCGATGCGTCGGGCGCTGACGGGGCGGACGGCGTGGGTGACGGCGCTGAGGCGAGATCAGGCGGCGACGAGGGCGGACACACCGATCCTGCAGCTCAACCGGAAGTTCGGGGTCGTGAAGGTCGCCCCGCTGGCGAACTGGTCCGAGCGACAGGTCTGGCAGTACATCTTTGACCAGGGCCTGCCGTACAATCCTCTGCACGACCAGGGCTATCCGTCAATCGGCTGCAAGCCGTGCACGAAGCCCGTCGGGGACGGGGAGGACCTGCGCGCCGGACGATGGGCGGGCACGGAAAAGACCGAGTGCGGCCTGCACCTCTGAGCGCGGCTCGCTGGCCCTTTGACGGGCCTCGCCGCCTCCTCTACCCTCCAACGCTGTGTCGATCGTGAACGCCGCCTCCATCGGGCAGACGAGGCGCGCATCGGTGCAGAGAGGGCGGATGCAGAGAGCACGAGGGTGGCTGGTGGGGCTGGTGGGGCTGGTGGTCGTGGCCGGACCGGGGTGCGGGGGCGACGATCCCCCCGCGATGACCGCTGATGCCGGACAGGACGGTGGCGAGGACGGTGGCGAGGACGGTGGCGAGGACGTCGCCGTCGACGTGGCGCCAGACGTGCCGCTGGTCTTTGAGCCCGTGGGCGTGGTGATCAACGAGGTCGCGGCTGCGGGTGATCCGTCCGATTGGTTCGAGCTGTACAACGGAACCCCGGAGACGTTGGAGCTGGCGAGCTGGCGCATGACCGACAACCTCGTGGACCGGCCACGCGGGGAGCCGTTCATGGAGGGCACGCAGCTGCGCCCCGGCGCGTACCTCAAGGTCACCGTGGACGACGACTATCCGGGGTTCAAGCTCGGAGGGGACGAGGCGCTGGCCGTGCTCGATCCGACGGGCGCCGTGGTGGCCGAGGTCGACTGGGACGAGGGGCAGAGCCCTCTCGGAGGCAGCTACGGCCGCATCCCCGATCTGACCGGGCCTTTCAAGGTGCTCGTCGGGCCGACGCCGGGCGCGCCGAACGCGGACAACCCTGGCGGAGCGGAGTGCGGGAACGACGTGGAGGAGGTGGGGGAGACCTGCGACGATGGCAACCACCTGCCGGGTGACGGCTGCTCGCCGCTGTGCCAGGTCGAGGTCGTGCCCGTGTGCGGGAACGACGTCGAGGAGGTGGGGGAGGAGTGCGACGACGGGGGCGTCGAGCCGGGGGACGGCTGCGATGGGCGCTGTCGGACGGAGTGGCCGGTCGGGGACGTCGTGATCAACGAGGTGCTCAGCGCGAGCGACGTGGAGGACGACTGGATCGAGCTGCTCAACCGCACCGACGCGACGATCGACCTCGGCGGCTGGGTGATCACCGACAGCGACCCGACCCATGTCTGGCTGATCCCGAGCCCGATGGCCGTGCAAGCGCACAGCTACCAGGTCATCCAGCGCGGCGCGGACGGGTTCGACTTCGGGCTTGGCGGGGCGGACGCGATGTATCTGTACGACGCCGAAGGGGGGACGGTCGATCGCTGCTTCTGGGAGGAGGGCGAGGCGGCGGTGGGCACGACCTGGGCCCGGCAGCCGGATGGGGAGGGGCCGTTTGCAACGTCCGCAGGCCCGTCGCCAGGGGCGCCGAACCCGTAGGGGCGGGCCTCAGTCCAGCGTGTGGACGGCGTTGTTGCGCTCCCACTTGCCGTCGCCGTCGCCGTCGACCCAGATCGGGTTGGTGAGGGCGAAGGAGCGGACCGGCAGGTGCGGGACGGTGACGAGCTGGCGGCGGCCGTAGACGCGGACGTGGTACCAGGAGTCCTGGGTCGGGGCGACGGTGACCGAGGTCTTGAAGCTCACCACGTCGTCCTTCGGGACTGGCGCGACCTCCCAGCTCTCCTTGGCGACGCCGTCCTCGTAGAGCACGACCTCGGTGAAGCCGACCCAATCCATCGCCGTGACCTCGATGTCGACGCGGGCGCCGCGCACGACGATGAGCTTGTCGCCCTTCTGGATGCGCTTGAGGCCGGGGGCGAGCTGGCCCATGTTGCGGCCCTCGATGGTGAAGCGGACGACGGGGCCCGTCGAGACGACGGCCTGGTTGTCGCGCAGCGCCTCGACGGCCTTGCGGGGGTCCAGGCGGGTGGTGTCGTCGTTCTTGCGGCCGACGTCGATCCAGGTGAACGGCATGCCGACGGGTTCGAGGCCGGGGCGCGAGGCGCCCGAGCTGGCCGTGGCGGTGAACTTGTAGCCCTGGGTGACGAGGGCAGCCCAGTCGCGGCTGGCGTCGTCGAGGGCCTCGGCGATCCGGGCGCCGTCGCCGGTGCACTCCTTCGGGTCGGTCATCATGCAGTCGGTGGCCAGGGCGCCGCCCGAGAGGACCTCGATGCCGTCGAAGTTGTAGGAGCCGCCGGTCTTGGTGAACAGGCCCGTGTCGCGGTCCAGGCTGTAGATGTCGAAGTAGCCGGACTTCGAGGGGTTGCGCGGCCAGGTGACGGTGACGAACGGCTTGCCGCTGCCGAGCTTGCGCAGCTCCTCGAAGAAGGGCTCGGGCTGGGTGTTGGCCAGCGGGACACCGGCGCGGCCAGCGCCGGGGTTGCCGGCCGGGAGCAGCGTGAAGGTGCCGTAGTCCGGCCAGGTCGGCGCGCCCTCCTGGCCAGGCAGGCTGCGCACGGCGAGGTTGAGGCCGAGGGGTGTGGCGGCGTCCTCGAGCCAGATGGGGGCGCGGCGGTTGGTGACGGCGGCGAGCTCGACGCCGCTGGCCACCATGGCCTCGGCCATGTCGGGCAGGGTGGCGTAGCCGACGCTGTCGAGCTGGCTGTAGACGCGCAGATCGGCGCGCAGGAGGCCGTCGGTGTTCAGGCGGCGGTCGAGGGTGGCGGTCAGGGCGTTGTCGTCCCGACCGGCCTGGACCCGGAGCTCCTGGACGTCGATGGTGTACTCGGGGCCGCGGGTGGCGATGACCTTGTACTTGCCCGCTGGCAGCCGCAGCTCGCCGGAGCCGGTGGGCAGATGGAGGTAGGGGCCGCCGTTGAGGCCCTCGTCGCCCCGGCCGAGCATCACGGGCTTGTCGTCGAGGGTGGTGACGACGAGGGTGGCGGGCATGGATTTCTTCGAGCGCGCGTCGCGGACGGAGACCTTGACCGTGTCGAGGCCGCCGAAGTCGAGCTCGATGCGGGTGGTCTTGCCGCTCTTGACCTCGAGGGTGGTCGGCGGGGCGGTGAGGCCCCACGGGCCAATTGAGACGACCCGGTAGGTGCCGGCGGGGATGGGCGTGTTGACGGTGAGGTCGCTGTCCAGGGTGAGATGCCCGAACAGCTTGTTGCCCTCGAAGAGCTGGATGCGGAAGCGGCTGGGCTCGAGCCCGCGTGGAGCGATGATCTTGCCCTGGACCGTCCCGACCTGCTGATCGGCGAGGTCGGCGAGCCAGGCGCGGACGCCGGGCATGCCCTTGCCGCTGGCGCGGAAGCGGCGGACGAACTCGACGTCCTTGCCCGGCTGCAGCGTGGTCGGGTCGGAGAGGGTGTCGACACCGGTCGTGTTGGAGCGACTGCCATGGTCGGCGACGTGGAAGGCGGCAGTGAAGCCCTTCTTGCCGTCGATGGTGTAGGCGTAGGCCTCGGGGAGCCCCTCATAGGTGAGGTAGGGCACCTTGGTCTGCCCGGCGCTGGTCCGGGCGCCGGAGGGGCCACCGAAGATCGTGCCCGGCCCGAAGACCAGCCGATCGCCGACGCGCAGGGCGACGGCGCGCTCGCTCCGGTTGACCACGCGGGTCCGAAGGACGATGTGCGGCAGATCCCGCGCGAGCACGGCGCGGGTGGTGATCTCGACATCACCGCCCTCGAGCTTGATCGTGGCGGTGGCCAGGACGGCGCCGCCCTGGGTGCCCTTGGCGATCTCGACCTTATCGAAGGCGATCGGGCGGACCTTGCCATCGGTGGTGGCGATGGTGGTGGTCAGCCCGATGAGCTTGTCGGTGCCGCCGCTGGTGCCGACGGCGTCCACGAGGGCGCCGGGCAGGATCCAGCTCTCGTCCGGGACGGGATCCTGGAAGTCGTTGTCCTTGTTGCGCTCGAACAGGTAGCGCCCGTTCTCGCTGGCGAGCACGAGGTCCTCGGGGCCGCCCACGGCGAGGTAGCCGGACGCGAGGGAGCCGGGCCGATCGGCGCGGTGAGGGGTGATGCCCTCAAAGGGTGCGGCGAGGTCGGCGGTCGGGCGCGTCTTGTCATCGAGCTGTTCGACCTCGGCGGTGCAGGCGAGGCAGGTCAGCAGGAGGGCGAGCGCAGACAGGGAGAACCTAGGCTTTGTCATCGCTGGGGAACCACTCGGTGATGATGTCGACCATCTTGCGCGCCTGGGCGGCGCTGGAGATGTTGAACTTGCTGCGGGCCATGTAGCGGCCGTCGCGCTTCTGGTAGCGCTGGATGCGGATCTTGGAGGGGCCGTAGTCCTCGGACTTCTTGTCCCAGTCCTGGTAGAGGAACATGATCGTGGTCCACTGGCCCTTGGTCAGCACCTCGCGACCGAGCTCCTTGGTGGTGACGACGCCGTCGTCGTCGGTCCATTCGATCGTGAGTTCGTCGATGGTTTCGCTCATGGTGTCTCCGCGCTTCGTGGTGGGATGATGCCAGGGGGGTGGTGGCCGTTGCAACGACCGACAGGAACATGACCGGTGCATTATCCCAAATGATCGGCGCTGACAACCGGCAGGTTGGCGAGGCGTCGTTGACAGGGGCGTCGGCATTGGCCACCCTCCGGTCGAAGCGGGTGGGGCGGGCGGTCCGAAGGAGCAGGGGAGGTCGATGGAGCGGGTAAAGTACGCGATCGTGGGGGCGGGGATCAGCGGCCTGGCGCTGGCGAACTTTCTGGACGGGGAGGACTACGCGATCTTCGAGCGCGACGCCGCCATCGGGGGCTACTGCAAGACGGTGGTGCAGGACGGCTTCGTGTGGGACTACTCAGGGCACTTCTTCCACTTCCGCTATCCGGAGATCGAGGCGCTGCTGCGGTCGCGGATGGAGGGGCAGGAGATCCTGACGGTCGAGAAGCAGGCGAAGATCCTCTACAAGGGTGCGCTGATCGACTTTCCGTTCCAGAAGAACATCCATCAGCTGCCGAAAGACGAGTTCATCGACTGTCTGTACGATCTGTGGTTCCGGCCGGAGACTGCGCCTCCGTTTGAGAGCTTCGCGGCGATGCTGGAGGCGCGGTTTGGCAAGGGGATCACGGCGCGGTTTCTGACCCCGTACAACGAGAAGCTGTACGCGTGCGCGCTGGACGCGCTGGATGCGGACGCGATGGGGCGGTTCTTCCCGTACGCGGAGGTGGACGACATCATCCGCAACTTCCGGCAGGCGGACAACGCGAGCTACAACGCGACCTTCACCTACCCGCGGGGCGGGGCGATCCAGTACGTCAACGCCTTGTACGCGGGGGTGGAGCCGACGAAGGTGCACCTCGGCGAGGGCGTCGTGAGGATCGAGCGGGCGGCGAGGGTGCTGGAGACGAGCGCGGGCCGCCGGGTGCGGTATGAGGTGCTGGTGAGCTCGGCGCCGTTCGATCGGCTGATGGGGATGGTGGGCGAGCCGGTGAGTCCATCCGTATTCAGCTCCAACCGGGTCCATGTCTTCAACTTCGGGTTCGATCGCAAGGGCCCCGATGGAATGCACTGGCTCTACGTCCCCGAACGGCAGTTTGTATTCTACCGCGTCGGGTTCTACGACAACATCTTCGGCGATGCGCGGATGAGCCTGTACGTGGAGGTGGGGCAGCGCACCGACGAGACGGTGGACCCGGCCGAGACGCGGTCGCGGGTGCTCGCCGATCTGGAGGCCGCGGGGATCGTGGACGGCCATCAGCTCGTCAGCGAGCACCAGATCGTGCTCGACCCGGCCTATGTGCACATTCGGTCGAGCGCCCGGCAGGAGCTGGCCCGGCTGCGCGAGGGGCTCGAGGCGAGCGGCGTCTTCACCATCGGTCGCTACGGGGGCTGGACGTACTGCTCGATCGAAGACAACATCGTCGAGGCCCGCGCGCTCGCCGAGCGGCTGAACGGGCGCGGTCCTTTGGCGTGAGGAGCATGATGACCCCCGATCCTACCCTGTTTGAGCTGGCCGGTGGTGAGCCAGCGCTGCGCGCGGTCCTGCGGACCTTCTACGACAAGGTCTTCGACGACATTTTGATCGGCTTCCACTTCCGCCACGCGGACAAGGAGCGGCTGATCGACAAGGAGTTCGAGTTCGCCGCGCGGGCCCTCGGGGCCCGCGACATCGCCTACACCGGCAAGTCGATGCGCGGCGCTCACGCGCCGCACCCCATCCTTGGCGCGCAGTTCGATCGTCGGCTGCGCCTCCTCGAGCAGGCCATGGCGGCGCACGATCTGCCGACGCCCGTGCGCGAGGCCTGGGTGGCCCACACCCTGAGCCTGCGCGCGCTCATCACCCCGAACGAGGGCTCGACATGCGTTCACGAAGACTTCAACCGGGACTCCTGAGGCTCTCCCCGCGGTGGGGGCTGGTCCTGGTGGCCGCCGCGTTGACCGCCGCGTGCGCCGGCTCGGCGGTGCAGCGCGTGGACGACGGCGTTGGGCATACGGGGGTGGCGCCGGCGGTGCTCGGCACCGTGGAGGCCGGTCCTGACGCGCTGCGCGTCCGGTGGTCGGGTGAGCCGCGCCCGCAGGTGCTGCTGGCGATCCGGAGCGCTGGCCCGTGGCCGGACGGCCCGGGCAACCCGCCGCCGCCGGTCGCGGCCATGGGCCTCGCCGACGCCGATGGCCGCCTTCACCTCCTTCATGTCCGCCCCGGCATGGCGGTGAACGGTGGGGCCGTGCTCGTCGCCGAGAGCGTGGAGACGGTCCGGCCAGGCGCCGCGTCGCTGCCGGCCGGTGCGGCCGCGACCGTTCCCGCCGCGCTCGGCTGGAGCCAGTCCGATCGCCTCCTGGCGCTGCCGGCCGGGGCGACCTCGGTGCTGAAGGCGCGGTCCGCTGTATCGATCGGCGCCGGGGATCGAGTGGACGGCGCGCTGCCCGAGGGGCCGCCGCTGCTTGTGCGCGTGGGGCGCACCCGCGCCGCCGCCGGGCGCCTGGCCTGGGCGGTGCGGTCGACCGACCCGAGCTGCGCTGACGTCGACGCGCCGACGCTGGCGGCCCGATGGTTCGCGGGGGTCCAGGAGGCGAGGCCGGTCCCCGAGCAGGACGCGTTGATCGTGGTTGAGCCACTGGCGTGCACGGCGGGTGCCCCGAAGCGGGTTCGCGCGCTGGCACCCGGCGGCGGTCCGCTGGTGCGCAACGAGTTCTGGAGCCCCTCGCGCCTCGTGGTGGACCTGGACGCCGCCAGCGGCAGCCCCGTGCTGACCGCGCTGCTGAATCATGCCGAGGGCGATGTGGCGGAGATGGTGTTGGCGCTCGGCGGCGCGGGCGACGCGGCGGGTGACCGCGTCATCGCCGCGTCCCTGATGGCCACCCACGGCCTCTGGAGCGACGCCCTCGACCTGCTCGCCGACGCCCATGGAGACGAGGCGGAGCTGCTGCGCGCCAGCATCGCCTGGGCCGCGGGCAATCGGCCCGCCGCCCGCGCGCGACTCGCCGCGCTCGACGCGCCGCCGGGCCCGTTGCTCGCAGACACACCGTCGTGGCTGCTGCCGACCATCCGGGTCGCCTCGACCGAAGGCGACATCGCCAGCGGCCTTCAGGTCCGGTTTGACGCCGCGACCGCCGGCAGCGCCGAGTGGGACGACGTCGGCGTGCTGCTGGCGAGGGCGCGGCTGAGCCAGAGCGACCTCGACGGCCTCGACGCCACGCTGAACGCGCTGACCGCCTTCCAGGGCCCCACAGCCTCGCCGGACCTCATGGTGCGGGTCGTGGAGCTGCGCGGCTGGCAGACCTTCGTGCGCGAGCGGAAGGTGGACGGCATCCGATCGGCCGCCCAGGGCTACGAGGGACTCGGCAACCTCGCCCAGGCGTTCGCCACCTGGCGCACCCTGCCTGTGCTCACCGACGACCCCGGTATCGCGCAGGAGGCGACCGCCGCGCTGGTCCGCATCGCCGGGGAGCTCAACGATCCGGCCCTGCAAGCCGACGCCGAGGCCGCCGCCTGGCTGCTCTACGCCGAGAACCACGCCTCGGACGCCCGCCCGCCCGCCGATGCCGCCGCGAGGCTCGAGGCGGTGGTCCGGGCGTGTGTGGGCGCCGATCGGCACGATCTGGCCGCCCGCGCGCTCCGCTACGGCCTGCTGTTGCTGCCACCTCAAGCGGACGCTGCCACCCAGATCGCGCTCGTTCAGCGCGGGCTGGACGCGGCGATGGAGTCTCGGGATCTAGCCGAGATCGCGCTGAGCTGGAACTTCCTGGCCCGCCTCGAGGCCGACCGCCTGCGATTCAAGCAGGCCGAGGCGCACCTGACCATGGCGATCGCCTTCGCGCGGCTGCTCAGCGACGACGCCTTCGCCCGCGCGCTCGAGGCCGAGCTGGCGGGGCTCAAGGAGCGCTGAGGTCTACCTGCGCGTCGCCGCGCCCCAGACCAGCCCGATGGCCAGCAGCGCCAGCCCCACCGGCCAGCCGGTCTCAGAGGCCCCAGGCCCGGCCGCCGCGCACGCCCCCTTGGACTGCACCGTGATGGTCTGCGGCGGTGTCCCGTCGTCCTCGCCGTTGCCGCCGCTGGTGCCGTTGTTGCCCGGCTTGACGTCGTTGTTGGTGGGACGGCCGCCGTTGTTGCCCGCGCCGTTGTTGGTCGGCTCGCCGTTGTTGGTCGGCTGTCCGTTGTTGGCCAGCGGCACGTCGGGCTCGACCGTGCCGGTGTCCTCCACGGCGGCATCCGGCTCGGGGCTGCCGGTGTCCATCGGCGAGTCGACGTCCGGCGGGCCGGCGTCGGGCTCGGGGGGCCGGACGCGCTCGAGGCGGATGGCGTCGGCCATGAGCCTGTGTTGAAGATCACTTCCTTCGCTGGTGTTGTCATACAGCGAGACCCACTGATCTCCTCCCTCGCTGAAGTCCCAGGTGCCCAGATCGACCCAGCCGTCGGCGGTGGAGATGTCGCGGATGACCCGGTCCTGGGAGCCCGCGTGGCGGAGCTCGTAGGGCGCCTCCACCGAGCCGGCGTAGGCATCGACGATGAACGCGCTGACCCGGTACGCCCCCGCCTGCTCCAGCACCAGGTTCCACCGCGCCCAGTTCGACGGGTTGGCGCTGACGAAGGCGTGGGTCCAGTACAGGTCGCCCTCGGTCCCGGCGTCGGTCACGTGCCGCCAGTACTGCGACGGGCCGTACAGGGCGAAGCAGGGGCCGCTGTTGTCCAGCACCCCGCCGTCGGGTCCGACCAGGGCGCAGGGCTGCGCCTCGGCGCCGATCAGCCGCTCGTAGGCCCGGACCAGCGACATGTAGGGCGGCACATACACCGTGCCGACGCCCTGCACGCTCTGGGTGACGTCGTAGTGGAGGTGGATCGTCGTGGGCGTGCCTCCGAAGTTGTTGGAGATCTTGCCCATCCGGTCGCCCTTGTTGACCCGCTGACCGGCGCGGACCTGGATGGAGGCGGCGTCCATGTGGAGGTACCTGTGCTGGGTGCCGCCGTCCGTCAGCAGGTTGACCGAATAGCTGCCGATGTTGGTGATCGTCCCGCTCTCGGCGGCCACGGCCCAGTAGGTCTTGTCCGCGCAGCTCGCCGCGCGGATGTCCTGGCCCTGGTGGCCGGTGCCCGACGGGCACAGCGGCATGTCCCAGCTCCGCGGTTCACAGTAATTGTCCCACCACGGGTAGGAGAAGTTCGCGGCGTCGCACTGGCCGCCGCCGGGCCCCTGGCTGCCGCCGTGGCCGTAGACCTGGGAGTTCGGGTAGGACGGGGCCAGCTCGACCGGGTAGCGCATGTCGGGCATGAAGACCGTCTCGTCCACCCGCCCCTGATCCCCGCTCTGCAGGGTGCCCGGAGGCTGGAACGTGAACGGCTGGGCGCTGACGGAGGCGGTCAGCAGCCACACCGCGAGGCCGCCAACGAAGGCAACGCACACAGGCATCGATTTCACGGGGCACCTCCGACGACGATCAACCGATCGACGAGCTCGAGCGCGTGGTCCGGGCTGGCACACCTCGGGTCCGCACCCGCCCGGGCGCACTCCACGTCCAACGTGTAGTGCACCCCGTAGCGGCGGAAGGAGACGGTGGTGATCGCGTCGGAGACCGAGACGATCCGACCGTCGGCCACCACGGGGTCCTTGGCCAGCTCCGCCGCCAGCGCCGGTCGCTCCAGCGCGGCGTTCTGACCCTGGACCAGCACGTTGAGGCCTTCGGCGTGCATCGAGAGGGCGTACCATGTCGGGCCGTGGGTCAGGATCGCGCCCTCGTGGAGCGTCGCGTCGTCCGGCACCAGCACGGGCATCCCGATGCCGTCGAGCTGTGCGGCGATCTTCGGCGAGAGGCTCTCAGGGATGGTCACCGTGGCGGCGCGAGCGGCCTGCCAGTCCACCGTCAGCGGCGTGCGCGGTGGCGCAAGGGCGGAGGCTGCGAGCGGACGGGAGGACTGGCCGGCGCTGGCGTCCGGCGCTGGCGACGCGGGGGCGCAACCCCACAGCGCGAGACCCACGAGCGCGACGGCGAACCGGAGGCGACGAATCTTCATGGCGAGGCCGGGGAGCGAGGGGAGGGCGACTCCATGGGAGCCGGTAGGGACTGTGCCACACGGGCTGGCGAGATTCAACGCGTGCTGCACGGCAGGAGCTCGACGCACCGATCGCCGTCCGCCCGGTCAGCCGCGCCACGCAGGCCTTGACAGGGGCTCAGCCCGCTACCACCACGCAGCGCCCTCCACATGAAACTGATTCCAGAACACCTCGCCGATCGGGACCACGAGCCTCAGACCCGCCAGCGGCGTGTTGAGGGCGATCCCGGTCACGCACACGGTCTCGAATAGCCGGGCGCTGACCGACCTCCAGCGGCCGAAGCCCTGGACGAGGCCGGGCGGCCGGGCCATGCTGAAGGCGTGGACCGAGAGCGTCACACGATCCCGCTCGTCCGCGCGCCAGGTCGGCTCGGCGGCCGCGTCGAGGCCGGCGCTCAGGGCGTAGCGTCGCCAGCCACCGATCAGCTCGAGGCCGTCCAGCCGCTCCAGCAGCTGCATGGGGAACACGAGCTGGCGTGGGCCGAGCCCGCGGAGGCGGTGAGGGATGGGCGCCTGGATGTAACGGCCGCTGCGAAGGTGGCGCCCGACCGAGAACAGGCCGCGATACCACAGAAGATCGATGCGGCGCAGGCGGAGGAAGAGGCCGTCCAGGGCGAGGCCGTCGACCCAGTAGCGGGGCGTGAAGCGCCGTGTGACCGCCTCGCGGATCGTCGGGCTGTCGCCGCGGTGCGCCCAGTAGCCGCGGAGCTGCTGCAGCCCCTGCCGCTTGAAGTAGACGCGCTCGCCGATCAGGTCGAGGTGGCGCATGGGGCCGGACCGCTCCGCGGCGAAGGGGTCGAGGGCTGACGGTGGCGCAGAGACGCAAAAAGCCTCCTTGCCGAAGCAAGGAGGCTTATCGAGTGGAGCTGAGGGGGCTCGAACCCCTGACCTCCTGACTGCCAGTCAGGCGCTCTTCCAGCTGAGCTACAGCCCCATGGAAACCGTCGCAGCCGAGGTGCGTTCACCAACGCTGCGGGAGGGGAATCTAGCGATCGGCCCCTGGGGTGTCAAGCAAAAAGGCGAGGCAGGTGCATTTGTTCCCGGCGCGGCTCAAGGTGCGGGTGAGGGGGGCTGCTCCAGCTGTCGGATCCAGCCTTGCACCGTGCCCTTGAGCTCGGGCTGTTGCTCGAGCGCAGCGGCGAAGCGCAGCCGGGCCTCCTCGGGGCGTCCCGCCTCGAAGTGGACGACGCCTTCGGCGGCGGCGAGCGGGTAGTCGGGGATGAGCAGGCTGGCCTCGTGGGCGTAGCGCAGGCGGCGGTCGGAGGGGACGTTGCGGGCCTCCTGGAGGCGCCAGAGGGTCAGGAGGGTGTACTCGTCGCGGGTCAGCAGCTCTCTCGGGTCGAGCACGCCGGTCAGGGTGGTGGCCCAACGGTACCGGTAGAGGACCTGAACGACGGGCATGAGGCGAGGCTCGATGCGCCCGCGGTCGTCCATCATGCCGAGCTGATGGGCGAGCACGACGAAGCCTCCGGCCCAGCCCACGTCTGCGGCGAGCGCGTCGGGGGGCGCGGCGACCCGCTCGAGGACCGTCTGGTCGGGGCCGACGGCGGCGGCGATGTGGTTCAGCGCCGCCTCGAACGCGGGCCAGGTCTGGTCGAGGAAGGTGAACAGGCCCGCCTTGCCGCTCAGGCTGACCATCTCGCGCAGGCGGATGTGGAGCGAGTTCTGGACCGGCCTTCGGACGGCGTCGGAGGCGGTCTCGGCGTCGAGGCGGTTGAGCCGGAAGAAGGCCTCGAGCACGGAGTCGCTGAGCGCGCTGTCCGGCGCTGGGCCCTTGTCGAGCTCGTCGCGCGCGGCCTCGAGCCTGGCAGCGTCGATGGGGATCGGCGCAAAGCCGATGCGATCGGCGTTGAGCCAGGCCGTGGGCGGCACCGAGGGGACCGACAGGTCCGGCGGTCGCTCGCCGCCCGGCTCTTCAGGCCGCGTCGGGCCGCCGGAGAGCAGGGTCCAGGCCAGCGCGGCCGCGACCAGGGCGAGGGCGCCCACCAGGAGCCACTGGAGGGGCGAGGTGCGTCGAGGGGGAACAGCTGCAGGGTCGGTCATGGTGCCGTCGTGTGCGATGGGTCGAATACCGCGGAGCCGCCACAGGATACCCCCATCGGCGCCGCCGTACCACCACTGCGGAGTGGACGGCTGCGCACGGCGCCGGGGTGTGCTGGACAAGGCGTCGCGGAGGGTGCGAGATTGACGGGGACGATCCACGGTCGCGCCGGCGGCCACGCCCCCCAAGTCAGGATGAAACGCGGTATCCCCTCGACCGAATCCCAGCGCAGGGTCCTCGTCGTCAACGACGAGCGACCGATCCGGTCCGCGATCGAGACCCTGCTGCGCAAGAAGGGCTACAGGTGGAGCTCGGCGGAGACGCGGAGCGAGGCGGTCGCCCTGATCGAGGAGGAGCGGCCGGATCTCGTCATCACGGACCTGAACCTGGAGCATCGGGACGACGGGCTCGAGATCATCCGGCTGGTGCGATCGCTGTATCCGACGACCGCCGTGCTCGTCATGACCGGTTACGGGGACGGCGAGAGCCCGACGGCGGCGATGAAGGCCGGCGCCTACGACTTCATCGAGAAGCCGTTTGGGTCGATCCGGGAGCTGGAGGCGACGATCGAGGCGGCGCTGGCGCGCAACGCGTTCAAGGGGGCCGGGCCGGAGGTCGCGTTCAGCCGCATCGATCCGTTCGAGCACATCATCGGCGGCGATCCGGAGCTGCTGGACCTGTTCTCGGTCATCCAGCGGCTGTCCGACACGGACGCGACGGTGCTGCTGGTGGGCGAGTCGGGGACGGGCAAGGAGCTGTTCGCCCGGGCGATCCACGCCTCCAGCAAGCGTTCAGAGGCGGCGTTCGTGCCGGTGAACTGCGGCTCGATCCCGGCGTCGCTGCTGGAGAGCGAGCTGTTCGGCTCGCGCAAGGGGGCGTTCACCGGGGCCAACGCGGACCGCAAGGGTCGCTTCCAGGCCGCCGAGCGCGGCACGTTGTTCCTCGACGAGATCGGCGAGATGCCCGTGGCGCTGCAGGTGACGCTGCTGCGGGTGCTGCAGAGCCGGGAGATCCAGGCGGTCGGCGCGCCAGAGCCCGTCCCGGTGGACGTGCGGGTGATCGCGGCCACCAACCTCGACCTGGAGCGGGCGGTGGCGGAGGGGCGTTTTCGGGAGGACCTGTTCTATCGGCTCAACGTCATCCCGATGCGGGTGCCGCCCCTGCGGGAGCGGCCGGGCGACGTGATGCCGATCGCCCACCACCACATCCAGCGGTTCAACGCGCGCATGGGTCGAGCCATCGAGGGCATCGACGACGAGGCGGCCAGCCTGATGTTGACCTACGCCTGGCCGGGCAACGTGCGCGAGCTGGAGAACATGATCGAGCGGATCGTCATCCTGAAGGGGCGCGGGACGATCACCGCCCGCGACCTGCCGATGAAGATCCGCGGCGACTCCGCTGGCACCGTCATGCCGCTCGGCCACTCGTCAGATCTGATGGCGTCGAGCTCTCGGGAGCTGCCGGCGCTGGGGGGGCCGCCGGGCCAGGCGGGCGTCGGGCCTCCGCTGGCCTCCCTGGCGCTCCGCCTGGCGCTTCCGGCGGGCGGGATCGATCTGCGCCGGTTCGTGGAGCACGTGGAGCAGCAGCTGATCGAGGCAGCGATGAAGGAGGCGCAGGGCAACCGGGCCCAGGCTGCGCGGCTGCTGGGGCTCAACCGCACGACCCTGGTGGAGCGGCTCAAGCGTGGTGGGTAGCAGGCTGGTGGGCGCTCAGCGCTCCAGACGGGGCATCTGCCGGGCGATCACGACGACGTGATCGTCGGCCTCGATGATCTTGTCGCCGCGCGGGTTGCAGAAGACCTCGTCGCTCTGGCCGGGCCGTTCCCGCTCGACGGCGACGAGCACGGCGTCGTGCTCATCACGCAGGAAGTTGCCGATCTCACGCACGGTCTTGCCGATCAACCGTCGCGGCGGCCGGACCTTGTGAAACGAGTTGCCGTGCCGGGTCGACAACAGCTCCTCGACCAGCGCCACGATGCCGCGGTTGCGGGTCGTCATGGCCATCATGTTGCCCGCATACTCCTCGGCCACGACGATCTCCTCGACGCCGATCATGCGCAGGTGGGCGCCGTTCTCGCGGTTGATGAGCTCGACGCTGGTGAAGATGCCGTCGTTCATGCGCTCGATGGTGATGGCCGCGAGCACCGACCGCGCATCCCGGTCCTGGTCGGAGCGCTCACGGGTCCGGTCGGCCAGGATGATGGCGACCGCCGCCTCCGGGATGCCGCACCGACGCAGGGTGTCGATCCGGGTGTAGTCCGCCCGCACGACGAACACGAGGTTCCGGTCGATGTCGAGGTTGTCGAGGTTCGGCTCCTGGTCGAACTCGGCGCAGATGACGATGCCGTGGCTGACGGCCTCGCGATCCACGGCGAGTTCGTCGAGCAGGACGCGGCCGGAGCGGTTCCAGCCACAGATGACGATGTGTTGGCGCAGCTCGTCGAGATCCATCTCGTTCACGTTCAGGTTGCGGAGCCGGCCCACCATCACGGCGGAGACGGTCCCGGTGAACATGGCGAAGACGGTCAGCCCGCTCATCATCACGATGAGCGCGAAGATCCGTCCCAGGGGCGTCACTGGAGTATCGCCGATGGGCTCGCCGGCGACCAGAGACAGCACGCTCCACCACAAGGTCTGGTCGAACGTGGCGAAGCCCGGATTGCTCACGCCCTCGGTGAGCCTCAGCCCGAACGCCCCGAACAAGATCGTGATGACGATGATCGTGACGATGATCAGGAACTCACCGGTCGCCCCGCGGAAGATCGCGGAGAAGTTGGCCAGGCGCCGGTTGACCAGCAGCCCCAGCCGGAAGATCCGCAGCAGCCGCAGCAGCCGAAGGAACCGGAGCGAGCGCGCGAACGGGATCACCGCGATGATGTCCAGCCAGTACTGCCGGAAGAACCGCCGCTTGTTCTGCGCCACCGCGAAGCGCAGGAGCAGCTCCGCGATGAACACCCAGGTGAGGCCGTGACCGGCGTCCACCGCGAGGTTGTGCACGAGGGTGTCGGGGACGGTCGTCAGCTCCACCACGATGAGCGCGACGGAGACGACGATCAACGCCATGATCGTGCCGTCCGTCCACGGGTGGTGGATGAACCGGTTGAGCCACTCCCGTGCGTCCGCCAGCTTCAAGGCCCCAGGTCCGGTTCGCTGGCGCCGTCGCTGTCCCCTTCGAGCTTGATCTTCTTGATCTTGCGCACCTTCGGGGTGGCGATGGCGCCGCTGGCGGCGCCAGGCTCAGCCGGGTTGGCCGCATCGGTGGGGGCGGGCACGGCGCCGGCCGGGTCGGCCGGGGTCGCGCCATCGCCAGCAGGGGCGCCCTCGGCGCCGCCCTCGGCGCCGCCCTCGGCGTTCGCGGCCTCCGAGCCGTCCTCGGGCTCCTCCACGACCGCGCGCCCGTCCTCACCAATCTCCACATATTGCTTGGGTTCGCACGAGGCGTAGTGCTCCTCCTTACCGGTGAGCAGGGCGCGATCGTAGCGGTAGATGTCGGCGTCGAAGTTGGCGCGGCCGTCGTCGTCGACGCGGACGGTGTAGTACTCGACGTGGATCGGCACGGGGGTCTTGAGGCGCATCGGCGTCTCGAGGTCGTGGCCGAGGATCTTCTCCACCGCGTCGCCGTCCCACTGACCGTCGCCGCGCAGGAGGTATTCGGCGAGCTTCATGGGCTCGCGGACGCGCATGCAGCCGTGGGAGAAGGCACGGATGGGGAACTCGAAGAACTGCTTCTTCGGGGTGTCGTGCATGTAGGTGCCGTACTTGTTCGGGAAGATGAACTTCACCTTGCCGAGGGCGTTGTCGTCGCCGCCCTTCTGGCGGAGGCGGGCGCAGGGATTCTTGTCCGAGGCCACGCACTCATAGCCATGTTGCTCGTAATACTCCGGGTTTTCATTGAGCTCGCCGATCAGCTCCTCCTGCCAGATGCGCTCAGGCACGTTCCAGTAGGGGTTGAAGATGACGGTCTGAATGGTGTTGGACTGGAGCGGTGTGGCGTTGACGCGGCGCATCGTCTTGGTGTCGGCGTCGCAGCCGAACTTGTTGCTGCCGACGACGATGCGAAAGCGCATGTCGCGCTGCCCGTCGGTCCACGCCTCGGCGTGGAAGTCGGGCAGGTTCACCAGGACGTAGTGGCTGTCGGCGCCGATTCTGGAGCTCTGCCAGCGGCGCAGGGTCAGCTCGATGGCATCCAGGCGGTCCCTGGCGGAGGTGTTGATGGAACTCCAGAAGATCCGGCTGCTCTCGCCGGTGACGTCCATCTGATGGGTCTTCTGGTAGTCCTTGACCGCCTGCTCGAGGTTGTCGTCGAAGACGTCGGTGAAGGTGTGGTCGCTGGGGAGCTCGACGCCGGTGGGTGGGAAGTAGCCCTCGGCCGCCAGGCGCTGCTTGAGCTCCACGACCTTCTTGCCCTTGCTGCCCTTCTTGAGCGACGCCTTGCCGATGTCCTTCCAGCCGCCGTTCTTCACGATCTCGCGATAGCGCAGCATCTCCTTCTGGAGCTTGGCGTACTGGTCGTGCGGCGGGGTCAGGCTGGCGACGAAGTCGGGCAGGGTGTCGGCCTCGGCGGCCGCCAGCAGGTCGCGGGCGAGCACGGAACGGAAAAATACGTTCTCGTACAGGTCCTTGGGAACCTCCTGGCCACGGAACCAGGCGGCGTTCTGGTAGCGGAGGGTCCAGGCGAAATGGACGAGGGCGTCGGCGAGCATGAGCTCAGCCTCGGCGATGGTGGAGGCGGACTCCTTCTCGAAGCTGTGGAAGGCGTCGAGCGCCTTCTTGAGGCGGGGGACGGGCGAGTCGGCGCCGGAGAGCAGGGCGGCCAGCTTGCGGGTGGCCTTGGGGTCGTCGGCGGAGAGATTGGCGGCCTTGAACGCCTTGACGGCCTCGTCGCGCTCGTCATCGGTCAGCTTGAGCGCGGCAGGGTCGGGCCGCCTGGGGCCGAGCTCGTCGAGCTTGCCGAGCGAGCGCTTGAGCTTGTCGGTGACGAACTCGCCCGGGTCGAGCGCGTGCATGTCGGCGCCCTCGAGGGTCTCGAGGACGAGCTTGCCGGACTCGGTCAGGGAGCCGCCGCTGGCCAGATACATGTGGCCGGTCGGGGCGCCGAGCTGCTGGTCCGGCGGATTCCGGTCGCGCTCTGCAGGGCGCTGGCGCGGCTGGGCGCCGAGGTAGATCTGGCGGAGCTCATCGCGCCAGCGGAGGCGATCGACCTTGCCACGCTTGGGATCCTTCTCGAGCAGCTCCTTGAGGGCGGAGGAGACGACGTTGGCGTCGTCGCTCTGGAGGGCGAGCTCGGGGAAGCGGTCAGCCACCTTCGCCACAAACGCCGGGGTGGCGTCGTCGACGGGCGCGGTGGTGGTGGGCTGGGTGTCGTCCTCGGGGCTCTGGTGGGCGACGGGGTCCTGCACCGCGGAGGCGCTGTTATCGCCGCAGCCCGGGGCGCACGGCAGGAGGAGGAGAGCGGCGAGCAGCGGGGCGATGCGCCAGGGAAACTTCATGTGCGGACTCCGGTCCATCGGATTCGCCATTGCAGCGGGGCGTCTGTGGACGTGCAACGCGGGGTTCAAGGACACCGTCTCTGGCGTCCATCCACGGTGGGTAGCATACAACCACCGTGTTTGAAAGTAATTTGTCGGCCGGCACGGGCCGCGCGAGACGACGCGCAGCCCGGCAGCGACGGGCTTGGTGGGCGTGGGTCGAGAACCACGGGGGAGGGGAGAGCACTGGCCGTGCCAGGTGAGGGATCGCCCTTCGGCCCCGGCCGAGACAGGCTCGGGGCGCCGGTTGCGGTGGCCAGCATCTCCGATTCGTGGAGACTGTTCATGATTGCGAGACGGGCCGTCGCTACTCCTGGCCCTGGACCTTCACCATGCCGAACTGCTTGAGGTAGCGCGCGAGCAGCCAGAGCGCGACGCCGCCGGCCACGAACAGGTGCCAGTGCGGCGCGACGCTCTCCAGCGCCTCGAAATAGCTGCTGTGCACGAACACCTCGGGCAGGAGGGTCTGGAGGTGCTGCGCCTCGACCGCCTCGAGCTTGAGGGGCAGCAGGGCGAGGCCAGCGCCGACGGCAGTGTAGCCGAGCGTCTTGCACATCCGCGCCACGAGCAGCGGGAGCTCGTTGAGCTTGCGGTACATGCGGCGCGTGCGCTGCTTGTAGGTGGTGATCTCGCTGGCGAGCAGGTCGGGCAGGCTCAGCAGCAGCAGGGAGGTGTCCAGGGAGCGGTCGAGGGTGGAGTTGGGGGACATGAACTTCTCGATCTGGCGCAGCTTGACGAGGCGCTGGGCCTTGTTGGTCTCGACGTTGTAGTCCATCTCCG
>Ga0100377_1000416_pt1 | contig 36380 bp, 19 predicted proteins | sample CryGeymeta201501_FD_83664 | JGI IMG/M metagenome (GOLD analysis project Ga0100377, IMG submission 83664) | Groundwater microbial communities from Crystal Geyser aquifers in Utah, USA - Crystal Geyser metaG 2015-01 | ecosystem: Environmental > Aquatic > Deep subsurface > Groundwater | place: USA...
AGGACGGGAGAGGGGGAGGCCCTCACCCCCCAGCCCCCTCTCCCGTAGGACGGGAGAGGGGGAGGCCCTCACCCCCCAGCCCCCTCTCCCGTAGGACGGGAGAGGGGGAGCCGGGCAAGTAAGTTGTTGCTGCATAAGTAAAAACCCTGCCCTACCCCCCCTCTACCCGTCGAGGGGAGAGGGGGTTGGGGGGTGAGGGCCTCCCCCTCTCCCGTCCTACGGGAGAGGGGGTTGGGGGGTGAGGGCCGCCCCTCTACTGCTTGAACACGTGGCACCCGTTACACCGCTTGGCGCTCGGCTCGTGCCCGGCCTTGTCCTTGTGACAGTTGACGCAGGTGTCGCGGTCGGCCTTCGGGGCCTTGCCATGGGCGCTGTGGCAGGAGGTGCACTTGTGGTGCTCGGGCGACGAGTGCAGGCCAGGCAGCTTCTCCACGCTGTGGCAGGAGGCGCACGCCGGAGGCTTTGCGGGGCCCTTCGGTCCGTGGGGCTGGTGGCAGCGGACGCAGTCGACCTTCTTGCCATGGCGCGTGGCGGCCTGCTCGGTGTGGCACTTCTTGCAGTCCGCCTCCTTCTTTCGGGCGCCGCTGTGGGTGACGTGACACCCCTTGCAGTCCTGGTGGCCCGACGGTGCGGTGCGCTTCTGCTCGGTGTGGCACGCCACGCACTCCTTCGGCTTCACCTTCGGGGTGTGGGCTGCGCCCGCGTGACAGTTCAGGCAGTCGCGATGGCCGGCGGCGGGCTGAACTTCGGCGCCCTTGTCCGTGTGGCAGGTCTTGCAGAGCACGGCCCCTTTGCCCTTCTGGCTGAACTTGTGGGGCTTGTGGCAGTCGTTGCAGGCCAGCTTGGAGACGTGGAAGGGGTTGGCCTCGGTCGCCTCCTTGTGGCACTGCTTGCACTCCAGCGCCTTGAATGTCGTGATCGCGGCCGCTGAGACGAGCTGGTTCGGGTGGGGCGGGTGGCAGGACGTGCACTTGTTCTGCGGCGCGGGGTGGTCGGTCGCGTTGCCGCGGTGGCAGCCGCCGCTGGTGCAGCTGACCGGGGCAGACTTGACGTCATGAGGGGTGTGGCAGCTGTCACACTTGCGGTGGGCTGGCACACGCGCCTCAGCGAGCACCTTCTGGTCTTTGTGACACTCCACACACGGCTGCACGGTCTCCTTGGTGAAGGTGTGGGGCTTGTGGCAGTCCACGCAGACCGTGTGCCCGCGGCCCCCCTTCTGCATGAACAGCGCCTTCTCCGCCTTGACGATCTTCTTCCCCTCGGCGGTGGCGTGGCAGGAGGCGCAACGGTCCGGCGCATAGCGCGCCCCCTCGTGCAGCTGGTGACACTGGAGGCACTGCCTGGCACCCACGAGCTTCTGGTCGCCGTGGCCCGTGTCCGCGGCCTTCTCCTCGTGGCAGTCGGGGCATCCGTTCGGCACCGGCGACGCCGCCTCGTGCTGCTTGTGGCACGTCAGGCAGCGGACGCTCTGATGGGCACCCACGGGCTTCAGGCTGGCGAAGCGAGCGTTCTCGCCGTGGCACTTCAGGCAGGCGGTCGCCGGATCGAAGGAGCCCGGTGTGAAGATGTGGCAGCTCAGGCAGCCTGGCTTCTCGGCGTTCTTCTTGGCCTCGTGGACCTCCGTCGAGATGTTCGTGTGGCAACCCACGCACACGTCGATCTTCGGGCCACGGATCTCGTCGCCTTCTATGTTGTGGCAGTTGCGACACTCCACCTTCGCCTGGCCGTGGTTCGTGTGGCCAGGCGAGTTCCGCAGGGCCTGGAACTGCGGAGGGATGTAGGTCTTCGACACGATCGGTGGGTCCGTCTCTCGAAGCGCGTTGAGCTTCCAGAGCACCACCACGGTGATCGCGCTGCCAATCACCAGCGCAACCGCAGCCAGGAGGATGATACGTGTTCTCAAGCTCATCGTACGTGACACTGTCTGCAAGGGGTGTCCGAGGCGCTCTTGCGGCTCGACCAACCAGGCGGGTGGATGCTGCCACCGGCGCTTCCCACGCGATGGCAACCAACGCAGAGCTGCTCGCCACGGCCACCATGACAGCTCGCACAGATCGTCGGATCCCGCCTCGCCTCGGCGCCGTGCTGGCCGAACCATGCGGCTGGGTGCGGCGTCTTGCTCCCATCAGCGACAGCGTGGATGCCGTTCTCGGTGTGGCAGTCCACACAGAAGCGCTCCGCGTGGCAGGTCGTACAGAGGCCTGCCTGGGTTCGGGCCTCGTCAGGGTGGCGCGACCGGAAGCCCGCGCGATGAAGGCTCTGGCGCTGCGGCGTGTCGAACGCGATGCGCGAGGGCAGCGCGGGCACCGTGGTGCCGTGGCAGTTGGCGCAGAACCGCTCACGATGGCAGGTCGAGCACAGCTCGGCGCTGCTCGAAGCCTGCAGGCCGTGGCGGCCCAGCCAGTCCATGTCGTGCACGATGTGCTCGGAGGGCATCGCGCCCTCGGTGTGGAGATCCACGTGGCACTGATCACACTTGCTCACCGTGAACCCGTCCTCATGGCAGCCCAGGCACACGGCCATCGGCACCGCGAGCGACTCGCCCTCGTGGGCCACGCCAGAGTGGCACCGCACGCACTGCCCCAGGTTTCGCCCCAGGTGCTTGCGGTGCTCGAAGTTCAGGTGCTCCCGATTGGCCATCGCGCGGCCCTGCGCGACCGGACTCGAGTGGCACTCCAGACACGGCCGCGTGTCATGCGGCTCGGTGTGGCAGCCCATACACTGCTTGGTGCCAGGCAGGTGCAACGGCCCTGTGTCACCGGCCTCATCCATGTCGATGTGGCACGTCACACACGCGATCCCCTCGATGACGTGCGCCCGATGCGGAAACGCCTTCGTCGTCTCTCCGAGACCGAGCAGGTGAGCGCACGCCGCCGTCGTGACGATCAGCACCACCAGGGTTGCCCAGCCAACTGTCGATCGTCTCATTGGTCGCTTCCCAGTTGATGCGTCAAACGCACGAGGCCGTCCAAACGACCGGCCACCTCCGGCGATGCGCTCGCCTGGACCGCGCCTGCCACCTCCCAACCCGGACGGAACGCCCAGGCCAAAGCCAGAGACCCCCAGGGCCACAGCGTGCCGCGGTCACCCGGCTCATCGGCCAGCGCCACCTCCAGCTCGGTCGACAACGTCAGCTCCGAGCTCATCTTCACCCGTCCGCTCGCCCGGGCGCCCGTCCATCCGCCGTCGGGCGATCCCTCTCGCCGAAGCTCCGCCGACAGCATCCCATCGGCGAGCTCACCGATCCGCAGGTCAGCGCGCAGCGAGAGCGCCTCCGCAGGCTCGTCGCCCAGCAGGTGGACGGCCGTGGTCCCGGCCAGGTCCAGCCTCGGCGCCGCGTGCCACTGTCCGCTCAGACCGACGCGCCGCGACGGCGTGTCCCCGAGCACCGAGAAGATCGACGTCGCCAGCAGGATGCGCGACGGCGAGCGCTGCCACGTGAACAGCTCACCGCGCCAGGGCCCGCTGCGGGCCACGGCGCTGGCCCGAAGCTCCGAGATCCCCAGGTCGATGAGATCCACCGAGACCCGGCTGTTCAGATCGAGCCAGTCCAGGGCAGCGCCCCCCGCGTCGAGCCCGAGCTCCTCGTCGGCCAGCACACCCCCCTCCCGGCGGTGCATGTACGCCAGGCCCACCGAGCCATAGGTGCCGAGGCTGCGCGCCACCCGCGTCCCGGCCGTCCAGTCGAACGAGCGGTCCTGCCACTCCGGCACGACCGGCACGCCGCCGAAGACCTCGAGCGACAGCTCCCAGGGCAGGTTGAGCCGCCCATAGGCGCCGTCGATGTGCAGCGGGCGCAGCGCCCCCGGCATCACCACGAAACGCCCGAACTTCGCGCTGCCGCGGCCCTCGGGATCGGTCGCGCGCACGCTTACGATGAGCGCGTCGCCCTGGAGATCCGAGTCGAACCCGGTCCACACCAGCGCCTCGGCCGACAGCCAGGGATCCTCCTCGATGTCGGTCGCCAGCGTCACCAGCGCCAGGCCCGGCTTCGCGCCGAAGAGCCCCTGGGTCTGGACGTCGTACCGGGTCTGAGCGGCCACCTCGGCGCCGGCGCCAGCCACGAGCAGCGCCACAGCCCACGCCACAGGCAGCGCGACGCTGCGAGCGGGGGTGAGCAGCCTCGGACGGTTCGGATGCCTGTTCATGCCGCGTCCTCGGGCTCCTTGGCCACAGCGGCCTTCTTGCGGGGCTTGCCGAAACGATCTCTGAGCAGGTCGACGCCCACCACCAGCACGAACAGCCCGAGCGACAACCCGGAGAGCGCCTGCCCGACCGTCATCGCAGCCATCAAGGCGATGGGCCGGGGATCCATGAACGACCAGGTCATCAGGCTGAGGCCGAGGATGGCCGATACCGACGCGCCTCGCAGGGCCCAGGTGGATCGAGAGGTGCTCATGGATGGCCTCCATCGGGCGTCGAGCCGCCTTCCGGTGTCGCGCCTGCGTCTGGCGTCGGGACCACGCTCGGCTGCTCGGTGCCATGAGGCACCGGTTTCTTGCCCGTCAGCTCTTCGGGCTTCTTCGAGAATGGATGCGCAGGGCCATGGCAGCCCTGACTCGCGCAGCTCACCGTGGAGGCCTCGAGCTCCGACAGCATCGAGGCGTGATCCCGCTTGGAGCGCCAGCCCGGGTTCTTCATCGAGTGACAGCTCGTGCAGTTTCTGTTCGGGAACGGCGCCTTGATGTGGATCTTCTCCTTGGCCTCCTCGAGGGTATAATCATGGTATTCCGTGTAGTAGTACCAAACATGCCCAAGACCGCCTATCTTCGTGTAGACGAGCCCGAACATGCCGTAGTCCTCGTGGCAGTGGTAGCAGTTCTCGTGGCCGAACACATCGTTGCGGGCATGCCTCGAGGCGAGGGTCATGCTGGCGGGGTTCTCCGAGTCCTCTTGATAGGGCCCCATGACGTGACATGACCCGCAGAACGCGCGCTCCTGGGTGTGCATGTAGTTCGCCACGTTGCCGAGCATCGAGGTGCCGAGCGGGAAGATGCCAAGGCCAGCCAGCAGCGCAAAGCGTGTGCCCCAGTTCATCGGGGGACGCCGGACCAGGTACCACAGCAGGATACAGGCCGCGATCACCGCGCACAGCAGCGCGCCGATGACCATCGCGGGGTGCATCGAAGCCAGTGACGACTCAGGCAGAGTATTGAACACAATCACCCTCCACACGACTGGGCGATCCCTTCCAGGACGCCGATACCGACCAGCTCATTGCATCCCTACATCGATCATGCCGTTGACGTGTCGTCCCCGGCCTCCTCTCGAAATTCCGGGGCCATCGACGCCCGGAGCGATCTCACCGCCATGGCAGATCAAGGACTGACAGTCCGTCAAGGTCGTATGCGGCGGCGGCGGCGGCGTCATGTGACAGCTGTCACACGGCAGCCCCTGTCCGCTCGGCGTCGTCCACGTCGGCGTCGGGGACACTCCCCCACGGCCCGGATCGTGGCACGCCGTGTTCGCGCAGGCCCCGTTGGCGTACACCGGCATGGCGCCGTTGATGACCGCCAGGCCCGTGAAGTTGATCTCAGGCCCGAGCTCCGCGTCGAGATGGCCCACCGCGTCGACCGTCGCCGGCACCACGTGGCACGTCTCACAGACCACCGGCGCGCCGTTGATCGGGTCCTTGTGCGCCGGGTGGGCCCCGGTCGTCGGCCACGGATCGGCGCCGCTGCCGTGGCACGCGCCACACTGTCCGCCGCCGTCGCCGATGTCGATCTGGCCGTTCATGTGCGGCGCACCTGGCAGCAACGCCGAGCCATCCGGGGCGACGTCGTTGTGGCAGGTCGTGCAGGGGTACGGCGAGTGGCCGGCCGGCGGCGACAGGTGGCAGCTCTGGCAGTCGACCAGCTCCGTCTCCGTCCAGGCGATCTCGGCCCGAAGCCCCCCGAGCCCATGACAGCCGCCCGTGCAGGACTTCGTCTCCGGCCCGAAGCTCGCCGGCTCCAGCACGGTGCTCGCGGGCAGGTGGAAGTCGATGTTCACCGTGCCGTTGCCATGGCCGTTGACCAGCTCCATCGTCGGCGGCACGTTGTGGCAGGTCTCACAGGCCACCGGCGGGCCGAGGGTGGTGTCGCGGTGCGCTGCGTGCTGGCCCGTGGACGGCCACGGCGAGTCGCCCATGCCGTGGCACTGGCCGCACTTGCCGCTGCCGTCGCCGAGGTCGATCTTGCCGTTCAGATGCGGCGCGTTCGGCCCGAGCGCGGTCCCGTCTGGCGCGACGTCCCGATGGCACTTCGTGCAGGCGCTCGGCGCGTGGGGCACCGGGGGCGACAGGTGGCAGCTCTGGCAGTCGAGCGGACCGGGCTCGCTCCACACGGGCACGGCGTGCGTGCCCTCGAGGCTGTGGCAGCCGCCTGTGCAGCTGTGGGTCTCGGGGTCGTAGACGACGGGCTTCCAGATGACGCCCTCGGGGAGCTGCACCGACACATCGATGGTGCCGTTGCCGTGCGTCCCCGACAGCACAGGCTCCCCGGGCTCCGGGTGGCAGGTCGCGCACTCGAGGCCGAGCGGCTCCGCCATCGGGCCGTGGAGGTGGGCCATGTGGGCGCCGGGGGTGGGGCTGTCGGGGAACAGGCAGACATCGCGCGGAGGCAGCGGCTGCAGGTCCTGACCGTGGCACGTCCCGCACGCCAGCACGCCGTTGGGCTGGTCGTGGCAGCTCGTGCAGGACGGAGCACGGGCGAGTGGACGCCAGTCTCCGCCCCGCGTCGTTGGCGTGCCATCGTGGCACCGGCCACAGGCGTCGTCGCGGTCGACCTCCATCAGTCGCCGGAAGCCATTGGCCGTCGCCTGCTTGCCGTGCCACTCGCTCGAACGCGGGTCGAGTATGCCGAGCTTGTGCACGAAGCTCTCCCGGCTCCGCGCCCCACCCTGCAGCCAGCGCACGACGACCGCCCGCTGCGCCGCCGTCAACACGCCCTCGTGATCGGCCCGATCGAGCGCCGTCAACAGAGGATAGCTCCCATCCTCACCGGCCACCGTCGCCGGACGCCCGTCGGGCACACAGCCCAGCGCGTCCAGGTACTCGCCGACACGATAGGCTCCGGCGGCCTCCGCCCCCTCAGCATGGCACTCGGCGCACCTGGCCTCGAACAATGGACCGATCGTCTCGGCGTACGTCACCGGCGCCTCGGCCTCTTCGCGTGCGCTCTCGCACCCGACGCCGAGGACCAGCATCGTCATGGCGGCCATTACGGCCCTCGCCCTGCCCGGCAGGAAGTTCATCGCGGCCACGCCTCCCGTGTTGCTCACTGATTCGGCAGGACGAACGCGTGGCAGAAGCCACAGTCCTGCGTGAACGCCACGGGCTGTGACGTGATCGCAGCGCGACGCGTCACCTCGAAGCGGTGGCTGGAGATGTCGCCGAAGAGGTACTGGACGACGGGCTGATTGGCGGGGAAGGCGTCGCGGAGCGCCGGTCGGGCCGCCCCCGAGAACGCCGTCTGGACCATGTGGCAGCGCACGCACTCGAACTCCTGGGCGTCCACACCCGCGTGCTCATTTCCGGTGACCGTCTGGACGTGCGGCACGACGTCCGCCTTGTCGCTGTGGCACTGGGTGCAGAACGCGTTGTCGGTGGCCGAGAAGCGGAGCTGCGCGGTGTTGTCGTCGTTGCCGTGGGGGTCGTGGCAGTTCGAGCAGCTGAACAGGATCGCGCCGTTCCGATACTTCTTCGAGCGGATGAAGTCCGTGTACTGCTGGTGGTGCGACTTGCTGTCCCCGCTGGCGTGGAAGTCGCTGGCGGCGCCGTCCACGCGGGTCGTGTGCTCGAGCACGTAGTCCGCCCGGCGCATACCCGGCCGTGGCATGTGGCCGTCGGCCGACAGGGGGGCGTCGGTGGCCCCGCCTCCGATGCCCTTCGGGCGGGAGTGGCACGAGCCGCAGATGGCCGCCTCACGGCCGGAGGTCAGCCGGCTCGGCGACACGATGTGCGAGCCGCGCGGCGAGGCCTCAAGGTGCTCGGAGCCGGGACCGTGGCAGGACTCGCAGCCGGTGTTGATCTCTTCCTTGCGGCCATCGCCATTGAAGTCAAAATCGCCGTTCGGGTCGGCGACCGCCGAGGCCGACCAGCCGTCGGTGGCGTTGCCCTTGAGCGAGAACCCGGTGAAGTGGCATCCGGCGCAGTTGTTGTCGAAGGCGTTCTGGTTGCTCGGCTCGGTGAGCTCCTGCTGGGCGAAGTCGTACCAACGGCCCGAGTTGTAGTCGCGCCAGGGCCAGTTGTTGGTGCCGGGGATGGCGGTGTCGCCGTCGAAGTTCCGCTGCACCGGCAGCATGTGGTAGCTGAAGGTGCCGTTGGCGTTGAGCCGCCGGGTCAGGTACCGCTGCTTGTAGACCGCGCCGCCGTAGGTGAGCAGCACGTCGTAGCGCACCGAGCCGGCCCCCTGGGCGTTGATGAGCTCCATCGTGTAGGCGCCGGGCGTGCCGGGCGCCTTCGACAGGTCGCGCGCGAGCTCCACCTCGAAGGCGACGACCGCGGTGGGCTCGGCGATCGTCGGGTCGGTGTCACTGACGGCACACTTGGAGAAGCCAGAGCGGTTGGGGTCGCAGCCGTAGAAATACAGCGTCGTGCCCACCTCGAAGGGTTCGAGGCCCTCGCCGAACTCGGCCCACGGCGAGAGGTCCTGCAGCGGCCCGCTCACGCCCGGCACGCCGAGACCGACGCGGTGCGCGGTGCGGAAGCTCCGGTGGCGCCCATGGCAGTTCAGGCAGGCCGACGACCCGACGTAGTTGGCCTCGGGCGACGAGTTGCCGCTGACCTTGATGTCGAGCCGGGAGCCCACGATCGAGTCGGAGGCGACGGCCACGCGGCAGCGGCTGCCGCCAGGCAGATGGAGCGCGTCCGTGTCCGACGGGACCCACACCACGTAGTAGTTGCCCGCCGGCAGCGTCTGGAGGCGATAGGTGCCCTCGGCGTCCACGTCGACGGAGGTGTACTGATCGCCGCGCGTGTCGAGGAGATCCTCAAGCGGCTCGTCCACGGCGGACGTCGCGGCGTCGGCGGGCGACAGCGCCAGATCCACGGGCTGCGCCTGCATGGCCATCACGTCGGCGGCGGAGACGAAGACGACCTTGCCGCCGGCCACCGGCTGGCCGGTGCCGTCGGTGATGACACCGGCGACGCCCGCGGCCTCAAGCTCGAACGGAAGCACAGCCGGATCGCCCTGGTCGCCCTGGTCGCCCTGGTCGCCCTGGGTGCCCTGCGGGCCCTCGACGCCCTGGTCGCCTTGCGGCCCGGCGGCGCCTTGCGGCCCGGCGGCGCCCTCGGCGCCTTCGGGACCCGCCGGCCCGGCCACGCCTTCGCCGCCCTGCCCCCCGGTGGCCCCCTTGGGACCTTCCGGGCCGATGCAGGCGACCAGTCCGATGCACACGCCGATCACTGCGAGGACGCGAAGTCTCATGCTCTTCATCCCACTGCCTTCCTGGAGCCCACGGCGACCTTCGGCCATGGGGCGGATATCCGATCTCGTCGAGCGGGGCGGCCACCGGCCATGCCGCGCTCACCTCACCCCGGCTTACGGGAGTGGGCACGAATCGCCGCCGGCCCGTGCACGTCGCACGCCAAGCCCGACCTCCGTCCGCACCCAACCCCATCGCGACGACACCATCGACCTGCGGCGCCGCGCGTGGAGCGTGCCCGCGGACTTACAGCACGACAGGAACACTCTGTCCACATCGAAATGCGCGCCGCGCTCAGCCTGTCTGCCGCTCAGCTCTGGCGTCTCAACGCGCGGCAGATGCGCACAATATGCGTCAGGCTATACGCCCCGCGAAAATTTTACGCAAGCCCCGTCCCGGTCGCCTCGCGACGCCAGCCAGCGCCGTCAGACACACGCGCGCCGCGCAGCGCGGCCCGCAGGTCGAATCGGAGGCCTTGCCCTCCTGGCCCGGCTCTGTCATACCCTCGGGCCGTCCGTTCAACCGCGAGCGAACGCGCTCGCCCCCTTCACCGGAGTACACACGCCATGGCCCAGATCACCTTCAAAGGCAACGCCATCCACACCAGCGGCGAGCTGCCCGCTCGCGGCAGCAACGCCCCCGCCTTCGAGCTCGTCGACACCAGCCTGAAGGTCGTCTCGCTCGGCGACTTCCCGGGCATGAAGGTCCTCAACATCTTCCCCAGCGTCGACACCGGGGTGTGCGCCACGTCGGTGCGGACCTTCAATCAGAAGGCCAGCTCCCTCGAGGGGGTCACCGTGCTGAACATCTCGGCCGACCTGCCCTTCGCCCACAAGCGGTTCTGCGGCGCCGAGGGCCTCGACGGCGTGGTCAGCCTGTCCACCTTCCGCTCGTCCTTCGCGGCCGACTTCGGTCTGGCCATGCTGGAGGGGCCGCTGGCGGGCCTGTGCGCGCGCTCGGTCATCGTGCTCGACGCCGACAACAAGGTCATCTACACCGAGCAGGTCCCCGAGGTCACCCAGGAGCCCGACTACGACGCGGCGCTCGCCGCGCTCTGAGGTCGGCTTCCAGGCGCGGCACCGGCCCGCCGGTGCCGCCCGCCTCACCAGCCGATCACGTCCACCCACACCTCCTCGCCGGAGTCCAGGTGGCCCACCCCGATCGGGATGTGGGCGAGCCCGTTGACCCGCACCACGCTCATCACGTTGCCGCTGCCCTGATTGTCGGTCACCTCGAACACGAAGCGCCCCTCGGGCGACAGGGACAGGTGACCGCGCTGCAGATCGAGGCGCGATGGGGTAGAGCGCACCCCGCGCAAAAGTTGCGCCCGAACCTGGGGCAAGAGCAGGTCGCGAGCGCCGCTCATCTTGCGCAGCGCAGGCCGCACGAACTGCAGAAAGCCCACCCATGAGCTGACCGGGTTGCCCGGCAGGCCGATCAGCGGCTTGCCGGTGCGCCGGTCCACCCCGAACGCCAGCGGCTTGCCCGGCTTGACCCGGATGCGCCAGAAGGTCAGCTCCTCGCAGAGCTCCTCCACCACCGCCTTGACCACGTCGTAGTCCCCGACGCTCACCCCGCCGATCGACACGATCAGGTCTGCCGCCGCCAGCGCGTGACCGAACACCTCGCGCGTGGACTCCACCGTGTCCCGCGCGATCGGCAACACGACGGCCTCCCCCCCGGCCTCCTCCACCAGCGCCTGCAGCATCCAGCTGGACGAGTTGACGATCTGGCCCGGCGCCGGGGTCTGATCGATCTCGACCAGCTCGTCGCCCGTCGACACGATCGCCACCCGGGGCCGACGACCGACCGCCACCACGGAGCGCCCGAACGCCGCCAGCAGCCCGATCGCGCCGGCGTCCAGCACATCGCCTCGATGAAGCGCCTCCGCCCCCCCGCGCAGGTTCTCGCCCCGACGCCGAATGTGCGCGCCGCGCCCATCGCCCGGCAGCGCCAGGATGGCGACCTCGGGGGCGCTGGACTCGTCGGTGTCCTCGCGCATCACGACCGTGTCGGCACCCTCGGGCACCTTGCCGCCCGTCATGATGCGCGCCGCCTTGCCCGCAGGCAGCGCCGGCGGGTCGACGCCCGCCGGGGCCTCGAACGCCACCTCGAGGCGGCGCGGCGAGGCGGCGCTCGCGCCCTCGACGTCGCTCCAGCGCACCGCGTAGCCGTCCATCGCCGAGTTGTCGAACGCCGGGTGGTCGGTCGGCGAGACGATGTCCTCGGCCAGCGGGCGCCCCAGCGCGCTCGACAACAACACCCGCTCCGGTCCGAGCGGCGCGATCCGCTCCAGCACGGCCGCGCGGGCCTCTTCCAGTGTCAGCATAGCCTCGATCTCCCTGGGGTGATGGCGCCAGGACGCGCACCTGCCAGGCCGCACCTCCCGTGGCGCCGCCCCCGACAGCGCCGCCCGACGCCGCTCCGACGCCCCGTTCGGGGAGTGCGGAGCGGCTTGCAGTGGACCACGGAGCGGGATACGATGCAACGGTCTCAGGTGCTCTCCGCCACCGTCATCGTGCCGACGCTCGCCTGCCACGGCTCCTGCCGGGCGGCACGACGCGGGCGGGCTCGGAAGCACGGAGCCCTCGGACGCGGGACACGACACGCGACACGCGACACGGACAGGTCGGCGCTTCGTCATGGATCAGGTCAACGGCGACTTCAAGACCCTCAAGGCCCCCGAGGTCGGCGACCTCGTGGCGGGACGCTATCGGATCTGCCGGCTGCTCGGGGCCGGCGGCTTCGGCGTCGTCTACCACGCCCGGCAGGAGTCCATGGGGCGCGACGTCGCCATCAAGGTCCTCCAGCCCAACATCAGCCGCGACCCCATCGCCATCGAGCGGTTCCGCCGCGAGGCCTTCTTCGCCTCCGGCCTCCGCCACCCGAACACCATCACCATCCACGACTACGGCTCCACCGACGAGGGGCTGTTCTATCTGGTGATGGAGTTCCTCGAAGGCGAGCCGCTGGCCAAGGTCATCTTCACCACCGGCGGCCTGACGACCGGGCGCGCGCTACGCATCGGCGCCCAGATCCTCAAGTCGCTCGGCGAGGCCCATCAGAAGGGGCTGGTCCACCGGGACCTGAAGCCGGAGAACATCTTCTTGACCGAGGTGCTCGGCGAGGCGGACTTCGTGCGGGTGCTGGACTTCGGTCTGTCCAAGGCGCTGGAGGGCGGGCAGGCGGCGTCGGCGAACAACGACATGAACCTCACCCAGGAGGGCATGGTCTTCGGCACCCCCCTCTATATGGCCCCGGAGCAGGCCTACGGGGAGGAGGTGGTGCCCGCCTCGGATGTCTTCGCGTTCGGGCTGCTGCTCTATGAGATGCTGCTCGGCCGTCGCCCCTTCCAGGGGCTCAACCACGTCGAGATCCTGCGCAAGCTCACCACCGAGCCGCTGCCGCGGCTGCCATCCCCCCTCGATGAGTCCAGCCTCCAGGTCTACCTCGATCACGTGACCGAAAAAGAGGTCAAGCACCGGTACAAGAACGCCGTCGAGGCCCTCCCGCCCCTGCTCGACCTGCTCGGCGGTAAGCTCGCCTCCCAGGTGGGGCCGCTCGACGAGCTGGAGGTGGGCGGCGGTCGGCGCTCTGCGGCCCGGCGGCCCCCGCCCCGCGCCATCACACCCACGACCCCCGTGGGTGGCACCCGGCCCAGGGGACCGCGCCCGGCGACGCCCGCGCCCCACCCCCTCGGCCAGCGCATCCCGGCGACGCCCCCGCCGCCGGAGCCCAACGACGACCTGTTCAACGCCGACGAGCTCGACGCCTCGCTCGGCCAGCGCAACTACGAGCGCCCCAAGCAGGACCCGCGGCAGCGCCTGCAGCGACGCACGGTCATCGACCGCGACTCGGGCCGTCGCCCCCGCGTGCCGCTCGGCTCGAGCATGCGCGAGACCACCCCGCGCCCCAGGCCCACCGCGGCTCCTCCTCCCGTCCCCGTGACGGCCCCCACGCTGCCGGCGGCTCCCGCCGCTCCCGGCCCCCGGCGCCACGCCGTCGTCAGCGAGGCGCCGACCGTCATCGCCTCGCTGACCCAGGTCTGGAACGACATCCCGATCATCGGCCGGGACAAGGAGATCGCGCGCCTGGTCGAGTTTGGCGACCGCCTCGGACGCGGGGTCGGCGGCATGGCGATGGTCATCGGCGAGGCCGGCGTGGGCAAGACCCGGCTGATCCACGAGGTGCGCCGACTCTATGAGCAGCGTCACCTGCGCGTCATCCAGGGCGACTACGTGGGGCCGGGCGGCGGCGCCGGCACCGGCCTCCGCCGCGCGATCGCCGACCTGCTCGGACTGGACGCCGTGGACGACCGCCTGGCCGTCGGCCGGGTCGCCCAGCGGCTGAATCAGCTCGGCGTCTACGCGCCGGACGCCGCGCGCGGCATCGTCAACCTGATCAAGCCCCAGGCCGTGAGCGCCGAGGAGCGGTGGACCACTCTGTCCATCGCCACGCCCGCCACCTTCCAGCTCCTCGGCCAGCTCCTGCTCGCCGAGGCCCGCGCCCAGCCGCTCGTCCTCATCATCGAGGATCTGCAGTGGGCCGACCCGTTCGCTGCGGGCTTCGCCGAGCACATGGTCCGCACCACCCAGGGCGCGGCCGTGGCCCAGGGCACCAAGGCCCCGCCCCTGCTCTGCGTCGTGACGCTGCGCCACGAGGCGATGCAGCAGAGCGCCGATCTCGTCAACGCCTTCCACCGCATGGGCCGGCACCTCGGCCTTGGCTTCGAGCGCATCGACCTGCCCCGGCTGGTCGAGCGGGACATCCGCCGGCTGATCCAGCACGTGATCGAGCCCGCCGAGGCCACCCAGCGCGAGGTCATCCGGCGCTCGGGCGGCAACCCGATGTACGTGCTGCAGGCGATGCGCTACCTGAGCACGTGGACGGCGCTCTCCTTCCAGTCCCGCTACGGTGCTGGCGCCTCGGCCGAGCCCGTCCTGCCGGCCACCATCGCCGAGCTGGTGCGTGCCCGCGCCGAGCAGATCGCCCAGCGCCACACCCACGGCCCGCTGGCCAGCGAGCTGCTGACCCTGCTCAGCCTGCTCGGCCTGCGCTTCCCCTACCGGCTCGCCGAGGACTTCCTCGTCTTCCTCGGCCGGGACGACCTCGTCGCGCAGCTCGACGCCATCCTGCGCGACATCTCCAACGAGGGCTTCCTCGGCGAGGAGCTGGCGCCGACGCGGGTGTTCCACTTCGAGCACCAGCTGATCCAGGAGGCGCTGCTCGACGGCGTCAACCATCGCGCCGACCGTGCCCGCCTGCACGAGGCCGCCGCGCGGGCCAAGGAGCAGGTCGCGCTCGGCTCTTCCCCGCTGGCCGGCACCGCCAGCGCCGTGGCCGCGCTGGCGGACGTCGCGCACCACTGGCGCGAGGCTGGCGACCGCGGCCGGATGATCGAGGCCCTGATGCGCCAGGCCCAGACGGCTGAGCAGAGCCTCGACCTGCGCACCGCCCAGACCATCTTCGGCCAGCTCGCCGACGAGTTCGAGCGCTCCCACGCCCGCCACCACGCCGCCGTGGATGTGCAGATCGCCATCGCCCGCCTCCAGATCAAGCTCGGCGAGTTCGGCCCCGCCGAGGATCAGCTCATGAAGGCAGCCGACCTCGCCGTCGGCCTCAACGACAGCGGCCTCATCGGCCGCACCCAGGTCATGCTCGGCAAGGTGCTGACCTGGCAGAGCCGCTACCGCGAGGCGCTGCGCTGCTTCCGTCGCGCGGTCAACGCCTACACCAACCTCACCAACACCACCCGCATCGATCTGGCCGGGCTCGCCGACGCGCAGCTCGGTCAGGCCGAGATCGCCCGGGTGCGCGGTGACCTCGACACCGCCGAGACCGAGCTGAACAAGGCGCTCCAGAAGGCCGTCCAGGCCCAGGCCAACGTGGTCCGCGCCCACTGCCTCCAGGCCCTCGGCCGCATCGATCACGTCCGCGGACGCCTCAACGCCGCCGGCGAGCACCTCGCCGAGGCCCGCGCCCTGTTCGACCAGTCGGGCCTGCTGATCGAGAGCGCCAACGTCGCCACCGACCTCTCCCTGGTGCAGCTCTACGTGCAGGGGCGCGCGCAGGCCGAGGCGACCATCCGCGAGGCGCTCAACACGCTCGGCGCCGCCGGCGACCCGCTCGCCGTCGCGACCGCCGAGATCCACCTCGGCATCATCCTGCGCCGCGGCCACGACCTCGAGCTCGCCCGGAGCGTGGCCGAGGGCGCGATGAAGACCTTCACGAGCCTGCACCACCAGTACGGCATCGCCAAGGTCCAGCTCCTGCTCGGTGAGATCTCGTTCCTGACCGGCGCCATCGACCGGGCCAGCCAGCTCGGCCGGGAGGCCCTCACCATCCACGAGGCCATCGGCGACGCCCACGGCACCGCCCTCTGCCTGATCTTCCTCGGCCAATGGGCCATGGAGCAGGGCAAGCTCGACCAATCGGAGGCCCAGATCGTCCACGCCCTCGACATCCTCGAGGGCGGCGGCATCCTGCTCTACCGGGCCATCTGCCAGCTCCACCTCGGTCGACTCGCCGAGCTCCGCGGCAACATCAAGAGCGCCCAGCAGCGGTTCTCCCAGGCCTACAACGAGGCCCGCGACTCGAACAACCGCGAGGTGCTCGCCATGGTCGCCGCCCGCCTCGGCAGCCACGCCTTCGCCCGAGGCCGCATCAACGAGGCCCGCGGCTACCTCCAGAACAGCCTGTCGGTCGCAGGCGAACTCGACCTGGTGGAGTGCTGCGCGCTGGCGAACTTCTCGCTGGCGTGGGCCTGCAGCATCGCCGGCAAGCCCGTCGACGCGCTCCCCTACATCGAAGAGCTGCGCGCGCTGCGCAGCCGGGGCTTCCTGCCCGACGTCCACCTCCGCGAGCACGCCGCGCAGATCTCCCAGGCCGTCTCGGTCGTGCGCAGCAACGCCGAAGCCCAGCAATACCGTCGCGCAGCCCTCGATATCCTGCAGAAGATGTGACCATGCCTCGCCCTCCCCAGCTCCTCGCCGCCGCTCTCGGCCTCGCCGCGTTCGCCGTAGCCGCCACCGCCGATGCCGGCCCATGGGTCCGCGACCCCGGCGGCGCCTACGTCAAGGTCGGCGCCGCCCGATTCACCGCAGAGGACAGCTTCAATCAGGGCGTCTCCACGGGCCTCGCCTACGAGAGCATGACCTGGAACGTCTACGGCGAGGTCGGACTGCCGGGCCGGTTCCAGCTCGTGGCCGACCTGCCGTTCGTGGACGGACGCAACAACAGCGAGGCGGGCGTCAACTACATCAACCGCACCCTCGGCGACGCCCGCGTCCAGCTCGACTACGGCCTGTTCGAAGATCTTCCGTTGACTCTGAGCCTCGAGGCCAAGCTGCCGCTCTACACGCCGATCGCGCGGCAGGACACCAGCGACCCCATCGCCAGCTTCCCCCGCTCGGCCGTCCAGTTCCCCGACGCTGGCGACGGCAACCTCGACCTGACCCCGAAGGTCCAGTTCGGCCACAGCTTTCACCCCGTGCCCGCCTGGGCCACCGCGGAGCTGGGCTACCGGGCCCGCTTTGACGACTTCGGCGACGGCGTCTTCTTCGCCGCCAGCGCGGGCCTCTTCGTCTGGCCCGAGCACATCGCCATCGGGGTCTTCGGCAACGGCGTGATCAACCTCCAGACAGACGACGACCCGCTCGCCCGGGCCACCAAGGAGTTCGTCTACGTCCAGGCCAACACCTTCGTGACCCTGGCGCCGTGGCTGAAAGGCGCCTCCCTCTCCCTGTCCGTCGGCACCATCCCGTGGGCCAACAGCACCGCCGCAGGCAGCGACGTGGGGTTGGGGGTGGCGTATGAGCTTTGACCTGCGCTCCGCAGCCTCTCTGGCGCTCCTGCTCGCCCTCCTCCTCACCGCCTGCACGGAGGACCTCGTCGTCGATCTCGACGACGCCGACAAGGACCGACTCGCCGCCTTCGTCGAGCGCGACGGCGCCCCCGAGGTCGGCGACCTCATCGACTTCACCCCCTCCGAGACGACGGCCTACGGCCACCTCGACCACCTCGCCTGGGACGCCATCGCGCGCCGCTACAACCAGGACGGCCAGCTCGCCTACTCCGACTTCGCGGCCGACCCCGACAGCGTCGAGCTCCTGGACACCTACCTCGCCCTGCTTGCCAGCGCGGACCCCGACGCCCTCGACAGCGACACCGAGCGCCTGGCCTTCTGGCTCAACGCCTACAACGCCCTGGTCTTCCGCGAGGCCGCGCGCCGCCGCGCCGCCGATCCGGCCTTCTCGGTCGCCGACGACGACTTCGCCTTCTTCAAGACCCGCACCCACATCGTCGGCGGCGAGCTCTACAGCCTCGACCAGCTCGAGCACGGCATCGTCCGCGGTGACCGCACGCACGCCTCCGTAGCCGATCTCGACGACGCCGCCTGGGCGCCCTTCGCCTCACGACACACCGGCGTCTTCGCGGCCGGCCCGACCGACCCCCGCGTCCACATCGGCCTCAACTGCGCCTCCCGCTCCTGCCCTCGCCTCCCCGCCTACGCCTACACCGCAGCGACCCTGAACGACGCCCTGGACACCCAGACGGCCGACTTCGTCGCCGACCCCACCCGCGGCGCCGGCCCCGACGGCATCTCCATGCTGTTCGTCTGGTTCGAGAGCGACTTCGCCGCCACGCACACCTCGCCCCGCGGCTTCATTGAGGCGTTTCGGGCCGACGTGTCGGGCGTGAACTTCGACGCGACGCTCGAGTACGACTGGACGCTGAACGGGGAGTAGCGCCGCGGGGGAGCCTTCGGCGGACGCACCCCGCCCCCCTCCCCGGTCGATGCCTCGACGGCATCCACCCGGGTCCCTCCCGCTGCGACAGTTTGAATGGACACCGCTAACGCAACGGCTGTGCCAACGCATTGACTCCGACCGACACGGGGTAGATGCACCAATGTGGTCATTTTCGACCACGCGGCCGTCCGGTCAATCATGACCACATAGGCCACTATTGACCACACAGGTCAGCCCGTAGCGCGTGCGCCGCGCGAACCCGGCGCGTCCGATCCGGCCGACGGTATGAGAGAGGAGCGAGGCTCGGTTCAGAAGCCATTCGGAAAATAGATGCCGATGGATCCGACGTAGATTCTGTTTCCAGGTGGCGTCTGATGGGAGGGAGTGGGCCCAGAGGCCCATGACCGAGCAGAAGACACACCTGGGAACAGAAGATACGAGGAAACGAGGCATATATTTTTCGAACGGCTTCTCAGAGCTGGAGGAAGGTGACCGCGCCAGACTGGTCGCCGCAGACGATGAGACCGGCGCCGTTGGCGGCGCACGCGGTGATCGGCTCAACCCCCTCCCACGCCGAGCGCCAGCCGGGCTGTCCCACCTCGGCCACGAGGAGGCGCTGGTTCATGTGAGCGGCGGCCACGCGCGTGCCGGCTGCGGCGTGGATGACGTGCAGAACGTCGATGGGGCCGGAGTTCGGATCGGGGTCCGCGGGCCAGCGTTGGACGGCCTCGCCCGTGGCGAGGTCCTGAAGGGTCAGCCCACCGGACTCGTGAGGGATGCACAGCCAGGGTGCGACCGGATGGAACGCGACCGACTCGGCCACCCGCTCCTCTGGCCACGCCAGGCGCGCCGCCTCCTCGCCGGAGGTCAGCTCGTAGGCCACGACCTCGCCGTCGAACCCGGTCACCGCGACCCAGGGCAGGGCCGGGGCGACGACGAGGCGGCTGATCTCGAAGCCGACGTCGCGCGAGAGCAGCTCGGCCCCGGTCATCAGGTCCACCACGGCGATGCACGCGGCGCCAGGGGCGGCGACGACCACAGGTCGCGCGCCACCTGCGACCGTCCTGGGCCGGAACGCGCCCTCCAGCGCGGCGCGGACCGACGGTGACTCGAGCACGTCGAGGCGCGCGCCCGCGAGGAGGTCCCAGCGCTCGACCTGCCCGCCCACGGCCAGCCACCCCTGCCCCGTCGACGCGTCAAGGTGCAGGAGGCGTCCCGCGACCTCGTGCTGAACGGCGCTCATGTCGGGGGACCAGACCCGGACCGAGGGGGCGCTGACCGCCTGGCGCCACGTCGCGGTGAGCACGCAGCCGCCGGCCAGGAACCCGATGCGGCCCGGACGGCCCGGCTGGGGCCGCGCGATGACGCGGCCAAGACCGGCCTCCCGATCCCAGCGCACATACCAGGTCAGCTCCGCGACCTTGTGCAGCAGCCCCGAGATGACCGACGACGACGAGGGCTCGAACGCCACCGCCAGCACGTGGCCGTAGCCGGGCAGCTCCCCGTCGAGAGGCAGGCTCGTAGCAGCGAGGGCCGACGGAGAGGGGATCGGTGTCATGGCGGTGCAGATCCGTGGCGGGGTCGTCCCACCCGGCGGGGCGGGACGACGCCCGAGAAAGGAGTCGGGGGCGACGGTGGAGCGCGCCAGCCTGGCGGCGCGCGGGGTCACTCCTGGCTGCGCCAGGAACGCTTGGCCCGCCGGACGATCGAAGCGACCTCGCGCAGACGATCGCCCTGATCGTTGAACTCCAGGTCGAACCGCCCCGCCGCCAGCGGCGCATCGGTCACGTTCGTCTTGCTGTCGATCTCGATCTCGAAGCCGTGGATGCCGAAGGCGTGCTCGGCGAGCTCCTCGGCGAGGTACATGTTCCACTGCTGGCTGCAGTCCTCGGGGTCGGGCACGATGTCGACCACGAGCTGACGGCTCTCCAGGGTGTCGGGCTCGGGGTAGAAGGTGTGGGTGATCGCGAGCTCGCCATCGACGAGCAGACGGACCTGGATGCTCGTCTGGAGCCCGGCGTTGCCCGTCAGCGACGCCAGCGAGGCCGCAAGGTTCACGTGCGCGAAGAGCGGCTCGCCAGCGACGAACGTGCCCTCGGCGTTCCAGGGGTCCGAAGCCGAACGCGAGAAGGCGATCACCGCCGTGCCGCCGGTCAGGTCCTCGCCGGTGGCGCCTCCGCCGTCATCGTCATCGTCGTCGCCGAGCATCAGGTCGCTGAAGTCCTCGCCGCCGGGCTCGATCGGGGCGTCGTCGTCCTCGTCGCCGGGCTCGTCTTCGATCGGGGCGGCGTAGGCGTGATGGGCGGCGAGCTCGTCGCGCGCGAAGTCGCCGGTCGCCGGGTCCATGCTGCCGCTGACGTGCTCGGGCCCATCGTCGTCCTCGTCGAACTGCATGGAGGAGACGATCTCGGGCTCGCGGGTCATGCTGCCAGAGTCCATCGACGGAGCGTCCTCGGGGTCCATGAACGGCTCAACGGGCTCGGGAGCAAGCTCAGCGGCCTCAACCACCGCGAGGGGCTCGGGCTCGGGCTCGGGGGCGGGTTCGGGCTCGGGGGCGGGGGCAGGCTCGGGGGCGGACTCGGGAGCGTGCTCAAGCACAGGCTCGCGGACACGCTCCATGGCAGGGGCGGGGGGCAACTGCCCCTCGGGGGCCGCGCCGGTCAGGGCCTCGAGGCGGTCCCACTGCGCCGCCACGTCGGGGTGACCGGCGGGGATGCGGCGGGCGTAGGCGGTCTGAAAGCCGTTCCACTCGGCCACGGCGCGCCGGGCCAGCGACTCGATGGCGGGGACGTCCTTCGCCGCAGACGCCGCCTCCAGCTTGCCGAGCACGATGCGGAGCTGCTCGAGGCGATGATGCGCCGGCGCGAACACCTCAAGCAGCGGGCGCGCGTGCGCACCGGACGACGGCGCGTGCGTCGAGCCCGAGGTCACCGCGGGCGCGTCAACCGATCGATGACCGCCGGACATCCCGCCACCCGACATCGCACCGCTCGAGGTCGGCTCTACCGAGCCGGAGATCGCGCCGCGGTGTGACGCGGAGAGCGGACCGTGGTCGGAGGCCTGAAGGAACGCCACCGTCTGGCCCACGAACTCGTCGTAGTCGGCCTGGAGGGCGAGGCCCGCCTCGCCGGCGCGGTCCAGGGCCGGCGCGTGAAACTCGAGCGCATCCACGAGCGCGTCGAGATACTCGGCGGCCTTGTCGTGGGATTGGCGCTTGACCGCGTTCTCGACCCAGCGGCGCTTGCGCTGAAGCTCGCGCTGTGCGTCGTTGAACAGCTCGGTGATCACCATGCCCTGCAGCTCGTCGAGGCGAGGCATCAAGGCGACGAGCTCGGGAGCCTCGGGGTGCTGGGCATAGAGTTGGTCAAAGAGCCCGAGCAGGGCGTCGAGCTCTTCGGCGGCGCGGGCGGTCTCCTCCTCAACGAGGCGGGGCAGCGCCTCGAGACGAGCCTGGAGCGTTCGCAGTTCGGCTTCCATCATCCTCCGCAGTCCATCGTTGGCGGCGGTCCAGTCCTGCTCCGCTCCGGGCTGCCGGGAGAGCGTCTGGCCAGGGTGCTCGACACCCTTCCGCAGTCGAAGTGCGTCTTGATCCTCACCGATGGGATACCAGAGGTCGACCGTCCGGGGCAATGGGGAGCGCCCACGCGATGCCGTTGTGGGTACCGTGTGCAGGGCGCAGGCACCGCACTGCCTTGCGCCGGGGCCCTGGGGCGTGCTACCGAAGGGAAGGTATCGCGGACGATCAGCGAAGGTGCACCATGCAGTTTCTCCTCGGCTCTCAGTTCGGAACCAAGCGTGAGCTCCTCGACATGCTGCTCGGCGACGGCATGGTGATGCTGCACCTCGACGCGACCCACCCGGGCGTCATGGTGCCCGCCCGCCACCAGGGCGACCTCCACCTCCGCCTGAACCTGAGCCTCGCCTTCAACCTCCCCGACCTCGAGATCGACGAGGACGGCGTGCGCGCCAGCCTCTCCTTCAGCGGCTCCAACGTGTACTGCGTGATGCCCTGGGACGCGATCTTCGCCTTGACCAGCCACACCCGGCCGATGGGCTACGTCTGGCCCGAGGACCTGCCCCGCGAGCTCGCCGAGCAGGCGACAGCGATGACCCGCAACGTCGTCGAGCGCCAGGGCGCCTCGCCCCGGCCAGCCATGCGCGTGGTCGACGCCCGCACCGAGCCCGCGCCGCAGCGCGTCCCGGTCCCCTCCGACACGACGAACGATGCCCCCGATGCACCGGAGGAGCCCGACGCGCCCGCCACCGAGGGCCGTCGCTACGGTCACCTCCGGGTGGTCAAGTAGCCCACACTTCTCAGCCGAACTCACCGAGGACCATCGCCCGCTGCAGCTCGTCGCGCTGTTCGGTGATCTGCTCAGCCAGGTGACTGAAGGACATCGCGCTGGCCGCCTCCAGGCGACGGCTGAGCTCCTCGTCGTCGATGAACGCCAGGCGGGCGATGAGCTCGTCCAGGGCGACGCGGCGACGCCTCCACTTGTACGCAGCGTCCTGGAGATGGCCGCGCGCCTCGAGAACCTTGCCGAACAGGGAGACCATGGCGGCCATCTCCTGTTCGTCGCGATTCCGATAGCCACTGATCACGGCAGACACGCCGACGATCGAGCCGATCAGACGCTGCGCGTCGGTCAGGTCCTCGTCGAGGGAGGCAAAGCGCTGCTGCGGAGACATGTGGTCAAAGGCGTGGCGACGACGCTCGGCGAGCAGGCCAGCGAGCCCGTCGCCGCCCTCGTAGCCGCAGCTGTTGCAGCGGTAGACGCCCGAGGCCACATGGTGAACGGCGTAGCTGTCGCAGGCGGCGCAGCTCGCCATCTCGCCCTCGCTCTCCAGCCCCGCCAGCTCCTCCTCGGAGGCGTCGAGGTCAAACCGGGGCCAGTCGATCCCGTGGGCCTTCGCGCAGTCGGCCAGCCAGGCCCACAAGCTCGGGAAGGCCGCCGGGTCGATGAACGCAAACTGCTCCCGCTTGACCGGGAGCCCCTGGGGCACACGCTCGGTGGGCCACAGGACGCGGAGCTGCAGCCAGGCCGCCCCCGGCGGCACGTCGCGCTGCCGAAGCCCCAGGGCGACCTCGGTGCCGCTGCCGTCGGCGTAGGCCCAGCGGCTCACGACCATCGCGAAGGGGCGATCCCACCGCACCGACCCGAGCACACCGACCTGCGCCATGGTGAGCCGGATGGCCTCCTCATCGATGGTGAGGTGTCCCACCGGGACGGGCGCGCCCTTCAGCCAGCCGAACATCAGCCGGTGCAGGCCGCTGCGGGGAGGGCTCCAGGACGGATAGAGGACGAGCGGGCCCGGACGGTCCAGCGGACGATGCGTGTTCATCGAAGCACCTCGGCGTGCGGTGGCAGGCGCACCGTACCGGCGGCAGGCGATCGGGTCAACACGCCGGGCCCGAGCCGCGCCTTGACACCACCTCACCGCCTCCTCATCCTCGACCCTGTCGTCGGAGAGCCTGGTTCGGGTGGGCTGCTGCCCGCCGCTGCGCCCCGGTCGGGGCTCGGGGCAAGGGCCCAGCACCGAGCGGGCTTGACACGCGCGGACCACAGCACCAATCGAACACACAACCCACTGTACCAAAAGGGAAATATATCCATGCACGTTGCCATCACCGGCGCCTCCCGCGGGATCGGGGCGGCCTTCGCTGCGGCGTTCTCCGCCGCGGGCCACGACGTCACCCTCGTGGCGCGCGACCTGACCTCGCTCGAGGCCCTGGCCGCGGGGCTCGCAGGGCGTGCCCACGCGGTCGGACACGACCTGTCGGAGCCTGAGGGCTGCACGGACTGGATCGAGGCGGCGGAGGCCGTGCTCGGCCCCATCGACGTGCTCGTCAACAACGCCGGGATGCAGATCGTGGGACCGACGGCCGAGGTCGACGTCGCGCAGGGAGAGAGGCTGCTGCGCCTCAACGTCCTGACGCCGTTCCGCCTCACCCGCCACGTCCTGCCGGCGATGATCGCGCGCGGCAGCGGCACGATCGTCGATGTCGCCTCCATGGCCGCGCTCGCCCCGACGCCGGGCATGTACTATTATAATGCCAGCAAGGCGGGCATGGCCGCGGCCTCCGAGGCGCTCCGAGGCGAGCTTCGGGGGACGGGTGTGCACGTGGTGACGGTCTATCCGGGCATCATCGAGACGGACATGGGCAAGGCCGGGCTGGCCTCCTACCACGACAGCAAGCTGCTGGCGCTGCAGCCGCGCGGCACCACCGAGGAGCTGGCCCGGCTCGTCGTCAAGGCCGTCGAGCGCAAGCACGAGCGCGTCATCTACCCCTCCACCAACGCCCTCGCTCGCCACTTCCCCGCCACGACCCGCTGGATGATGGACCGGCTCACCCCCGGCCTCAAGCGGAGCGAGGACTGAGCCGACGCACAGGCACGCCCGCGGCGAGCTCCGCGGCGCGCACCTCCGCCCCACAGGCCAGCCACTGCGCCGCGCAGAGCGGTCGCAGCCGCGCTTCGCGCTGGGGCCAGGAGGCCAGCTCGGCCGACTCCAGGGCGAGCTCCAGCGCCCGCGCCACGTCCTCGCTGTGAACAGCCCCCTCGAGCGTCAACGCCAGCTCGGGCAGCAACAGATCCCAGGCGGCCCAGTCCCGCAGGCCGCCCGCCGCCGCGAGCATGCCCGCCTGAACGGTGGCGACCATCACGATCATCGCCGAGCGCAGCGCCTCCTCCAGCGCCTCCTCGAACACCGACCACGCCGCGTGGAACTGGCCGAGCTCCAGGTGGATCAGCCCCAGGTTGCTCTGGACCACGAAGGTCTGGCGGCTCCCCGTCGCCAGCATGTGGTCCAACCCTTCGGTGTAGAGCGCGCGGGCGCGCACCAGCTCACCGCGCTGCCGCGCGACCTCCCCCATCGAGTTCAGGCAGCTCCCGAGCCCATGCCGATAGCGCAGCGCAATAAAGACCTCAAGAGCCTGATTTAAAAGGAGTTCTGCCTTATCGAACTGCCCCAGCAGGAGGTGGCCGTTGGCCAGCTCCAGCCACGACGTCGCCTGACCGTGACGATCCCCCAGGCTCGCGTACAGGTGCGCCGACCGCTCCAGCGGCGCCAGCGCCAGCTCGACGTCCCCGGTGAACAGCAGCCCCGCGGCGTAGGACTGGAGCTGCCGCGCCAGGCCGTCGCGCCCCAGCTCGACCTCGATCGCCAGCGCCCTCTCGATGTCGCTCACGCCCTCGCCGATCCGCCCCGTGTAGATGCGGACCCAGCCGAGCACGTCGAGCGCCTCGGCCTGCTGGCTCGGCACCTGCACGCTGGAGGCCGCCGCGAGCGCCTCGGCCAGCGGCCGCGCCTGCGCGACCGCGCCCCGGTTGAGCAAGAGGCGCGCGTGGCTGATGCCGACCGCGAACCGGCGCGGGTCCGCCACATCCGTCACCCCGAGGCCGTCGAGGGCGGCGTAGCGGAGCGCGACCAGCTCCTCGGCCGCCTCGAAGCCGACGCTCTGCGCGGCCTCCGCCGTCGCCCGGTCGAGCGGCTCGAGCGCCCGCCCGACGTCGCCCGCCGCCAGCCGGTGCAGCCCCACCCGCCGGCTGACCCCGGCGCGGCGGGAGAACGTGGCTGCGGACAGCGCATCGGCCCAGGCGCGCTGGGTGGCCGGCCACCGTCCGGCTTCGCGAGCTGTCCGCTCCAACCCCTCCCGCACGAGCGAGGCCACGAACCCCCAGCCCCGCGGCGTCCGCTCCGCCAGCTCGGCGGCGACGAGCAGCTCCACGAGCGTGGGCAGCGGGGCGACGGGGAGCGCGGCGCACGCCGCCTCCCACTCCTCGGTGTCCACGTCGCTGCCGCCTGCCACGGCCAGCTCGAGGGCCGCCAGACACGCATCGGCCGCGTCGCCGCAGGTGCGCAGCAGGGCCTCGATGCGCGCCTGCAGCACGGTGTGCACATCGCGGGGCAGCTCCAGCCGCGCCCCGCGCCGAAGCTCGAACCCCTGCCGGCCCGGCGTGAACACGCCGCGCTCGACCCCGTCCTTGACGATCTCCACGGCGAACAATGGGTTGCCGGCGCTCCGTCGGGCGATCTGCTCGCTCAGCGCATCATCGACCACCAGCAGCTCGCTCACGAGCCGCCGGGTAGTCTCGTGATCGAGCGGGCCGATGTGGAGCTGCCGTACGCGGTCGTGCCCCCCCAGCCGCTCCAGCCGCTCCTGCTCGAACGGCCGCTCGGCCAGCGCGTCGTCGCGACCGATGAGCACGACCAGGATGGGGAACCGCCGCTCGGGCCGGGCGTCGAGCAGCGCCTGGCAGAGCCCGAGCGCCTCGGCCCCGTACTGCACATCATCGAGGCAGAGCAGCACCGGGCGGTTGGTCGCCATCGCCCGCAGGCAGAGCGTCGCCACGGCGAGCCGTTCGGGGGGCGTCATGGGCCGGACGGCGTCGCTGTGTGCGGGGCCTCCGGGCTCGGCGGTCTGCGTGGTCGCCCCGCCGAGGGTCGGAGCGAGCAGGCGCAGCAGGCCGTCCAGCGACGCGGGGTCGAAGGTGGTGTCGAAGCGCTCAGCGAACGTCCGCACGAGCCGGACCTGCGCCCTGTCAGGATCGAGGTTGGCGCAGCGCATCACCGACGCCAGCGCCGCGGGCAGGCCATCGTACGGGCCGCCCATCCGGCTGTGGCCAGCCACCAGGCCGTGCCCCAGCCCGAGCTCCGCCACGCGCTTGCGCAGCCAGGCCGCCAGCCGCGTCTTGCCCACCCCGGCTGCCCCGCGCAGGATCACCGCGTGGCACTGCCTGCTGCTGTGCACCTCGGCGAACGCCTGCCAGAGCGCGTCCCGCTCGACGATCCGGCCCACGAACGGAACGCCCCGCAGCCCCACCAGCCCGAGCCCGGCCCCCGCCAGCCAGAGCTGCTCCCGCCGCACGTCCCCCACCCTCCAGTCCTGCGGGAACACCCGCGCGGGAAGCTCGGGACGGTGAGCCGGCTCGGCGCACGCCGCGCGCTGCACCGCCAGGGCGTCGGCCGTCGGCGTGGGGGTGACCGAGGCCAGCCCGTGCGCGCCGAGCAGCGTCGGACAAGAGCGGACGAGGGTTCCAGCCAGGTCGGTGGGATCGAGGTCGACCTCCACCTCGAAGGAGGCCTCCCCGGCGAACACGGGGAGCGGGCCGCCCTCCATCACATCCAGCGTCACGAGCACCGCCGTCGCGTCCGCCGCGCACAGGTAGCGGTGGGCGGGCGACTTCGCCAGCAGCGCGCCCAGCCACGCCTCCAGCCCCTCAGGAACGGGCACCCGCGGCGCGAACGCGGGCAGCGGCGCCTCCATGTGCCGCAGCAGGATGTCCACCCCCGAGCCCGAGCCGAACGGAGGCGCCCCCGTCACCAGCTCCCAGACCACACACCCCAGCGCGTACAGGTCCGTCCACGGCCCCTGCTCCCTCAAGCTGCCGTCGATCTGCTCGGGCGCCATGTACGGCGCCGTCCCACGCGGCGCCCGCTCCACGCTGTCCTCCTCGCCCACCCCGTCGATCGCCCGCGCGATCCCGAAGTCGCCGAGCTTGTACCGCACCCCCGAGCTCGTGCGCCTCAGCAGGATGTTGGCCGGCTTGATGTCGCGGTGCACCAGCCCCCGCGCATGGGCGTGCGCCAGCACGTCGAGCACCGACAGCAGGAACGGCCGCAGCGCCCCGAACCCCCAGGCCCCCGTCACCCCCTGCAGGCTGCCCCCCTCCATCCACTCCATCGCGAAGAACGGGCTGCCCGCCCGCAGCGGCCCACCCGCCTCCGCCTCCGCCGGTGTCACCTCCCCGAGATCGCAGACCGCGACGGCGCCCGGGTGGGTCAGCCGCGCGATAGATCGAATCTCGCTCCTGAAATCCGCAAGAATCTCAGGACGTTCCACGAGCTGGCGCTGGATGAGCTTGATCGCCACCGGATGGTCGGTCAGGCCGTGACGGCCCAGCCACACCTCCCCCATCCCCCCCCGGCCCACCGGCCGGACGAGCTCGAACGGTCCCACCCTGTAGCTCGAACCCATCGCCATGCCCCTGACACCCCCCGCAGCGTCCACACCGCCCGGCACGCACCCGACGCGCCGGACCTCCCCACCACAGTGCCGAACGCAACGCCCCCACTGCAAGCATCGTTCGCGCACGAGCCGTCACACCCCTTGCCGAAACGGCCGTGCGCCGCTACCCTTCATAAAGCTTCATCGCGCACTGCCGACGATCTGGCGTCACCTCATCGCCCGCTGTTGAACTGTGTCTCCGACCGTCATCACGCCCTCTCCCCATCGCCCACGGATGCGCCGGGATGTCCGCCCTGGCCCCGCTTCAACTTGACTGAAGGCGAACCATCATGCACGCACGAAAAATCGCCATCCTTGCCCTCTGCATGGCTGCGCTCTACGCCTGCTCCGACGACACAGGATCGCCGGGCGGCACGAGCAACGGGGGCAACAACAACGGTGACCTCGACGCTGGCGGCGGCAACAACGGCAACAACGACGCCGGTGCCAACAACGGCGGCAGCAACAACGCCACCAACAACGGCAACAACAACGGGGACTCCGACACGGGCCAGCCCGACGACGCCGACAACAACGGCGAAGATGTCCCCGCGGGCACCAGGGAGACCGGCGAGCTCTGCACCTCCGACCGGGAGTGCGTCTCCTCCCTCTGCCTCTTCATCGAGGCCGACGTCGACCAGGGCTTCTGCTCCCAGTTCTGCTTCGCGGCCACGGACTGCCCCGACGAGAGCTATGGGTGTGTCTTCTTTGCCAATAGTGGCTCAGATGTTCAGTATCTCTGCGTGCCCTCCGACCTCTGCATCGACAACGACGATGACAGCTACGGCTTCGGACCCGGCTGCGACGATCGCGACTGCGACGACAACGACGATATGACCTACCCCGGCGCCCCCGAACTCTGCGACGGCGCCGACAACGACTGCGACGGCAACGTCGACGACAACCCCGTCGACAACAACATGTCGTGCGCCACCGGGGATTCCGGCATCTGCGGAGAGGGCACCAGCGTCTGCATCGGCGGCGAGCTCCTGTGCGAGCAGAACCGACCCTCCTCCCGCGAGATCTGCGACGGCCTCGACAACGACTGCGACGGCATGACCGACGAGAACGACTCCGGCGAGTCACTCGCCGAGGTCTGCTACAGCGGCCCCCCCGAGACCAACGGCGTCGGAGCCTGCACCACCGGCCTGCGCCAGTGCGTCGATGGCCGCAGCACCGACTGCACCGGCCAGACCCTCCCCGCCCCCGAGACCTGCGACGGCCTCGACAACGACTGCGACGGCACCACGGACGAGGACCCCATCGACACCGGCGCCATCTGCGACACCCAGCTCCCCGGCGCCTGCGCTCGAGGCGTCCAGACCTGCGCCAACGGCGCCCTCACCTGCGTCCCCCTCAACCCCCAGGGTGCCGAGGTCTGTGACGGCCGCGACAACGACTGCGACGGCAGCATCGACGAAGACGACGCCGGCCAGCCCCTGACCGCCTCCTGCTACGACGGCCCCGAAGGCACCCTCGGCGTCGGCGCCTGCACCGCGGGGGCCCGCACCTGCGCGGGCGGCGAGTTCGGCACCTGCATCGACCAGGTCACCCCCGTCGATGAGCTCTGCGACACCATCGACAACGACTGCGACGGCACCACCGACGAAGACACCCTCGGCGGCGGCTTCATCTGCAACACCGGCCTTCAGGGCGTCTGCGCCACCGGCATCACCATCTGCACCGGCGCCACCCAGATGTGCGACCCCTTCGTCGACCCCGACATCGCCGCCCAGACCCCCGAGGTCTGTGACGGCCTCGACAACGACTGCGACGGCCTCACCGACGAAGACGACCAGGGAGCCCCCCTCACCCTCGACTGCTACGACGGCGACGACGGCACCGAGGGCATCGGCGCCTGCATCGGCGGCGCCAGGACCTGCCAGGACGGCCAGTTCGGCGCCTGCGACGGCCAGGTCATCCCCTCCGTCGAGATCTGCGACAGCTTCGACAACGACTGCGACGGCATGCTCAACGAGGGCAACCCCGGCGGCAACGTCCAGTGCGACACCCAGCTCCTCGGCGCCTGCGCCCGTGGCATCACCGACTGCAGCACCGGCTCCCTCAGCTGCGTCCAGCAGCTCCAGCCCACTGCCGAGGTCTGCGATGGCATCGACAACGACTGCGACGGCCTGATCGACGAGGACGACGCCGGCCAGCCGCTGACCGTCTCCTGCTACGACGGCCCGGCCAACACCGCCGGCGTCGGTGCTTGCACCGCCGGAACCCAGACCTGCACCGCCGGTCAGCTCGGCGCCTGTGTCGGCCAGGTCCTCCCCTCGGCCGAGATCTGCGACGCCCTCGACAACGACTGCGACGGCACCGTCAACGACGGCAACCCCGGCGCCAACGTCCAGTGCGACACCGGCCTCGACGGCGTCTGCGCGCGCGGCATCACCGCCTGCCAGAACAACGCCATCGCCTGCGTCCAGCGGGTCCAGGCTGCCCCCGAGACCTGCGACGGCCTCGACAACGACTGCGACGGCTCCACCGACGAGGACGACGCCGGCCAGCCGCTGACCGTCTCCTGCTACGACGGCCCTGCCGACACCGCCAGCGTCGGCGCTTGCGTCGCCGGAACCCAGACCTGCACAGACGGCCAGTACGGCACCTGCGACGGCCAGGTCCTGCCCACCACCGAGATCTGCGACGCCCTCGACAACGACTGCGACGGCACCGTCAACGACGGCAATCCTGGCGCCAACGTCCGCTGCGACACCGGCCTCGACGGCGTCTGCGCCCGCGGCATCACCGTCTGCCAGAACAACGCCATCAACTGCACCCAGCAGATCCAGCCCGGCGCCGAGACCTGCGATGGCCTCGACAACGACTGCGACGGCTCCACCGACGAAGACGCCGCCGACCAGCCCCTCACCATCGCCTGCTACGACGGCCCCGCCAACACCGCCAGCGTCGGCGCTTGCGCCGCTGGAACCCAGACCTGCACAAATGGACAGTACGGCACCTGCGACGGCCAGGTCCTGCCCACCACCGAGATCTGCGACGCCCTCGACAACGACTGCGACGGCTCCACCAACGAGGGCGACCCCGGCGCCAACGTCCGCTGCGACACCGGCCTCGACGGCGTCTGCGCCCGCGGCATCACCGTCTGCCAGAACAACGCCATCAGCTGCACCCAGCAGGTCCAGCCCGGCGCCGAGACCTGCGATGGCCTCGACAACGACTGCGACGGCTCCACCGACGAGGACGCCGCCGGACAGCCGCTGACCATCGCCTGCTACGACGGCCCCGCCATGCTCCTCGGCCACGGCGCCTGCGCCGCTGGCGCCCAGACCTGCACCGACGGCCAGTTCGGGATCTGCGACGCCCAGGTCCTGCCCGGCGTCGAGGTCTGCGACGGCCTCGACAACGACTGCGACGACTCCACTGACGAGAACAACCCCGGCGGCAACGTCCAGTGCAACACCGGCCTCAACGGCGTCTGCGCCCGCGGCGTGACCGTCTGCCAGAACAACGCCATCGCCTGCACCCAGCAGGTCCAGCCTGGCGCTGAGTCCTGTGACGGCCTCGACAACGACTGCGACGGCGCCACCGACGAGGACGCCGCCGGACAACCCCTCTCCCGAAGCTGCTACGACGGCCCGGCCAACACCGCTGGCGTCGGCCTCTGCGCCGCTGGCGTCGAGCTCTGCGCCGCCGGACAGTTCGGCGCCTGCACCAACCAGACGACCCCCGGCGCCGAGGTCTGTGACGGCGAGGACAACGACTGCGACGGCACCCCCGACGACGGTAACCCCGGCGCGGGCGTCGCCTGCAACACCGGCCTTGCCGGCGTCTGCGCCGCGGGCGCCACCGCCTGCCAGAACGGCGCCATCGCCTGCACCCAGCAGGTCACCGCCAGCGCGGAGACCTGCGACGGCCTCGACAACAACTGCAACGGCTCCATCGACGAGGGCTTCGACGTCGGCGGCGTCTGCACCAACGGCCTCGGCATCTGCCGCCGCACCGGCATCTGGATCTGCGATCCCAACAACGCCGCCGGCGCACACATCTGCGATGCCGTCCCCGGGCCCGCCAACGCCAACGAGCTGTGCGACTACAACGACGACGACTGCGACGGCGCCACCGATGAGCCCTTCACCGACGGCAACGGCGTCTACAACCAGGTCGCCAACTGCGGCGGCTGCGGCATCGACTGCAACGGCCAGTGGGTCGGTGGCCCCGCCGCCAACCATGTCACCCCCGCCTGCACCGTCGCCGGCAACGCCGCCGTCTGCAGCTTCACCTGCATCAACGGCTACTTCGACGCCGACGGCGTCCGCGACAACGGCTGTGAGTTCCAGCCCGACCCCACCGCCATCTACGTCGCCACCGCGGCCAACGGCGGCGCCAACAACGCCACCTGCGGCGCCTGGGACGCCCCCTGCCTCACCATCACCTTCGGCCTCTCCCGCGCCGCGGGCACGGTGGGTAAGACCCGCGTGAACGTCTCCGACGGCCTCTACCGCGAGAACGTCACCCTCCTGAACGGCATCAACGTCTACGGCGGCTACAACGCCACCAGCTGGAGCCGCGACTTCACCGTCAACGTCACGGTCATCAGCGGCCTGACGCCGAACCCGACCTCCGTCGACCGGCGCGCCGTCTCGGCCACCAACATCACCACCGCCACCGAGTTCAGCGGCTTCACCGTCAACGCCGAGAGCGCCGACCCCGGTGGAAACAGCATCGGCGTCTACATCCTCAACTCGAACGGCCAGCTCGTCGTGCGTGACAACGTCATCAACGGCGCCCGCGGCGGAGACGGCGAACCCGGCGACCCCGGCAGCAACGGCCTCGGCGGCATCAACGGCGGCAACGGCATGATCAGCTTCGTCAGCGCCGCCAACAACCTCACCCGCGCCGGCGGCACGGCGGGCGCCCGGACCTGCAACGGCGTCGTCGTCAACGGTGGCCGCGGTGGCAACTCCACCGTGCCCGTCCACAACGCCCGCAACGGCGGGGGCGTCACCGGCAACACCGCCCCCGGCCCCCTCGGCGACGGCGGCCTCGGCGGCCTCGGCGCCGGCAACTTCCGCACCTACAGCAACCTCCCGGACGGCTGCTACGTCTCCTCCGGCCTCCCCATCACAGCGGACCCCGGCCTCCCCGCCACGCGCGGCATGGACGGCGGCGGCGGCGCCGCCGCCGCGAACGGCGACGGCGCCTTCAACGGCACCGCCTTCCAGTGGCGCGGCCTGACCGGCGGCACTGGCACCGCGGGCGACCACGGCGGCGGCGGCGGCGGCGGCGGCGCGGCGGCTGGCGTCAACGCCACCGACACCAACGAGGGCTACCAGTACGGCGCCAGCGGTGGTGGCGGCGGCAGCGGCGGCTGCGGCGGCAACGCGGGCCTCGGCGGCAAGCCCGCCGGCGCGTCCTTCGCCATCTTCATCGCCTTCACTGGCGCTGGCCCCACGGCGGTCTCCGGACTGCCCCAGCTCATCAACAACCGCTTCAAGCGCGGTGACGGCGGCATCGGCGGCAGCGGCGGCGCTGGCGGTGCTGGCGGCGACTCTGGCAAGGGCGGCCTCGGCGGCGACGGCGTCGACGTCCCCCCATACGGCGGCTGCATGTTCGACGCTGGCATCGGCGCCGAGGGTGGCCGTGGCGGTCACGCCGGCGGCGGTGGCGGCGGCGCCGGTGGCGTCTCCTACGACATCTACATCACCAACAGCAACGGCTTCACGCGCGACTACGCTGGCCTGAACACCTTCGAGCTCGGCGACACCATCGACACCGGGGGCCCCGGCGGCACCGGCGGCACCGCCAACAACACGCAGATCGGTCTCGGCGACGACGGCCCCGATGGGGCCTTTGGCCGCGTCCGGTTCATTCCGTAAGGAGGCTCGATCATGAAGAAGCGAACGACCCCGAACGGAACGCACACGATGCAGTCAACGATCCCCCGGATGGAGGCACGAATGATCAAGCGTTGGGCCATGCTCCTGGTGGTGGCCACGGTCGCCTTCGCCGCTGCGTGCTCGGATGACACAGCGACAGGCAACGGTGGGAACACCAACACCGACAACAACGGCGACCTCGACGCCGGCGGCAACAACGGCGGACTCGACGCCGGCGACAACAACGGCGGCAGCAACAACGCCACCAACAACGGCAACAACAACGGCAACAACGGCGACGACCGGCTCGCCCTCGGCGAGATCTGCAACGACAGCGCCGAGTGCCAGACCAACCTCTGCTTTACCATCAGCGGCGCCGACCAGGGCTTCTGCTCCCGGTTCTGCTTCGAGGCCGAGAGCTGCCGCGCGGACAACTTCGCGTGTGTCTTCCTCCAGTCCGAGGACGAAGAGATCGCCAAGGTCTGCGTCCCGATCGACCTCTGCATCGACAACGACGAGGACAGCTACGGCACCGGCCCCGGCTGCCTCGGCCGTGACTGCGACGACAGCAACTCGGCCCGCAACGCCGGTGCGGTCGAGCTGTGCGACAACATCGACAACGACTGTAACAACCTCGTCGACGACAACGCTCGCGACGCCAACATCCAGTGCGACACCCAGATCCCCGGCATCTGCGCCCAGGGCATCCTCCGCTGCCTCGGCGGCGACCTGGAGTGCGAGACGGTCCGCTTCGCCAACGAGGAGATCTGTGACGGCCTCGACAACGACTGCGACGGCCTCACCGACGAGGACGACGACGGCAACCCCATCGCCGAGACCTGCTACAGCGGCCCGGAAGGCACCGCCGACGTCGGCACCTGCGCCTCTGGCCAGCGCCTCTGCCAGGACGGCCAGTTCAGCGACTGCACCGGCCAGGCGCTGCCGTTCATCGAGGTCTGCGACGGCGTCGACAACGACTGCGACGGCATGACCGACGAGGGCATGCCCAACACCGGCCTCGCTTGCGACACCGGCGAGGAGGGTGCTTGCCGCCAGGGGCAGACCCTGTGCAACGCCGAGGGCGTCGTGGTCTGCAACCGGCTCGACCAGCCCTCCACCGAGACGTGTGACGGCGTCGACAACGACTGCGACGGCCTCACCGACGAGGACGACGCGAACGAGCCCCTCGCCCGCGACTGCTACGACGGCGCGCCCGACACCCTCGGCGTGGGCCTCTGCGTCGGCGGCGTCCAGACCTGCGTCGATGGCGCCTTCAGCGTCTGCTTCGATCAGGTCACCCCACGCGACGAGGTCTGCGACACCCTCGACAACGACTGCGACGGCACGGCGGACGAGGACAACCCCGCAGGCGGCCAGTTCTGCCTCACCGGCCTGCCCGGCGTCTGCGCCCGCGGCCAGACCGCCTGCAACGACGGCGTCACCTGCATTCCCACGATTCTCCCGGACACCCAGTCCGAGACCTGTGACAACCAGGATAACGACTGCGACGGCGAGATCGACGAGAGTGACACCAGCGGCCCCCTGAGCCGCGCCTGCTACCAGGGCGCACCGGACACGGTCGGCGTCGGCATCTGCGCCGAAGGCGCCCAGACCTGCCAGGGCGGCATCTTCAGCAGCTGCGTCGCTCAGGTCCTGCCCGGCATCGAGCTGTGCGACGGCATCGACAACGACTGCAACGGCACCCCCGACGACGGCAACCCCGGTGGCAACGTCTCGTGCTCCACCAACCTGCCCGGCGTTTGCGCCGCGGGCCTGACCACCTGCGACGCCACCGGCGCGATCACCTGCGTCCAGCAAGTCCAGCCCGGCGTCGAGGTCTGCGACGGCATCGACAACGACTGTGACGGCCTCGTCGACGAGGACGACAGCGGCGCCCCGCTCGCCCGCTCCTGCTACAACGGCCCGGCCAACACCGCCGGCACCGGCATCTGCGTCGCGGGGACCCAGACCTGCCAGGGCGGCGGCTACGGAAGCTGCGTCGGCGAGGTTCGCCCCGGCATCGAGCTGTGCGACGGCATCGACAACGACTGTGACGGCACCCCCGACGACGGCATGCCCGGCGCCGGCATCGCCTGCTCCACCGGCCTCGACGGTGTCTGCGCCGAAGGCATCACGGCCTGCGACGCCAACGGCTCGATCACCTGCCTCCAGCAGGTCCAGCCCGGCATCGAGACCTGCGACGGCGAGGACAACGACTGCGACGGGCTGGTCGACGAGGACGACAACGACCTGCCCCTGGCGCGGACCTGCTACAACGGCCCGGCCAACACCGCTGGCGTCGGCATTTGCCTCGCGGGCAGCCAGACCTGCAACGGTGGCACCTACAGCAGCTGCGTCGGACAGGTCCTCCCC
>Ga0100377_1000418_pt1 | contig 36351 bp, 28 predicted proteins | sample CryGeymeta201501_FD_83664 | JGI IMG/M metagenome (GOLD analysis project Ga0100377, IMG submission 83664) | Groundwater microbial communities from Crystal Geyser aquifers in Utah, USA - Crystal Geyser metaG 2015-01 | ecosystem: Environmental > Aquatic > Deep subsurface > Groundwater | place: USA...
GATTCTGTTTCCAGGTGGCGTCTGATGGGAGGGAGTGGGCCCAGAGGCCCATGACCGAGCAGAAGACACACCTGGGGACAGAAGATACGAGGAAACGAGGCATGTATTTTTCGAACGGCTTCTGAGCGCGGCCGCCGGGCAAAGGGCTCTCCGGGCGGGCCGTCAGGCTGGGGGAGGAAGGGGCCGAGGGGTCGTCAAGCGGCGACCTGGTCCTCGTCGCCGGCGTCGCCCGGGCGGGCGATGCGCGTGCGGTTCGTCTCGTCGTGCTCGTAGGGGCTCGGGTCGCGGATGATGCCCTCGGTGTAGGCGAACTGGGCGAGCTGCTTGCGCATCAGCTTGCGACCGCGGAACAGACGGCTCATCACCGTGCCCACCGGGCAGTCGAGGATGGCCGCGATCTCCTTGTAGGAGAAGTTCTGGAGATCGGCCAGCACGACCACCATGCGGAACTCGATGGGGATGTTCTTGAGCGCGATGCGCACATCCTCCGAGAACAGCTTCCGAATCAGGCCGCGCTCGGGGTTGGGCGAGAACCCGACCTTGTCGCGGGAGAACAGGTTCTCGATCACCGGACGCAGGTCGTCGGCGCCGAGGATCTCGCGCTCCTTGACGCGGCGGCGGTAGTTGTTGATGAACGTGTTGGTCAGGATCTTGAATAACCACGCGCGGCAGTTGGTGTTCTTCTCGAAGCGGTGGAAGAAGGTAAACGCCTTTAGAAAGGTCTCCTGGAGAAGATCCTCGGCGTCTCGTTCGTTCTTTGTCAGTCGCAGCGCGGTCGCGTAGAGCTCGTCAGCGTGAACGAGCGCCGTCTGCTCGAACTCGCGCAACGCTTCGCTGTGGGTGGTGTGGGGCGATGGGGTCCATTTGAGCATGACAGGGTCCTCGAAGCCAGCGGTCTATGGCCGAAAGTGCGGTGGCGGCCCGGGCCAACCCGGAAGCGGCTGACGTGAGCTGGCCGCACGAGGCGTCCAGGGATGCAGTGTCTGTCCGTGCGGTGGACGTTACGAGATAGCCTGGCGCGTGGGTGCGTCGAGGGCCTCGATCCTTCCATGCGATGCATGGAGAGGCGTTGAGGCGCGATGGAATCGTGTTGACGCTGTGCATGTGCCGAGGTGACCCGCCGCAAGGGCAACATCGACAAGCTAATCACGGCCTGGAATGTTTCAACGCGAGCATTGTTGACGTGCAGCGACAAGGGCCCTTAGACTTGACGGGTTTTCTTGCACTTCGGGTCGTGTTGAGGTACACTCCGCTCCCTCCTGAACGGGGCGCAGCAGCTTTTGCGCGCATCCGGGACGCGGTGTCTCCAGGCCCTTTTCGGCCCTCGCGCGGCCAGGTCAAATCGGCGTCAAGTCGGTGGGCCGGGCGAGCGGGGCGGGGACGATCGCGCCAGGGCCCCCGGGGGAGACGCCACAGCTTGACGCCGGGCATGAGGTCGGGCGGTCGAGAGGTGCCATCGCCAGCGCGGAAGACGATCAGGCCAAGACAAGGCAAGTCCAGGCGAGGCCGGCTCAGAAGGGGCTGGCGCTGGGATGGCGTGGCAGCCAGCGGGCGCGGGGCGCATGGACGCCGCCACAGTCGTTGGGGATACAGGCCCGAACCTGAGCCGAAGAAACACATGGAGAAGCCGTGACGGTTGCAGCGAACATTATCCCTGTCAACATCGAAGACGAGATCCGGAACTCGTACATGGATTACGCGATGAGCGTGATCATCGGCCGGGCGTTGCCGGACGTGCGAGACGGTCTCAAGCCGGTGCATCGGCGCATCCTGTTCTCGATGCACGAGCTGGGGAATCGGTGGAACGCGTCGTACAAGAAGTCGGCGCGCGTGGTCGGCGATGTCATCGGTAAGTACCATCCGCACGGGGACAGCGCGGTGTACGACGCGCTGGTGCGTCTGGCGCAGGACTTCAACATGCGGGTGCCGCTGGTCGATGGCCAGGGCAACTTCGGCTCGGTGGACGGGGACCCGGCGGCGGCGATGCGGTACACCGAGGTCCGGATGTCGCGCGCGGCGGGCGAGCTGCTGGCGGACATCGATCGCGACACGGTGGACTTCGGTCCGAACTACGACGACAGCGAGCTTGAGCCGCTGGTGCTGCCGACGAAGCTGCCGAACCTGTTGGTGAACGGGGCCGAGGGCATCGCGGTCGGCATGGCGACGAAGATCCCGCCGCACAATCTGGGCGAGGTGCTCAACGGGGTGATCGCGCAGATCCACAACCCGGCGATCACGATCGACGAGCTGATGCAGCACATCCCCGGCCCGGACTTCCCGACGGGGGCGTACGTGTGCGGTCGGGCGGGCATCGACGAGGCGTACCGGACGGGCCGCGGTCGCATCGTGATGCGCGCGGTGATCGAGGTGGAGGAGTTCAAGGCGCACCGGTCGGCGCTGGTGATCACGGAGCTGCCGTTCCAGGTGAACAAGGCGCGGCTGGTCGAGAAGCTCGCCGAGCTGGTGCGGGACAAGAAGATCGACGACATCTCGGACCTTCGGGACGAGTCGGACCGCCGCGGTATGCGGGTGGTGATCGAGCTCAAGACGGGCGCGGTGCCGGAGGTGGTGATCAACCAGCTGCACAAGATGACGCCGACGCAGCAGACCTTCGGCGTGATCATGCTGGCGATCGTGGCCGGTCAGCCGCAGGTGATGAGCCTGAAGGAGGTGATCAACCACTTCATCGACTTCCGCCGTGACGTGGTGACGCGCCGGACGATCTTCCTGCTGCGCAAGGCGCGCGAGCGCGAGCACATCCTCGAGGGGCTGAAGATCGCGCTCGACCACATCGACGCGGTGATCGCGCTGATCCGGGCGAGCTCGACGGTGGCGGATGCGCGTCAGGGTTTGATGACGGAGTTCGGTCTGAGCGAGGTGCAGGCGCAGGCCATCCTGGACATGCGGCTGCAGAAGCTGACGGGGCTGGAGCGGGACAAGATCCTCGAGGAGCTGGCCGAGGTGCGGCGGACGATCGAGGGGTTGCTGTTGATCCTGAGCAGCGACCAGCGTCTGCACGAGGTGATCGTGGAGGAGCTGGAGGAGATGCGGACGCTGTTCTCCGGCAAGGAGCACAACCGTCGGACGAAGTTCACGACGGCGGCCGAGGGGCTGGACGATCCGCTGAGCCTGATCGCCGAGGAGGACGTGGCGATCACGCTCAGCGGCCTGGACTACATCAAGAAGACGCCGCTGACCGACTACCGCTCCCAGAACCGCGGCGGCAAGGGCAAGCGGGGCATGGCGACGCGGGATGCGGACTACGTCAAGGACGTGGTGGTGGTCTCGACCCACGATCAGCTGCTGGTGTTCACCTCGGCGGGCCGGGTGTTCCGGCTGCCTGTGCACGAGGTGCCGACGGTGGGCCCGGCCGGTCGTGGCCGCCCGATCGTGAACCTGCTCCGTATGGAGCCGGACGAGAAGGTGGCGTCGGTGGTGCCGATCCGCGACTTCGAGGAGGGTCGGGATCTGGTGTTCGCGACCAAGCTCGGCGTGATCAAGCGCACGGAGCTGGGCCAGTACTCGAACGTGAACGTGAGCGGGCTTCGCGCGGTGAACCTGCGGGAAGGGGACGACCTGATCGCCGTGCGGCTGGTGGAGCCGGGTCAGGAGGTCTTGCTGGCGACGAAGGTGGGTCAGTCGATCCGCTTCGAGCTGGACGGCCAGGTGCGCCCGATGGGCCGCGCGGCCTCGGGGGTGCGCGGGATCGACCTCCGCGAAGGCGACGCTGTGATCGGGATGGAGGTGCTTCGGGGTGACGGGGCGCCGATCCTGACGGTGTGCGAGAAGGGCTATGGCAAGCGCACCGAGACGGACGAGTACCGTCTGCAGCACCGCGGCGGTCTGGGCATCATCAGCATCAAGACGACCGACCGCAACGGTCCGGTGGTGGCGGTCAAGCAGGTGGACGAGAACGACGAGATCCTGATGATCTCGAACAAGGGCCAGCTGATCCGGCTGGCGGTGAAGAAGATCCGGCAGATCGGGCGCAACACCCAGGGGGTCAAGCTGTTCTCGCTGGGCGAGGACGAGGTGATCGTGGGTGTGGCGCGCGTGCCTGAGGATGAGCGAGACGAAGAGAACACCGACGAGCTCCCGAGCGATTCTGCCGAGGAGCTGCTGGTCGAGGAGGAGGAGGAGGTCGAGGAGACCGAGCCCGCCACCGACGGCCCGGACGAGGTGTTGGAGTAGAGGCAGGAAGAGACGTGGTCGAGTTCAAGCAGAGCGAGGCGCTCTTTGCGCGCGCCGTCGAGCTGATGCCAGGTGGCGTCAACTCGCCGGTGCGGGCGTTCCGGTCGGTCGGCGGGACGCCGGTGTTCATCGCGTCGGCCAGCGGGGCCGAGCTGGTGGACGTGGACGGCAACCGCTACATCGACTTCGTGGGCTCGTGGGGCCCGATGATCCTGGGCCACGCGCACCCGGAGGTGATCGAGGCGGTGCGGGAGGCCGCTGGCCGTGGGTTGAGCTTCGGCGCGCCGACGGCGCTGGAGAACGAGATGACGGCGCTGCTGTGTGAGCTGGTGCCGTCGCTCGAGATGGTGCGCCTGGTCAACAGCGGCACCGAGGCGACGATGAGCGCCATCCGGCTGGCCCGTGGCTACACGGGTCGTCCGAAGATCGTGAAGTTCGAGGGGTGCTACCACGGGCACGAGGACAGCATGCTGGTCTCGGCGGGCTCGGGCGTGGCGACGCTGGGGATCCCGGGTACACCGGGGGTGTTGCCGGCGCTGGCCGAGCAGACGTTGACGGCGCCGTACAACGACGTGCCGGCGATCGAGGCGATCTTCGATCGGTTCGGGTCGGAGGTGGCGTGCGTGATCGTGGAGCCGGTGGCCGGCAACATGGGCTGCATCCCGCCGGAGCCGGGCTATCTCGAGGCGCTGCGCCGGCTGTGCACGGCGCACGGGGCGCTGCTGATCTTCGACGAGGTGATGACGGGCTTCCGGGTGGCGCTGGGCGGCGCGCAGGCGCTGTACGGTATTGCGCCGGACCTGACGACGCTGGGCAAGGTCATCGGCGGTGGTATGCCGGTGGGCGCATACGGCGGTCGTCGGGAGATCATGCAGCACATCGCGCCGGTGGGGCCGGTCTACCAGGCCGGGACGCTGTCGGGGAACCCGCTGGCGGCGACGGCGGGGCTGACGACGCTGCGTCTGCTGCAGCGAGACGCGGGGCTGTACGGTCGTCTGGGCGCGATGAGCGCCGCGGTCTCCGAGGGCATGGCGTCGGTGCTGAACGCCGCGGGCGTTCCGGCGAGCGCGACGCACGTGGGCGGCATGATGGGCTTGTTCCTTCGCGGGCAGGCGCCCCGGTCGTTCGCGGAGGCGAAGGAGGCGGATGTGGCGACTTTCAACCGGTTCTTCTGGGGGATGTTGCGGCGTGGCGTGTACCTGGCGCCGTCGGCCTTTGAGGCGGGCTTCGTAAGCGCGTCGCACACCGAGGCGCACGTGGCGCAGGTGTTGGAAGCCGCGCGTGGGGCGATCGCCGAGGCGCTTGCCCGGTAGGTGCCTGCAGGCGTCGAGGCGCGGTGGGGCCGACGGGGTCTGACCGCGTTCGACGTCGTGATGGCGGTGCTCGCGGGGCGGGGAAGGGATGGCGCGGTGCGTCATCTTTTCACCCCGCGGGGCTGATTTCGCCTTGACCCTCCCAGACCCGTATGGTACCCATCCCACCGCTTCCGGGCTCGCCGCGACGGTGGTCGGGCGAGGCCGGTCGCGACGATGTTCTGTCGCTCGGCGGTGTGGTTCAGCCAGCGACGTCCGAGCCGGTCTTCGGGGCGCGGATGCCCTCTGACGTGGCCCTGGCGATGAGCGAACAAGAAACCCGGCGCGACGCCGAAATCGAGCCTCCCCAGCATCCTTCCGAGCCATCGACGACGGATTCGGAGCGTGCGGCGCAGGATCGGGTCGAGCAGAAGCGGATGATGAAGCAGGCTGGGAAGTACAGCTTCATCGGGATCGAGTTCGGTGTCTCGGTCGTCATCGGGTACTTCATCGGAAGCTGGTTGGACTCAAAGTTCGACACGAGTCCATGGCTGACGTTGGTGTTCATACTTCTGGGTCTGGCCTCGGCCTCCCGTGATCTGTTTCGCCTGGCTCGTCGGTACAAGCGCGAGCAGGACACTCCCAACCCACCTTGACGCATGCCGCACACGCACGACAGCACCACCGTGGCGCCGCCGCCGGGTCCGCCTGAGCCAGAGATGGAGGAGGTGGTGGACACGTTCGAGGTGCAGTATGCGCGGGACGCCTCACCGGGTCTCGATCGGATCGAGCTGATGATCGCGTTGGCGGGTGGTGTGACGAGCGTGCTGACGGTGCTGGGTTGGGACCTGGCGTTGTCGGTGGGGTGGGTGGCGGGCTGGCTGCTGGGTCAGGCGAACGTGGCGCTGCTGCGCCGGATGATGGTTCGGGTGCTGGGCGGCAACCTGGGCAGCAAGGTTGGCCTGGCGATGCTCGTGTTGAAGATGCTGCTGTTGATGGGCGCGGTGTGGTGGTTGCTGAGCGCGCTGCCGGTGAGCCCGATCGGGTTCGCGGGTGGATTTACGATGACGATTGCTGGACTTGTGGTGGGGAGCGTGATAGTTGCCTCGCGCAACCGGGGTCACGACTCCAGGCCGGATACCACGGAGGTCGACTCCGTGCCGGTCGGAGGCGTTTCACCGGGGCAGGATGAGCGCGACGGGAGCGACCACGCGGCAAGGATCAGCTGGTCTCCAGTATAGGTGAGCGGATGTCAGACAAGACGCTACTTTCCTTTATCCCTGGTTTTGACGACGCGATGCACCATGCGGGCGAGTCGCTCGGCGCGGTGTATCCGTCGCTGGTGCAGCACGAGAAGGAGCTGAACCTGACGCCGGGCATCATGCTGCTGATCGTGGCGGTGGTGGTGCTGGGTCTGGTCTTCGCGGCGCGTGGGAAGATGAAGGACGTGGACAAGGCGGTCATCCCGGATGACACGTTCACGGCGCGGACCTTCTTCGAACTGTTCCTCGACACGTTCATGACGTTGATGACCGACATCATGGGCGAGAAGAACGCCAAGCGCTTCTTGCCGCTGATCGGCACGTGCGGCGTCCTGATCTTCTTTTCGAACTTCCTCGGGTTGGTTCCGGGCTTTGTGCCTCCGACGGACAACCTGAACGTGACGTTGACGTTGGCGCTGGTGATCTTCGTCTCGACGCACGTCGTCGGGGTGATGACGAACGGACTGGGTCACCTGGCCCATATGGCCAACCCCGTTGGGGAGTGGTGGGGTTGGTTCCTTGCGCCGCTGATGCTTCCGATCGAGCTGATCGGTCATCTTGCGCGTCCTGTGAGCCTGTCCCTGCGTCTGATGGGCAACATGATCGGTGATCACAAGGTGCTCGGGATCTTCCTGGGCCTGGTGGCCATCCCGATCGTGTACCCGGTGCCGATCCTGATGCTCGGTTCGATCGTCTGCGTCGTGCAGACGGCCGTGTTCTGTCTCTTGTCGATGATCTACATCGGGCTCGCGCTCGAGGAGCAACACCACGAAGAGGGTGGGCACTGATCGGCGCGTCCCTGTCACCTCAGACCTGCAACCCGAGCTGCCCCGCGGATGGGACAGCTCGGACCAGACGAAAACAATGTGGAGGATATTGGAAGATGACCAAGCGTAAAGCGATTCTGTTCGCCAGCACCTTCCTCGCCATGTCGCTGTTCAGCGTGATCGCGTTCGCTCAGGACGGCGGTGCGGCTGACAACAAGTTCACGGTCGCGGCTGCGATTGCACTGGCCGAGGGCTTCGGCCTCGGCATCGCCGCTCTCGGCGGCGCGCTGGCCCAGGGCCGCGCGACGGCGGCGGCCCTCGAGGGGATCGCCCGCAACCCCAGCGCCTCGGGGCGTCTGTTCACCCCGATGATCCTGGGTCTGGCACTGATCGAGTCCCTCGTCATCTACTCGCTCGTCATCGCGTTCATCCTGAACGGGTCGCTCGGTAGCCTCGTGGCGACGATGATCGTCTGACAGACCAGCGCCCCTTCGGGGGCCGATGGTTCAAGAGCCCGTGTGACCGCAAGGTCGCGCGGGCTCTTTCTCTTGGGGGGGGGTGTGCGATCGACGGGGGCTGTGGTCAGGGGTCGGGAGGGAGGAGGCGCACGGCGGCGTGGATGGCCCAGGCCATCGAGGCGTGGTCGGCCTTGCCGAGTCCGGCGATGTCCCAGGCGGTGCCGTGGTCGACGCTGGTCCGCACGATCGGCAGACCGAGCGTGATGTTGGCCGACTGGCCGAAGTGGACGAGCTTGAGGGGGATGAGCGCCTGGTCGTGGTACATGCAGACGACGGCGTCCCAGGGCCAGGGGCGGTCAGGGCGTCCGAGGGGGGCGAACAGGGTGTCGGCAGGGAAGGGGCCGTGCACGTCGTAGCCGAGCTCGATGGCGCGGGCGATGGCGGGGGCGATGAGGTCACGCTCCTCGAGGCCCATCGTGCCCGACTCGCCAGCATGGGGGTTGAGCGCGGCCACGGCGATGCGGGGCGCCGCGACCCCGAAGCGATGGGCGAGGTCGTGGGCCGTCGTCCCGATGGTGGCGACGATGGCCTCGGTGGTGAGCGCGGCGGGGACGGCGCCGAGCGGGAGGTGGGTGGTCACCAGCGCCACGCGGAGGCGATCGCCGGCCAGCATCATGACGTGGTGCGGGGCGACGGTGCGCTCGGCGAGTATCTCGGTGTGGCCGGTGGGGGGGCGCCCGGCGAGGAGGAAGAGAGACTTGGTGAGGGGCGCGGTGCAGATACCGGAGACGTGGCCCGCCAGCGCGTCGTCGATGGCGGCCTCGAGGGCGACGCCCTGGAGGTGACCGAAGGCGGCGAAGGGCTGGCCGAACGGGATGGCGTCGAGGGCCTCGATGGCGCGGCGGGCAGGCTCGGGGAGGTCGTCGGAGACGTCGACGAGGGCGTGCGCGGCGGGCGGGATGGCGGGCGGGTGGGCGAGCTCGTCGCGGGTGATCGGGCGCAGCGCCGATGGCGGCAGCAGATCAGCTCGGAGGCTGTGGAGGGCGTCCCAGCTGAGGTCGAGCAGGTGGCGCACGCCGTAGACGACGATGGGCGTCTGCGCGGGGTCGATGCCCGCGAGGGCGGCGAGCAGGACCTCGGGGCCGATGCCCGCGGCGTCGCCGATGGTCAGGGCGAGGGGGCGCAAGACCGGGCCTCAGTACATGACCTTGACGTAGGCGCGCTGGCGGAGGGCATCGAGCCAGAGCTTGAGCTCACGCTCGCGCTGGGCGCCGACGAGCTTGGTCTGGATCGCCTCGAGGCGGGCGTCGATCTTCTGGTCGCGCTCGATGAAGACCTCGTTGACGCGGAAGATGTGGTAGCCGTTGGCGATCTCGATCGGGGTCGTGTACTCGCCGGGCTCGAGGTCGAACACGGGGGCGTACTCGGGGCGGAGCCCGTCGGGCTTGAACTTGCCGAGGTAGCCGCCGTTCTGGGCGGTCGAGCCGGCGCCGACCTCCTTGGCCAGGTCGGCGAAGGGGCGGCCCGTGTCGAGGTCACGCATGACGCGGGCGACGAGCGCCTGGACGTCGGCCATCTTCTCCGGGGTCTGCTCCTCCGGATACGGGATGTGGATGTGGCTCAAGTCGACCGCCTTGACGCCCTCGCCGGGAGGCGCGCCGTACTTCTCGCGGTAGGCCTGGGCGACCTCGGCGTCGGTGACGTTGACGCGGGAGGCGACCTTGACCTGGACGACGCGGACCTTCAGGAGGCTCTCCTTGATGAAGGTGCGGTAGTCGCGCCATCGGACGCCGCGGGCCTGGAGCTCATCGCGGAACTGGTCCTCCGTGGCGTTCTCGGAGCGCACGACGTTGCCGATCCACTGATCGACATCCTCCTCCGTCACGTCGAGCTGGAGGTCCTTGGCCTCCTGGACGAGGAGGCGGGTGTTGATCATGTCGTCGAGGATCTGTTGGTAGATCTCGTCGGCGTTCGAGGCGCGCTCGAGCTGCTCGCGGGAGAGGTTGCGAGCGAGGAGCTGTGGGCCGGACGCGCGCTTGAGGTCATTGAGCGTGATGATGTCGTCGTTGATCTTGGCGACGATGCGGTCAATGACGACAGGGCCGTCGGCATGAGCGGGTGGGAGGCCGCCGACAGAGGCGGCGAGTCCGGAGAGGCCGAGGAGCGAGGTGAGCGCGAGGCGGGTTCGCCAGGTTGAGAAGCGGGGCATGGATGTTCCGTGTTCCAGGGTGCGCGGACAGGCGCGAACGGGCTCCTGCGGGCCAGTTGGCATGAGTTGGCCGATCGTCGAGCGGTGGGGAGGGCGGCGGCCGTTGGCCGGGGATGCCGCCCGGGCTCCCAGGGTTCAGGGCGAGAAAGGCGTGCCGGGCGTCCCGGAGCCATGGGCGTTGTCGGGGTCGTCGTCGCCGGGGGTCGGGGCTGGGGCGTGGGCGCCGTTGAGGTCGTTGAGCTGCTCGGGCAGGGCGTCATGGGGATCTGCGCCGCGGCCGTCGTCGGGGGGATCGGGGATGCGGTCGAGGAGGCCGTCGTTGACGGTGAGTCGGGCGCCGCCCTTGACGCTCTCCACGAATTGCTTTTCGTGTTCAGTGCGCTTTTCGCGGAAAAGACGATTCTGAATGGTGCGCTGGACCTCGTCAAAGGTCTTTTCGAAGCGCTGTTTGCGGGCGGTGAGCATGACGATGTGCCAGCCGCTGTCGGTCTGGATGGGGCCGGCGAGCTGCCCGACCTTCTCGATGCCAAAAGCCGCCTCGGCGACCTTGGGGTTGACGGTGCCGCCGTCCTCGGGCCGGGCAAAGAAGCGCATGTCGCCGCCGAGGTTGGCGGTGGCCTTGTCGAGGGACACCTCTTTGGCCTTGTGGGAGAAGACCTTGCGCAGATCGGTCGGGTTCTTCGAGAGCTCGTCGCGGAGCTCGGCGAGCACCTTGTTGGCGGTCGCCTCGTCGGCGACGACGAGCTGGCTGGCCCGGACCTTTTCGGGGCGGACGTAATCGCCCTTGTGGGCGTCGTAGTAGGCCCGCATCTCGGCGTCGGTGATGTCCTCGAGCCTGACCTCGCGGGCCATCTTGTCGGCCATCATCCGGCGGACCATCGCCTGCTTGAGCTCGAGGACCACCTCGGGGTTCTTGTCGTAGCCGAGGCGTTCGGCCTCGTCGGCGAGGACCTCGAACTGGACCATGTTGTTGAGGAAGTCGACCTTGCGCTCCCTGGTGTTGTAGCGGGCGCGGGCGAACGGGGCCTGGGAGTTGAGGCGGCGCTCGAACTCGCCGAGGGTGAAGTCCTCTCCGTTGACCTGTGCTACGACCGACCGCTGATCGGTCTCGGAGAGCTGGCTGCCCTCGTAGTGGACCGTGGGGGCCTGGCTGGTGGCTTTCTTCTCGGCAATGGCGTCGACGTCGCGCTTCTCGGGCTTCTCGCAGGCGATCAGCAGGAGGGCGGCGCAGAGGGCGAGCAGGCAGAGGCGGGCAAGAGGGCGCATGATGGGTGGACGAGGGCAGTGGGAGGCCGAGGCCGCCGGTTGGACTGTCCAGGAACGCGGTGACGAGGTCCCTTGTTCCTGTCGGCACGAGCGGAGAGTTCGATAGCACAGGGGGCGATCGTCGGCAAGTCGGGCCAGCGACGGTCTCAGGTCGGGCCGGGCAGGGCGGGTTCGCGGGTCAGGCCCGTTGCGCTCAGGCGTGATGGTGGAGCTCGACACGGAACAGCTGCTGGCCGAGGAAGACGTAGTCGTCGTTGTGGATCTGGGTCTTCTCCCAGATCTTGATCCAGGTGCCGTTGGACGAGTTGAGGTCGACGAGGCAGAACTTGCCCTCCTCGCGGGGGAACAGCTGGGCGTGGCGCGAGGACATGAACTTGTCGCGGGGGAAGATGATCTCGCCCTGCTCACGGCCGAGCACCGCGCCGTTGTCGGGCACGCAGTAGACGTTCTGGACGACGCCGCCGATGCCGATCTGGAGGAGCTTGTACTTGCCTCCGGGGGGCGGTGAGCCCATGTAGCGCGTGCCGTCTGAGGAGCGGGCCTTCGGCGTGATGGTCTGCTCGAAGCGCTCGAAGCGCAGGACCTGTCGCCCCATGAGGAAGATGTCGCCGGGGGTGAGGGTGACCTCGTCTCGGAGCTTCACGAAGGTGCCGTTGAGAGAATACAGGTCCTCGATGTAGACGCCGTCCTCATCGATGGAGATCGACGCATGTTTGGGGGAGAGGAACGCGTCAGTCGGGAATCGGGTGTCACCCGAGCGCCCGACCACGGTCTTGCGGTATTCGAGGGGGATGGAGACGCCGTCGCTGCCGTCCTCGTTGATGGAGACGAGGCTGGTGTGCCAGGCGCTGCCGTGGCGGGCCTGGCTGCCGGAGCTGGAGGCGATGGCGTCCTGCCAGTTGGGGGCCTCACCGTCGGAGGCCAGGGGGTAGCCGCAGGAGCCACAGAAGCGGTTGTCGACCGGGTTGAGGGTGCTGCAGGCGGCGCACTCGGTCTCTGTCTCGGGCAGCGCGCCCGGCTCGGTGTGCAGGGAGGTGCCGCAGTGCACGCAGTAGTACATGCCCTCGGGGTTGGCTCCGCCGCAGGTTCCGCACGTGATGGCGCCCGCTTTGAACTGGGCGGCAGGGATGCGCGACTCGGCCGGGGGAGGTGTGGTGGGGCGGGCGGACCGTGCCCCGGCCTCGCTGCGCGAGCCGGCCACGCCAGGCCCGGTGGCCTGCGCTGCAGCCTGGGCCCGCTGGGAGGTGCCGCGGGCGGCGGGAACGCGGGGCGACCTGGCGGCGGGCTCCTGCTCCTGGGACAGGGCGTCCAGGAGGAAGTCGCTCAGGTCGTGGTCGGTGACCGGGGCGGCGGGTGCGAGCGCGGGGCTGCCGCCGGGGAGCGCGCCGGACATTGGCGCGCTGGGCGCCTTGATGGCGGGCACGTCGATGGTGGAGCGTCTGATGGAGGGGGACGTCTCGGCGACGGTGGGCTTGCCACCGCTGTTGGTGGTGAGGGCGTCTTGCAGGAGCTTGGCGAGGCCGCTGGGCTCGGTGGCCTTCCGCACCTGAGAGGGGGGGCGGGCAGGCAGTGCGCGCGGCGCAGGCACCTTGAGTCCAGGCAGATTGCCTGTGGTGCGTCGGGTGGGTTCGCTCTCGCCGGACATGCCGAACAGGTCGGGCGCGTCGGTCAGGCTCCACTGGAGATCGTCAGAGATCTCGGGGGCCGGGACCGCGACCGGTGCGGGGGCCGGAGGTCGGCTCGAGGGGGCGGGTTTGAGCGTGCCCGAGGGGGTGGTGAGGTGTGCACCGCACAGGTCGCAGCGGGCGGCAGAGTCGTGGTTCTGGTGCTGGCAGCGGGGGCAGGTGATCATGCGTCGGCGTCTCGCGGGGGTGAGTTCCTCAACCGAAGGCACACGCGTCGCCCTCGGAGGGTGACGATACGCTTTGAGCCACGCGGAGTATACACACGAAGGTGAGGCGAAGAAAGCGCCGAGGCGAGCCGAAGCGAGGGCAGGTGGCGCCGGCAGCGATTCATCGCCCGCCGTCGCCCGCCGGGGGGGGGGGGCAGAAGCCGTTCGGAAAGTCATGGCCGTCGTTGGCGAGCCCCATGCACGTCATCTGCGGCGAAGCCCAGCCTGTGACCCGTCTGGACAGCAGTGCAGGGCCCCCGGTGAGCGCCAGCTCGCCGGGGGCCTTGCGTCGCTGTTCAGACGAGTCTCACGGCGGTCTGAGTCGTCTCCATGGGGCGCTGCCCCAGCTCAGCCTGCATCCAGGTTGGGGGCGCAGCGCAGAGGCTTCTGTGAGCGATAGCTCGCAGAAGACCCTGCGTCGCGCCCCCAACCTGGATGCACGGCGGTCTGATTGGAGATTCCTCAAGGCCACATCTGACGCACCTGAAACTCGCCAACTTGGCCATTCTCTTTCCGAATGGCTTCTCAGTAGCGTTTGAGCGCGAGGTAGCCGAGGGTGAGCGAGGCGAGCGCGTTGGCGCCGAGCCAGGCGCGGTCGAGCCAGCCCGCCATGCCGGGGATCCACTGGACGTCGCTGCTGAGGAAGATGGCCTCGACGCAGAGGAAGCCGGCGAAGCCCGCGGCGAGCCCGACGCCGATGCTGCGCAGGGTGCGGTTCTGGAGGCCGAGCAGGAGGAAGCCTGCGGGGATGGCGGCCGAGGCGAGCAGGGCGTTCTGGTGGAAGCCCGGTCCGAACAGGGACAGGTCGAGCTCGGCGAGCGGGCGCCCGAAGATGCCGGAGAGCATCCCGAGGGTGCCCGTGTCACCGAAGATCATTGGCAGGACGAAGACGCCGCTGGAGGCGAGCAGGACGCCGAGCCCCATCAGGAGCTTGTTGATCGAGGCGGTGCGGCTGAGCAGATCGCGTCTGCGCGCTGCGAGGGCCAGCAGGAAGGCGAAGAGGGCGCCGAAGGTCAGGCGCATGCTGCCGCCGCAGCCGACGGCGCCCGAGGCCGCCGCGCGGACGTCGAGGATGCCGGCGCCGTAGTGCTCGTCGTAGTCGGCGACCCTGGAGCGCTCGGCGTCGTCGGCGGTGCGCTTGAGGACGGCCTCGATCTCGTCGGGGTTGGTGATGCCGATGCCATAGAGGATGGCGGCGGCGGCGGCGACATGGGGGCAGGCCATGGAGGTGCCCATGTAGAGCGCGAAGTCGTGCTCGGAGGGGTCATCGGGCTTCATGGTCTGCTGCAGAACGCCGTCGGGGCGGCCGTCCTTGTTCTGGTCGACGCGGGTGTTTCCGCCGGGTGCGGCGATGTCGACGAACTTGCCCCACTGGCTGTAGAAGGTCGTGGAGCGATCGTACTGGGTGGCGGCGACGGCGATGACGTTGTTGTAGGCGGCGGGGTAGGACCGCATCCGCCGGCCAGCGTTGCCTGCGGCGGCCACGACCGTGACGCCCTTGCCGTGGGCGTAGTTGATGGCCGAGCGCATCACGAGGCTGGGCAGTGGGCCGCCGAGGGACATGTTGATGACGTTGGCGCCGTTGTCGGCGGCCCAGCGGATGGCATCTGCGATGTCGGAGGTGGAGCCCATGCCCTGCTTGTTCAGGACGCGGACGGGCATGATGCTGGCGTTGAAGGCGACGCCCGCGACCCCGAAGCCGTTGTTGGTCGTCTGGGCGACGGTGCCAGCGACGTGCGTGCCGTGGCCGTGCTCATCGAGGGGCTCGGTGTCGTCGTCGACGAAGTCGAAGCCCTTGGTGAAGGGGGTGCCGGAGAGGTCCTGGGCCTGCTTGAACGCCGTGCCCTTGTCGGCGTAGGCGACCCCGGTGTCGAGGATGGCGACCACGGCGCCCTTACCGGTGCCGACCTTCCAGGCGTCGGCGGTGTGGATCTGTTCGAAGTGCCACTGGTACTGGTAGAGCGGATCATCGGGGAAGTTGAAGGCTGACAGCTGCATGTTGACCTCGGCCGCCTCAACCCCGTCGGTGTGGGCGATGCGGTCGACGGTGCGGTCGACCTGATCGGCGGCGACCCAGCCGATGAAGAGGTTGGCCTCGTCGGCGAACTCCGAGTTGAGCGCAAGCTCGACGCCGGCCGCCCTGCCGATGGCCTTGACGTCGTCGTTGGAGAGGCCATCGTCGGCGTCGACGACGATCTGGACGAGGCCGTCACGGGTGACCGGGGCGCTGTCGGCGCTGGCCACACCTCCGATGCGGACGTCGTCTTGCTGGGCGTTGGCGACGACGGGCAAGGCACAGAGCGCCGCGGCGAGGGTGGCCGCAGCGACAGCTCGGCGACGGGCATGGGGCGTGAAGTGGGAGGTCATCCTCGGGCTCCTGTCTGGGTAGTGTCGCTCACAGGGAGCCGGGGAGGCTCCAGTCGCGGTTCTAACGTACCAGGGACTCGAGAATAATCCACAGAAGGTCGCGGCGGTTGTTTCGAGGTGGGGCCCTCAGCGCTCCAGCAGGCGGGAGGCGGCGGCCTCGCGGACCTTGTCGAGGATCTCGGGGAAGCGGTCGCAGGTGGCCATGAAGTCGTCGCGGCCCATGTAGAGCAGGCGGCTGGGGCCATCGGTGACGACGGTGGCGACGGCGGGGCCTTCGGTGACCAGGCTGATCTCTCCGATCACCTCGCCGGGGCCCAGCGTCTTGACGGTCATGTCGAAGTCGTCCTGCTGCTTGTTGACGTCGACCTTGCCGGCGACGACGAGCCAGATCCCGCGGCCGAGGCCGCCTTCGGGGATGAGGACGGTGTCGCTGGGGACGAGGCAGGGCGTGAAGCGTCGGAAGACGGAGGCGCGGGCGTCCTCGGGCACGGAGTCGAAGAGGCCGCAGGCGCTGACGGCGAAGTCGACGCGCGCGGCGAGGTCGAGCTGAGCGGCCGCGGCGACGAGCTTGCGCTCCTTGCGGAGCTCGACGATCACGTCGGAGGGCAGGGCGAGGGCCTCCACGTGGCCGACGGTGGTCGCCGAGACGACCGCCGGGGGCGGGGCGGCGTTGAAGATCAGGCTGTGGCCGAGCAGCGCCTCGCTGCGGAGCTTTCCGACCTCCTCGTTGGCGGTGGTGACGCGGAGGCGGCCAGAGACGACCCAGAGGACCTCGGAGGGGGCCATGCCGCGCTCGAGCAGGGGTTGTTCGTCGGCGAAGAAGCGGGGTTCGAGGGAGCCGAGGACGCGCCGGAGCGTGTTGACGTCGAGCTGGCTGAGCAGGAGGATGGGCGGGACGGCGTCTGGGGAGGAGGCGAACCCGTCCTTGCGGAGGGCGAGCTCGTGGGCGACGCCGGCGAGGGCCTCCTGGGGGAGATCGGGCTCGGTGCCGCTGAGGTCGAGGGCGGCCTCAAGGTTGTCTGCGCGCTCGAGGCGGGCGGACTCGTCGTCTTCAAGGAAGGGCGACTGGTTGGCGTAGACCGAGGCGATGTGATCGAGGTGTCCGCCGATGTCGGGCTCGATCTCGGCGAGGCGCTTGGCGATCGAGACGGCGATCAGCGGCTTTCCGATGTTGGTGAAGTGGCGGACGAGGATCTCGTAGACCTCGGCGGCTTCTCGGGGGCGGTCGAGGGCCAGGAGGGTATCGGCGACGTAACGGCGCAGCAGGTAGTTGCCGCCGGTGCGCGGCAGGTTGGTGACGAGCAAGCGGAGAGCCCGGTTGAGGTTGCCGCCTTTGATGCAGCCGTGAAGGACCGTGAACAGTTGCCGCAAGGGCTGCGAAGCCATCAGCATCTCCCCGGGTTGAGGGTGGGAGGGAACGCCAGGCCGGCGAGGAATGGGGGTCTGCACCGGCTTGTTCCCGGGACATCCGAGAGCGGGTGTGCGCGAAGTTGGTACCACGCCGACCTCGGGTTAGTATAGGCCGGTCCATGCCGGGATGCAACGCGCTAGAGACCGTCCGCAGGCCGGCGCACGCGGCTTGGCGCGTTGACACGGGCCTGCGGTGGGGCTAGGATCAGGCCGTGGGTGCGCAGTGGTCTGTAATCGTAGGCATGGGCCGTCGGGGTTGGAACTGAAGCGACCGAGGCACTGAGTGAAGAAGTGTTCGAATTGCGGTGAACCCAACGATCGCAGCGCGACGCGCTGCGGGCTGTGTGGGACGGCGTTCGAGTCGGGTTCGGAGGTCGCAGGTGGATCTCCAGCGCCTCGTCGGACGCAGTTTGGCCTCGGTCCGTCGATGACCGACCCGAACCGATCTTCAGGGCGTGCGACGCAGCTGGGGCTGCCTCGCGTCTCACGGGAGGCGGCGCCGCCGGTGGAGGACGCCGGTGGTTTGCCCCATCGGATGCCGGGCTCGAGCACGGAGCGGGGCAGGCGCATGACGCCGGTGGCCCGGTCGAGCACGCAGCTGGGTCTGCCGTCGCTGTCGCGTGGCGCGGAGTCGAACGCCTCGACGCACTTTGGTCTGCCGTCGCCGAACCCCGACGCGACCTCGCATGGGATCCGGCCGGGTTCGGCGTCGGGGCGGGATGCGCGTCGCGGTCCATCGGCCGGAGACGCCACGATCGCGCCGGGGCGTCCGTTTGCAGCATTCGCCGAGGAGGAGGACAGCAGCCCGGCGCCGGGGGCACGCCCGGTGTTTGGTCGTTCCGAGGAGACGCCGCGCCTGGAGCCGTTGCCGGAGCCTCGTCGCACGAGCCTGGGGCTGAGGTTGTCGGACATCACCGAGGCCGCGGAGGCCCGTCGCGCGGTGTCCGCAGAGCCTCCCGCCGAGCCTCGCCGCACCCAGTTCAGCCTTCCGGTGCCGCGCATCGGGGGTGAGACGAGCTCCGGAGGCGGCCGTCCGGCGCCGCTGGTGCCGCCCCGTCGCACCGACGGGCTCTCGCCCCGGTCAACCAGCGCGGGTTTCCAGCGCAGCGACGGTTCGGAGCGGACCGGCTCATTCACGATGCCAGTTCCGCGGCTGGCCGATCTCTCCGAGCCGGCGCCCGTGGCCGACGGCCCCCGCGAAGACAGCGGCCTGTTCCGGCTTCCGACGCGGCGGACGCTGGAGATTCGGGCGCCCATCGCGCGTGGCACGATGGTCGGCATGCGGTCGATCGACGCCCAGGATCTCAACGACGCCGCGGGCAAGTACCGTCTGCACGGCGTGGCGGTGGGCGCCGCTGAAGACGACGGCCTCGGCGAGTTCGACGTCGACATTGACCTCTCGGATCCGGAGCCGGAGCCGGAGCCGGAGCCGGTGCGTCCCCCGGCGATTGGTCGCAGCGGCACGATGTTGCATATGGGCGCGATCCGGATCGACCCGGCGACGGGGAGGGCGGTGGCGCCGAGCCCCGCCGGGATGGGCGCGCCCGGCTCGGCTCCAGAGGCCGTCGCAGCTGCGGCGCCGGTTGCGCCGGTGGCCCAGGATGCGGATCTGGGGTGGGGGAGCGATGGTCTGGACGACATCTTCGGAGCGGACTTCGATCAGGCGCTGCAGTCGGTGCTCGACGATTCGCTGCAGAAGAAGGGACGCAGCGGGGCGACGCCCGCGCTGAGCCGGTCGGCGGAGGCCGATGCGGCGTCGGGGCTCTCGCGCAGCGACGTGGGTCAGGACGCGCGTGAGCCGAAGGCGCCCGCCTCGGGGATCTTCCGGGCTGCGCGGGCTCGCCGCAAGCCTGAGCTCGAGGTACCCGATGGACTGGGCCAGAGCGCCAACGTGGTAGAGACGGCCGAAGCGCCGGGCGCCGAGGTGCGCAAGCAGGCCACGAGCGGGATGTACTCGGATCGCAAGCTGGTGCGCAGCGCCGAGACGGACTCGTCGGGCGAGGAGCGTCCAGGCAGCGGCATCATGAAGGCGGTGCGGCGCCGGACGACCGAGCCTTCGGAGGGGAGCGGGGAGGAGTCCGCGCGGCCCCGGTCGACCTCGGTGGCACCGGGGAGCGGCATCCTGCGCGGCGCCCGTGGTCAGCAGGGCGCGACCGACGGGCTCGCGATCCCGGACGCGGCGGCGGTGCTGGCGGACACGGTGGAGCCGAAGAGCGCGCCGAAGGCGGCCGAGGCTGTGGCTCCGGTGGCGGAGCCGCGCGATGCAGCGCCTCGAGAGCCAGCGGACAAGCCGGTGGCCGAGGTGGAGCCTGTGGCGCCAGCGGGCCTGGCGAATGCGCCGGCGGCCTTGCCTTCCAGCGGGACGGCGGTGCGCCTGGCCGCGATGATGTCGGGGCTGCTGCTGATCGGGTCGACGCTGATCCCGGTGGGCGGCAAGATCGGGTTGATGACGGGGCTCGAAGCAGGGGGTGCGGCCGCGGTGGCGTCGGTGTTCCCGGCGATCGCCGGGCTGGTGGCGCTGGTGGTGGGGGCGCTGAGCCTTCCGCCGCGGATGCAGTCGCTCGCGCTCGGTCTGATCGGCGTGCTGGTGTCGTGCACGACGCTGTTCGCAGGAGACTTCGGGCTTGGCGCAGGCTTCACGGCGACGCACTGGGCGGCGGGCTCGATGGGGGTGCTGTTACCGATTGGCCTCGTGTGGAAGGGGCGTTATGCCGATTCCCTCGGAGGCCGTCTGACGATCGGGCTGGGCATGATCGCGGTGGTGGGTGCCTACCTCCTCCTCAAGGATGCAACGGGTGCGCCGGCGCTGTTCGCCTACATCGATGGGTTGTCGACGGATGCGGCGGTCTACGGGCTGGCGCTGCTGCCGCTCGGGCTGCTGCTGCCCTCTGTGCTGCCGCTGCTGACTCGCCGGCTCTCCGGGCTGGGCACGCCGCTGGCCGGGCTGTTCGCGGCCTCGGTGCTCGTGATGGGGGCGGGTCTGGCGGCGCTGACGGGCGACCTGATGGGCGGCTTCGGGCTGGGGCTTCTGGCCGCGGGCTCGATGGCGGCGGTGAGCTTTGGCCTCGGCGACGCGCTCGGTCAGGTGTTCGATGCGAAGCGGTGAGTCGTCTGCGGACGTCGTGTTCTCCGGGTCACCCACGCAGCTCGCGGGCAAGGTGTACATCGTCGCAGGGGCGACCGGTGGCATCGGGGGCGCCGTGGCGCGAGCGCTCGCCCGCTGCGGCGCGCAGCTCCTGCTCACAGGCCGGGACATGCGCCGCCTGCGCAGCCTGGCCGACGCGCTTGCGGCCCTGGGGCGCAGCGCGGACGACGTGGAGCTGATCTCCGCCGATCTCAGGGAGCGTGCCGCGGCGACGGTGCTGATCGGGCGGGCTGCGGAGCGGTTCGGCCGTCTGGATGGCGTGATCAACGCGGCGGGCGTCGGGCAGCTGGGTCGCTTCCTGGAGGTGCCCGCCGAGGACCACCTCACGCAGCTCGGGACGAATGTGGAGATCGCCGTGCGGCTCTCCCACGCCTCGATGGAGCCGCTGATGCGGCACCGGGGGATCTTCGTCCAGGTCGTGTCGGGCCTGTCGAGCACGGTGCGTAAGGAGGCCGTGGTGTACGGGGCAAGTCAGCACGCGATCGCGGGGCTGATCCAGGGGCTGCGCGCGGAGGTTGGCGGACGCGGGGCGCGGCTGACGCTGGTGAGCGTCGGTGGCGCGGGCGTGGACACGGGGTTCTGGGATGTCGCGCTGCCGCGGGTGGACCGCAAGGGGATGATGGGGGCTGCGCAAGTCGCGGCCACCGTGCTGCACGCGGTCACGGCGCCCGGGAGCGTCCAGATGGACGAGCTGCGCCTGAGGACGCCCTGAGGCCGAGCTGCACTGAGAAGTCATTCGGAGAGAGAATAGCCGAGTCGGCAGCGCCGAACGATCGCGGCGCGGACCACGGGCCGCGGCGGCTCGCTACTGGAGCTTGATCACGACGCCGTGGGAGTAGGTGGCGTTGAGGATGAGGCTGTCAGGGCCGACGGTGAGGTCGGTGTTCTGCGCCTTGATGACGCTGACGGCGGCGCGCGCTGAGCTCATCTGCGAGGTGGCGCTGGCGGGGATGGTGAAGCTGCCCGAGTCGCTGGACAGCGCGCAGTTCAGCCCGGGCCCGTTGACCTGGTGGTAGAAGTTGTCGAGGGGGATGACGTTGATCAGCACGCTCTGGCTGGAGCCGCTGTTGGTCCAGACGACGTCGATGGCGTCGGGCTGGGTGCTGTCGGGGGCTGGTTGAGTCACCCGGTGCTCGGCGGGTGTGGTCAACGTGCCCTGGAACGCGGGGATGTGGGCGCCGCCGGCGGCCGAGACCGTCAGGTTGGTGCTCGCTTCAAAGACGTTCTCGTTGGCCTCGTCGAGGCCCGCGCTGTAGGTCACCGAGCCTCCGCCGCCGTTGGCCGGCGTGAGCGTGACCGTGTTGCGGCCGCCAGTCACCGAGATGCTGCCTGCGTCATAACCCATGGGGCCGGGCGGGGTGTTGCTCGAGCTCTGAAAGACGACGCAGGTGTCGAGGGCGGGCGCCGGGTCGTTGGTCGGCTCGACGAACGCCGCGCCCGCGTTGCCGCGGTGGATCTCCGGGGCGAGCACGTTGCCGGTCGTGACGTGAACCTCGAACAGGCTGATGCCGCCGCTCAGGTGGGCCGGTCGCGTGGCGTTGTTGCCGCCGTCGTCCACGACGTCGGGCTCGCCGTTGTTGCCGTTGTTCGCGACGTCGTCGCCGGTGTCTGCGACGCCGTTGTTGGTCGCGCCGGCGTCGGAGTCCCCGTTGTTGCTGCCGTTGTTGTTGCTGCTGCCGTTGTTGCTGCCGCCGTTGTTGCCGTTGTTGCCGTTGTTCGCGGCGTTCGGATCGCGGCAGACGAGGCCGACGCACAGCAGGCCCGTCTGGCAGTCGCTGCCGGTCTGGCACGACTCGCCGGCGGCCGCGCCGGTGGACGGGGTGGCCTGCTCCTCATCGGCGCAGCCGCCGATGGACAAGAGCAAAGCGAGGAGGAGGCAGAAGCTGGCCTGGCGTGGGGATGCGATGCGCATGGGATGACCTGGGGCGAAATGGCTGTCGATACCGTCACTCACCGGGGGATGGTATCCTGATGGCGAAGTAAACGGAAGTGGCGAGGCCGTCGTTTGCAGCGAGGTGCTCCCAGAGGTGCTCCCAGAGGACCATGAGGTTGCCGTCCTCGGTAGGGAGGCCGCGAAGGACCAGATCCACACCGTTGATCGACGGGAACGTCGTCTGAAGCTCGATGACCGAGCCGAACGACTCCCGCACGATCGACGCGGTCCCGAACGGGTTGAGCGCGTCGCCGTTCTCCTCGAGCAGCTCGGAGGACAGCGCGTTCTGGCGGGTGGCCTGGATGCGGCGGTGCACCGCTCGGTAGGTCAGCGCGGACGACTCGCCGTCAAAGGCGATCTGCAGGCCGGTGACGAGCCAGCGACCTGTGAGCATGTTGAGGTCGAGCGGACGGCCGCGGGGGATGAAGGCCACCAGGCCCGGGCTCGGCGTCATCGTGCCGCCCGTGGCGATGGTGCCGACGCCGAAGCCCTCGCCCGCAGCGACCTGGCTGGTCCAGAGCAGGTCGATGCCGCCACCGTCCACCGCCACCGTCGCCATGGCGCCGCTCTCGATGCTGTATTCGACGCGCGGGGCCTGAGAGACCGCGAACGACTGGCGGCCGAGGGAGCTGTTGACGGTGTGCACGAGACCCTGGCCGCGGTCCACGTCCGCGTCGAGGCCAAGGCCGAAGACGTTCGCCGCCGCGCCTGTGCCTGCGCCGAGCAGGATGCCCGGCAGGAGCTGGACCGCGGCGCTCGGGCCCGACAGCAGGCGGTTGGTGACCGGCACGTCGCCGGGCAGCTGCTTGACCGCCACCGCGACGCTCGCCCGGGTGTTGTTCTGCTGGCTGAACTCGTTGAAGACGATCACCGAGCGCTGCGCGTCCATCGTGTGTGCGCCGCGGAAGATCGCCCCGACGTAGTCCTCGTCGCCGACGGGCCGGAGCTCGACGCCGTTGTCGTCGGTCAGGACCAGCTCGCGCTCGCTCGGCGTGTTGAAGGCGCGGGAGCCGTCGGTCAGCTCGTCGAGGTAGAGCGTGGCGTCGTGCACCCTGGCCGGGCCGCCGATGGGCGAGTCGATGTCGAGGGTGCCGACGAGCACGCCCGGGGGCAGCCCCTCGGACGACCAGCCGAACAGGTTGAAGAAGGTGTAGGTGCCGCCGAGGGCGCGGCGGCGGCAGGTCTGGTCGATCTCGCCGTCGCAGTCGTTGTCGACGCCGTCCTCGCAGTTGTCCTGGGTGGTCGTGGGGATGCAGGGGTACTCGCAGCCGTTGGCGTTGTCGCCGTCGGCGTCCACCCAGCCATCGAGGCAGTTCAGCGTGCAGACGCCGCCCTGGCAGCGCGAGGCGCTCTGGAAGTTGCCGCAGCGGACGCCGCAGCCGCCGCAGTTCTCGAGGTCGGTCGCGAGGGCGAAGCCGTCGTCGATGACGCCGTTGCCGTCGTTGTCCACCAGGTCGCAGACGTCCTGGCAGGAGAGCACCAGATCGCGGCAGGAGTCCCAGCGTCCGGTGGCGCAGTTCGGATCCTGGGCGGGGCAGACGCAGCTCTGGACGCCCTGGGCGCAGACGGTGACGTTGTCCTCGGCGGTGGGGCAGGCCCGATCCGGGGTGCCGGGAGCGCAGCCGCAGTCGAGCCCCTCGTCGATCTGGCCGTCGCAGTCGTTGTCGTCGGTGTCGCAGAACTCGACCGGCACCGGGCCGCAGAGGCCGCAGGCGTTGAGGACGTCGTCGTCGATGACGCCGTCGCAGTCGTCGTCGCGGCCGTTGCAGCGCTCGGTGGGCAGGGCCGAGCAGGTGCCGCAGCCATTGCGGACACCCTCGTCGACGATGTTGTCGCAGTCGTTGTCGACCCCGTCGCAGAACTCGGGGTTGAGGGGAGAGCGGTTGGCGTCGTTGTCGTCGCAGTCGTTCGGGACGCACCCGGGGCCGGCGAAGGCGAGGTCGTGGTCGTTGTCGGTTCCCTCGCAGGCGGCGTTGTTCGAGCTGTTGTTCTGGCCGGCGAAGCCCCTGGAGACGCACTGGCCGAGCTCGTCGCCGGAGCGCAGGCAGCGGTTGCCCTCGATGCAGTCGGTGTCGTCCTCGCAGCCGATCTTGTCGCTGAGGTCGAAGTCGGGGAAGCACGCCGTGAGCGCGAGGGCGGCCAGCGCGACGCTCCATGCACCGAGGCGGCTCGAGGCGCGGGCGAGAGAGGAGGCGGCAGGGCGATGTGCGGGATCGGTCTTCATGGCGGCGAGTCTATCAGCCGATCGCCGCGCGAGCAATGCGCCGGGACGGCGGCGGGCTCGGCGACGAAGCCGGTTGCGGTGAGGTCAGCAGGCCGGGCCTGTTCGGGTGTGTGGATGGAGGCTGTTCGGGGAAGGTCGGCGCAGAGGGCCCGGAGAGGCTTTGAGGCGCGGCCACGTCGCAGGGATGGGGTAACGAACTTGCATCTATGCCACATCCACTGTACTTGACGATCAACGGTTCCGGGACGCACAGGCTGACGAGGCCCGCGGCGCCCGGCGTTGTCGGCGTTGTCGGCGAGCGAGGCCCGCTGGACGACGCGAGAGGTTCGTGCAGCACGACCTCCGTCAGAATGGCACCAGACCAGGGAGATCGTCAACGATGAAGTGGACAAAGCCAGCGCGGGCGCTGTCGCGAGGGGCGGTGGCTCTTGGCGTCGTGCTCACCCTGCTGCCGGCGTGCAGTGGAGGGCAGCGCGTCGACGGCGCCGGCTCCTATGGCGCGACGGCCGAAGACGCTTACGAGACCGGGCGTCAGTACCAGTCGGCGGGCAACTTCGCGGAGGCGGCAAAGGCGTATACGGCCAGTCTGGAGCAAAACCCGAAGTTCGTCCTGGCGCTGTACAACCTGGCGCTCGTGCAGCTCGAGCTCGGCCAGAAGCCGGCCGCCCGTGACAGCCTCGTCGAGGTCGTGCACCTCGATCCGGGGCTGACCGGTGCGCTGGCGACGCTGGCGACGCTCCAGAATGAGCTCGGCAATCCGCAGGGCGCGCTGGAGGCCTCCGAGGCGGCGCTGGCGATCCAGAACGATCTGACCGAGGCGCTCATCGCGCGCGCCACGGCCCTCGACGGCCTCGGCCGGCAGGACGACGCCCTGGCGGCGTACGAACAGCTCGTGAAGGTCGGCACCGGGGTCAAGGACGCGTCGATCCGCATCGCGGTCCTGTTGATCAAGGCCGGCAAGGTCAAGGAAGGCACCGACCGCCTCCGCACGATGGTGGCGAGCTTCCCGGACGACATCGAGCTCAAGGTGTCCCTCGGCCGCGTCTACTTCACCCACGGCAAGTTCGACAACGCGATCGAGGTGCTCAAGCGCGCGGTCGATCAGGACCAGGATCAGGGCGTGGCCCAGCTCCTGCTCGGGCGCTCGTACCTGCAGCGGGGGCAGGAGCCGCTGGCGCTCATCTCGCTCCAGAAGGCCGAGGCGCTGCTGAAGGACAACGCCGAGGTCTTCGTGGCGCTCGGCGAGGTGGAGCTGCGGCGGGGGTATACGGAGCGGGCGCTGGAGAACGCCAAGCGTGCGTTGGCGCTGGATGGGAACATGGTGGATGCCCACCTGCTGCAGGCCGATATCTTCGCCAAGATGCGCAACGCCTCGGGGGTGAACCAGGCGCTTGGCAAAGTCCTCGAGATCGACCCGATGAACCTCAGCGCGGCGCGCAAGCTGGCGCAGCACCTCCAGTCCACGGGGAAGGCCTCCGAGGCTGCGGCGGTGATCGCCCCGTTTGCAGCGTCCCCGGACGCTGCCAACGAGACTCGCCTGCTGGCGGCTGACCTCGAAGTGGAGGCCGGTCAGATCCCCAGCGCCGTCGCGCATCTGGCGAGCGCGCTCGAGGCCGGCGCAGGGCCTGAGGTCCTCGGTCGCATGTTGACGCTGGCCATGGCCCGAGAGGACAAGGCCTTGATCCCCGGCGGCGATCTGGTGGGTTACGCCGAGCGCTACCATCAGGGCGCCAACGGCGGGACCCCGGACTCGCTGCTCATCCTGGTGGATGCGCTGGTTTTCAATAATGAGAAGGAGCGGGCGAAGGAGATCCTGAAGGCCGCTGCCAAGGACTTCCGCGGTGATAAGCGCATCGCCGACAAGGCCCGGAGCCTTCGCTAGCGGCGCGTTCGAGAACCGGCGCTGCGTGGCAGCGATGACGGCGTCACCGCCTCCGACCAGCTCCTGCTGGACCTCGGCCCGCATCCCGCCTGCTCGGCGAGGCGGTTTTCAACCCGCATCGCGAGGGCGTGGCCTTCTGCGGCGCTCCGCTCTACGACCGGGTCTCGGCGAACACCAGCTTCAGCGATGTGAAGCGGTGCCCATCGGGCCGCCGTGCGGGTTCGTGCAGTCCGCGACGCAGGGGCCTGCGCTGCAGTCGCGGATCGTCCGCAAGCCTGAAGATGGCCTCCAGCCACGCCTGGAGGTCGTTCGGAGCCCTGAGGGTGCGTCCTCGGATCGTCTGGAGGTCGGTCGGAGCCCTGAGGGTGCCTCCCCGGATCGTCTGGAGGCAGGTCGGAGCCCTGAGAGTCGCTTCCCGGATCGTCTGGACGCAGGTCGGAGCCCTGAGAGTCGCGCCCCGGACAGGGGCGGAGGCCTGCTACGCGCGGAGTTCCAGGCGCTCGCGCGGGAGCGGGAGAAGGAGGTCACGGGGGTGCCGCTCGACCCTCCTGCGGCCTTGCTCGCGATCGTCCCACGGGAGGTGCTCGTGGATGCACGGGCGCTCGACAACCTGATCGACGCGCTCGTGCGGTCCATCGACCTCCAGGTCGTGGGGATCGCAGGGGGTCCGGCGGGGCACGCGCGGACGCGAGCGGCCGTGTTGCTGCAGGAGCGGCTGTTCCCGACCGGCCGCGACTTCCTTCAGCTCACCTTCGCGCGGCAGTGGTCGGAGGTGAACAACCGGATCGACGGGATGAGCGCGTCAACCAGTGAGGCGATCGCCACGCTGGGGCTCGGTGAGCACGTTCGGGAGCTGGTCGCGCTGAACGACTGGTTCGGGCGGCTGGTCGGTGTCACCGAGCGCCACGGCGTCTCCGTGGGCGCGGAGCCGACCGCGGCCGATCGCGACGCGGCGCATGCGGATGCGCTGGCGCGGGCGCTCGGGCTGACCGTGGAGCTGCTCGCGTTTGCCAATCTCGCGTGGCCGGGGAGCGACGCGGCGAATTCGGCGAGGCGGTTGGAGCTGGTGGGGGCCTGCCTTGCGGCGGTGGAGCGGCTGTCGGAGGCACACAGCCGGGTGATGAAGCGTCACAGAGCCGCCTCGCCTGACCCTGCACAGCCTTGACACGGGCCTTCGGCGTCGGTCGTGTGAGCTTCGGTAGAGCTGCACCCATGGGGCACGGAGGCTCGAGCCTCGGTGTGGAGGGGGGGACCCCCTGGAGGAAGGAGGCTCGAGTTTCGGTGTGGAGGGGGCACCCCCTGGGTGGAGGAGGCTCGAGCCCTGGCGAGGAGGGGTTACGCCCTGGGTGAAGGAGGCCCGAGCCTCGGTGCGGAGGGGGTACCCCGTGGTTGGAGGAGGCTCGAGCCCTGGCGAGGCGCTGTCTCTTGTTCACTTCGCGGTGGATACCGTAACGGTGGGGGTCGGTAGTGCGGGAGAGCTCCCGCTCGTGAACGAGGGGTACGCGGGCTCTCTCTCGATCGATGTGCGGGGTTCACGGCTCGCTGTCGGTGGTCGTGGCTCAGCTGGCCAGGATGAACGCGATGACCGCGCCGATGACGGCCAGGACAACGCCGATCGCCACAAACAGGAAGAGCGGTGAGCCCTTGATGGCCTCCTGCTCGTACCGATCTGCCTGGAATGTGCCGGTCTGCTGGTCCCAGGTCCGCGCGGGCTCGTCCTCGTCCTCGTCGGGCTGGTACCGGGCGGGCGGAGGTTGAGGGCGTACTGGCGCGGGTCGGGCGGGCGCGCCGTGACGGGCGGCGCCGGCAGGGCGGGCGGGTGGTGGCCGGAGACCCGGAGGCGGGCCTGCGGGGTGCCTCCGTGGCTCGGCGAACGGCGGGGCTGGCGCTGCTGCGGGCGGGGCCCAGGGGTGCGGTGGGGCGGGCGAGGACGCCACGGCGACGGGCTCCGGCTGCGCCGCGACGACCGGGAGGGGCACCGTGCGGTGACCGCCGCTCACGGGCGCGACGACGGCCTCCATGCGCGCGGTGCGCGGCTCGGGTGCCACGCGCGGGAGGTGCGCCGGTGGGATGGAGAAGTTTGTGGGCTCCTCGTCGGCGTCGAGGCCGGTCGGGACAGGGGTGTCCTCCTGGGGCGCCGGGACGAGCGGGCGCGCCGTCGGGGCGTGTCTCGGCGGTGGTCCAGGCAGGGGCCGGGCGGCGCTGCTGCGCTGGGCGAACGCCTGGGCCTGACGGGCGAAGGTGTTGGTGTCGATCGGGGTGGTCATCTCGCCGGGGTCGGTCTGCCCCATCGGGCCGAAGTGCGCCGGGCCTCTGTAGACGGGCTGCTCGGTCGTGTTGCGACCGGGCACGGGCGTGACGTGTTCGAGAGGGTCGTAGCCGGGGACCATCGAGGGGCGTCGGCGCGCGGCGTTGAGATCGACCATCGCGCCCGCGCTCTGGCCCTCCATCGCCACGCTCACCTCCGCCGTGGCCATCTCCTCGCCGTAATCGATGCTGCCATCGTCGCTCTTGGGACGGCCGATGTGTCTGCGCCGGTCGTTCACGAACAGCCTTTCTCCCGCCTGGCCAGGACCTGGGGTCCGAACAGGTGTATGTGTGTGTCGGCGCCTCGGCGGCCTCGCCCTCGCCCGGGTTTCATTATAGCCATGCGCGTTGACGCTGAGAAGATTCCGTTGCAGTATGGCCGCCATCCGTCAAGGCCGGAGGCCTGGCCGCGGGATCACGAGGTGCTGCCGAGAAGGGATCATGGACGATCTGCGAGGCGGGGTGCTGACGCTCGAGCACCGCTATGAGGTGGTCGAGTCTACCCCCTGGGATGGGGTGGGCACCCGCTACCGTGGCGTTCTTCATCCTGCCGGACTCCCCATAGACATCTGGACGCTGGACGTCGTTGAGCGGCTTGGCGTGCCCGAGCGCGTCGCCGGGGCGGTGACGGCCAGGCTCCGTGGCCTGTCGCGTCAAGCGTGTCGGCTGCGCAGTCCGGGCGTCGTGCGCGTGATCGACTATGGCGAGATCGACGATCGAACCCCCTTCCAGGTGACGGACGCGATCCGTGGATCCCGGCTGTCAGAGATCATCGCCCACCAGGGCCGGCTGCCGCTTGGCGGGACGGTGCAGGTGGTCCAGGAGCTGGCCGAGGCGCTCGAGGAGGCGCACGCGCTGGGGTTCGGGCACTTCGCGGTTCGCCCGGAGCTGGTGTGGTTCGAGGAGACGGCCCACGGCACGCACGCACGTCTGGGTTGCTGGGGCCAGAGCCTGCTGCGCCATGAGCTGATGCTGGTGGACGGCGCGCGGCTGGACGGGATGGCGTCATGGTTCAACCACCTCGCGCCGGAGACCTTCGCCGAGGCGGCGTCCCATCGCTGGCTGCAGAGCCTGACCATGGAGGGCGGCGCGTTCGACGGCGAGTGGGGTGAGGAGGTCTTTGCCACCCAGGACCCCGGGCCGTCCCCCGGCCCGGCCGATCCGATGGCCTTTGATGTGTTCGGGCTCGCCATCCTGACCTGTCGCTGCTTGACCGGCGAGCATCCGTTCGTGCCCGACGGGCAGGATTGGACGTTGGCGCAGCAGCTTCGGGCGCTGGAGATCGGGGAGCCGCGGCACCCGTCGGAGCTGGGGGTGGAGCTGCCGGCGGCCGTGTGGAACACGCTGCGGAGCGGCCTGGCGCGCGATCCTGGCGCTCGGCCGGCCGGCGCGATGGCGTTTGCGCGCAAGTTGGCGGAGGCGGCGGGGGTCACCGGCGGCGCCGTGGAGCTCGCTCCGCGTCCGGCTCCGGCGGGGCCGCAGACCGTCGCGGCCCGGCGCGCCGAGGTGGATTCGCCGCCTGCGGCGCGTCGCCCGGCCGCTGGTGGCGAGGCGGCGGCTCCCGAGGAGCCCCCGATGGCGCACCGCGCCGTCCGCTACCTCGTGGCGGTCGCGGTCGTCCTGCTGGCGACCAACCTCCTGACGCTGTTCCTGCTGGGCCTGGAGGAGGACACCTCGGACATCACGCTGCTGCCGGTGCCGGCGGACGCGACCTGGACCCGCGTCGACGGCGGGACGGGGGTCGAGCGCACGGGGGTCGGCGCGCGGCACCTGGCCGAGCTGCCCGATGGTCGCTACCGGCTGGACTCGGACGGGAGCCACTCGGTCGAGATCGTGGTCGAGCGCAAGGGGATGCGCATGGCGGTGAAGGTGGTGATGCCGGCGCTGTCGGAGTAGGAGGCGTCGTGGTGGATGGGGTCGAGTCGAGGACAGGGGTGTGGCTTCGGTACCTGCGTGCGTGGTTGCCGCCGCTGGTGACGATGGCGACCATCCTGTCGCTCTCCTCGATGCGAGGCAGCCCGATCCCGACCCTCTCCTTCCCCTACGCCGACAAGCTCGCCCACGCCACCATCTACGCCGTCTACGGGGCGCTGCTGTTGCGGGCGCTCTGGCTGAGCTCGCCGCGCCTGGCGGGGGTGATCGTTGTGGTGCCGGTGGTGCTGTACGTCGCGGGCTTTGGCGGGATAGACGAGTTCTATCAGGGGTTTGTGCCCCATCGTACGCCGGAGTGGCTGGATTGGGTCGCGGACATGTCGGGCGGCCTGGTCGGGGCGCTGATCATGTGGCGCTTTCGGCACTGGCGCGGGCGAACGGTCCCGCCGCCGCAGCCCTGAACGGTGGTCGGTAGGTGCCGTTGCGGATCAGGGCCAGGGCGCTGTCGATCACCGCGCGGGTCTGTCCGACGAGGTTGACGCCGCCGAGCTCCGACACCCGCACCCACCGCGCCGCGGCGGCGTCGGTGGCGGCCCGGGCCTCGCCGTGTCGATACCAGCAGAGATAGTCGAGCACGACGAAGTGGTATTCGACGCCCTGCTCGCATCGGCCGATGATGTTCACCGCCTCAACGAGCGGCCCGACGTCGATGGAGACCATCACCTCCTCGTCGGTCTCGCGTTTGACGGCCTCGGCGAGTGTCTCACCGAGCTCCACGGCGCCACCCGGGACGGTCCAGCCGTCCATACCGGGCGGCTTGCCACGTCGGATGAGGAGGATCTCGAGCTCGTGCTCGTCCTCGGCGTAACGGAAGATGATCGCCCCCACACCAACCGCGGGTCTGGACATGTGACCTCCTTTGGGCGGATGTGACAACCAACAGAGTGGCGCGCCTCGCGCGATCCGCAAGCCCGGATTCAACCCATGAGTGAACCCGTGTCGGGAGCTGCCTCGAAGGGGCGTCGGTCGCTGTGGATCAACACGGCGATCGGCTTGACGGTCAGCGCCGCGTTCGTCGTGCTGGCGGTGCGCGGCGCGGACGGCGATGCGCTGGAGCGCGCGGCCTCGACGATGAAGGTGTGGCCGATCCTGCTGTACTTCGGCTTCCTGACGGTGGGGCATGTGATGCGGATCGCCCGCTGGAGCCTGACCGTGCGGCGGCTGGCGCCGCTGCGGTGGAGCACGCTGATGGCGATCGGCGCCGTCGGGATGATGGCTGTGTTCGCGCTGCCGGCGCGGCTCGGCGAGGTGGTGCGGCCGGTGCTCATCGCGCGCGACGAGCGGGTGGGCGTGGGCGAGGTGATGGCGACGGTCGTGGTGGAGCGTCTGGCCGATGGGTTGTGTGTGAGCGCGATGATGCTCGTGACCGTGTTGGCGCTCGATCCCGCAGTGGTCGACCCGAAGTACGTGTACAGCGGGTACGCGGCCGTGGCGGTGTTCGGCGGCGCGGCGGTGGCGATGTTGGCGCTGGGCGCCTTCTTTCCGCGCATCCGGCTGCCGCTGGAGCAAGCCCTGGCGCGGGTGCATCCCGGTCTGGCGCGCAAGGTCGTGGCGACGGCGGGGGGCTTCTTCGGGGGGCTGCGGCTGCTGGCGGAGCCGCGGCTGGCGCTGACGTGGTTGGTGTCGACGGTGGCGATCTGGGTCTGGAGCGGCCTCGGGATCTGGGTACTGTTCGCGGCGTTTCCGGGGCCGGTGGCGGAGCTCGGGCCGCTGGCGGCGTTCGCGACCCTGTGTGTCCTGGTCGTAGGCATCTCGATCCCATCGGCGCCTGGCACGGTGGGGGTCTTCCACTGGGCGGTGGCGTTCGGTGTGGGGATGTTTGGCATCGCGCAGGAGGAGGGGCTGGTGCTTGGAACTGTGCTACACTTGGCCGTCACCGTCTGCAACATCGGCTATGGCCTGGTCGGGTGGATCGCAGGCGGGGTTCGGCTGACCGATGTGTGGCGAAGGCCGAGCGGGGGGGGAGCGCGCACCGATGAGGGACATCGCTGAGATCGGCCTCGACGCTGCCCGGTCGGGCGGCGCCAGCTACGCCGACGTTCGCATCGTCTCCGACCAGCAGCAGGACGTTCAGACGCGCAACGGCGCGCTGGCGTCGCTGCGCGCGTCGGAGTCGCTGGGCGCTGGGGTGCGGGTGCTCGTGGACGGCGCGTGGGGCTTCGCCGCGGGCACGGACCTGACGCGGGACGGCATCGCCGCCACCGCGCGTCGGGCGGTCGAGATCGGTCGGGCCAGCGCCATCCTCAAGATACGGCCTGTGGAGCTGTGCCCGGTTGAGGCCCTCGAGGCGACCTGGGAGGCGCCGGTCAAGGAGGATCCGTTCGCGGTCAGCGTGGAGGAGAAGATCGCGACGCTGCTGCACATCGACGCCGCGCTGCGGAAGGTGCCCGACATCAAGGTCGCCGTCGCCAGCATGACCTTCGGGCGCCAGACCCGGCGCTTCGCCAGCACGGAGGGGCACTGGCTCGTCCAGACCCGCACGACGTCCGGCGCAGGCTATGCGGCGACGGCGGTCGGCGCCGGCGACGCGCAGACCCGGAGCTTCCCCAACGCCTTCGGGGGTCAGCACATGGCGATGGGCTATGAGTTGATCCGGAGCCTGCCGCTGCTGGAGCAGGCGCAGCGCGTGGCGGAGGAGGCGCGCGAGCTGCTCGCGGCCGCACCGTGCCCGTCGGGCACGTGGGACATCATCCTGGACAGCTCGCAGCTCGCCCTGCAGGTCCACGAGTCGTGCGGTCACCCCGCGGAGCTCGATCGCGTCCTGGGGTCGGAGGCGAACTATGCGGGCAAGAGCTTCCTGACACTGGACAAGCTCGGGCGGTTCGTGTACGGCAGCGAGCACGTCAACATCACCGCGGACTCCACGACGCCGGCGGGCCTCGGGACCTGGGGCTACGACGATGAGGGGGTCCCGGCCTCGAGCGTGGACCTGGTGCGTCGTGGCCTGTTCGTCGGCTATCTGACCTCGCGCGAGACGGCGGCGACGGTCGGTGCGACGCGGAGCTCGGGGGCGATGAGGGCGGATGGCTGGAATCGTATCCCCCTGATACGTATGAATAATGTCTCGCTCGAACCCGGCGAGGGCAGCCTTGAGGAGCTGATCGCGTCGACCGGGCGTGGGGTCTACATGGAGACCAATCGGTCGTGGAGCATCGACAACCTGCGGTACAACTTCCAGTTTGGCTGTGAGGCGGGCTGGGAGATCAAGGACGGCAAGCGGGGCAGGATGCTGAAGAATCCCATCTACACCGGCATCACGCCGACCTTCTGGGGGAGCTGTGACGCCGTCTGCGGTGCGGAGGCGTGGCGGTTGTGGGGGCTGCCCAACTGCGGCAAGGGCCATCCGGGTCAGATCATGGGGACCAGCCACGGCGCCGCCCCGGCCCGCTTCCGCGGCGTCCAGCTCCTCGGAGCCCCATGAACCGCGCGGACGCCCGTGAGCTGATCACCCGCGTGCTGCGCATGAGCCGCGCCACCGAGACGGAGGTGACGCTTGGCGGCGGACGCATGGCGGTCACCCGCTTCGCGAACAACGCCATCCATCAGAACGTCGAGGAGACCTGGCCGCATGTCTCGGTGCGGGTGGGCTTGCGCCACGGCAAGCGGTGGCAGACCGGCCGCGCCTCGACGACCCTGCTGGAGACGACCAACCTCCGCGCCGCCGTGGACAACGCTACCGTCGCCGCGCGCCTCGCCCAACCCGACCCAGAGTACGTTCCGATGGCCTGGCCCGAGGAGGCCGGCGCATGGCAGGGCGACGTCTCCCGCGCCCGCGACGCCGCCACCGCCGACTCCGGCCCGGCCCTTCGTGCCCACCTCGCCGCGGCCGTCGTGCTGCCGTGCCGTCGACAGGGGCTCTCGGCGGCAGGTCAGGTGACGGTGGTGGACGGGAGCATCGGGAGCTACGGCGCCCCTGGCATCATCGCGATCGGGAACAGCCGGGGGCTGTTCCAGTTCTACGACAGCACGTCCGTCGAGATGAGCTGCACGGTCCAGCACGCCAGCGGCGCGACGGGCTGGGCCGCGGCCTCGTCTCACACGATCAGCGACATCGACGCGGCGGCGCTGGGCGCTCGGGCGATCGCCAAGGCCACAGCCGGGGCGTCGCCGGTCGAGCTGCCCGCCGGTCGCTACACGGTGCTCCTTGAGCCGGACGCCGTGGCGGACCTGCTCTGGTTCTTGATGCCGCAGTTCGCCCGCCAGACCTTTGACGAGGGCCGCAGCGTCGTCGGCGACAAGCTCGGGGAGCTGGTCTTCCACCCCCGCTTGTCCATCGCCGACGACGTCTACCATCCCCTGCACCTCGCCCGACCGTTCGACGGCGAGGGCATGCCAACGCAGCAGGTCGAGCTGGTGCGGATCGGGATCCCGAAGGGGTTTGTCTACAGCCGCAAGACCGCCCGGCGCCACGAGGTCGCGCCGACGGGGCACGGTCCCAGCCAGCCCTCCGGCGCGCCTGCGTCGGTCCGCGCGCCGGTGGTCAGTGGCGGCAGCGGCTCGCTGGACGCGCTGATCGCCGGCACCGAGCGCGCCCTGCTGGTCACACGGCTCTGGTACAACCGCTTCGTCGACTTTCGGGCGGCGCGGGTGACGGGGATGACGCGGGACGGGGTGTTCCTCATCGAGGGGGGCCGCGTGGTCAGCGCGGTGCGCAACATGCGGTACAATGTGTCGGTCGTGGAGCTGCTCGGCCACATCGATGCAATGGGGCAGGAGGTGCGCGCCGGTGGCATGGTCGTGCCGCCGATGCGGATCACCGACTTTGAGTTGACCGGCGCCACGACGTTTTGATCGCCGTGGGGCGGGCGAGCTGGCGATGGAGCGGGAGGGAGGCGTGGCGAAGCGGCGGAGAGCACAGGGGCAGGGCGCGGGCGTCGACGGGGTGAGCGCGGTGACCCGTCGCGGCTTCATCGCGATCGGTGGGCTGGGCGCGGCGGCGGTGCTCGCGCCGCGCGCTGCGGTGGGGTCAGAGCCCGTCGCGGTGAGCGTGCCTGTGGTCCAGGAGGACCTGATGCTCGTCCAGGGTGGCTGCACGTGCCCGCTCGACGCCGACGGCCGACCGCTCGGCGCGAGCTGGCCGGGCTGGGAGGGGAGAGGATGAGCGCAGGCGGCAGCCCGAGCGGCCGCATCCAGCGTCGCATGCGCCGCACGGTGGGGATCTCCGTGGCGCTGGGCGTCTGCGGGATCGCCGCCTTCGTGTTCCTGAAGTTCGCCGCCGAGGGGGCCGTCGAGCAGACCCACCTCGAGAGGGGCTTTGTCGAGCTCGATCTGGCGCTGGCCGGCGACGCGGAGCGGTGGACGCCCGCGCAGGAGCACTTCCATCGGGCGGCCGGTCGCAGCATGTTCGACCCCTACCCGATCTACTGCGTCGCCACGACGGGCCGACTCGCCGAACTCAAGGTCGCGCCGGGCACGGTCCAGGAGCCTCCTCAGAGCCTCGGCGATGTGGATCAGCTGCTCCGGTCGGGACATCGGCCCGAGGCCCGCGCCGCGCTGCTGGACCTTGCCGCTCGCCTCGACGGGGACGCGCGGCTGCAGGCGACCCTGTTCGTCCGGCTCCTGACCGATCTGGAGCTGGCCGAGCGGCGGCGCCTGGCCGCCGTCGAGGCGCCTTGATTCCGTCGCAGCGGCAATGGCGGCCAGCGCGGGGCCTTGGGAGGCCTACATCACCTCACGCGCGAAGCCGAGCGTAAGGGTTCGTTGGGAAACAAGTTGGCTATTTGTGACGGTGCTTCTCCGCCCAGCCTGCGTCGCTTCGACCTCGACGTGGCGGTGCCACGCCTTCGGTCTCGCTCCTTGTCTGAACGAAGAATCC